>Ga0055584_100000490_pt1 | contig 37550 bp, 35 predicted proteins | sample OSDHelmetaG_FD_58716 | JGI IMG/M metagenome (GOLD analysis project Ga0055584, IMG submission 58716) | Pelagic marine sediment microbial communities from the LTER site Helgoland, North Sea, for post-phytoplankton bloom and carbon turnover... | ecosystem: Environmental > Aquatic > Marine >...
GTGGTGCCGTCGGCGCGGAGCGACGCGTCAGCGGGGAGGCCGTCGGCGAGGACGTCGCGGGTGCCGTCGAGGCCCAGGCGCAGCGCGGTGCCGGCGGGGAAGTGGACCAGGTCGACGCGGCGGTCCGTGAGCGTGAGTTCGCGCGCGAAGCCCGGCCCCAGGTCGATGCGCGCGCGCTCGGCGCCAGCGAGCGACAGCTCGATGAGGGCGGCGCCGTCGGGCTGCAGCTCGTACAGGACGAGGCTCGGCCCGTCGGGGTGGGGGGCGGCGCCCAGGACCTGCAGCCAGGTCGCCTGGGTGGTGAAGATGGGCGCGACCCCCAGGGTGGTGACCAGCTCGAAGTCCAGGGCGGACTGCACGCCGGGGAGTGCGGGGACGAGGGCGCCCCTCAGCCAGGCGGCGCACCCGTCGAGCAGCAGCGGGTCCTGGAGCTCGAAGGCGGCGGTGTCGAGGACGCGGTCGTTGAGGGTGATCGTGGCCGGCGAGCTGCGGCGTCCCCCGACCGGGATGGCGAGCGCGAGGCGATCGTCGCCGACAACCCGGACGCGGGGGGCGAACCCGCGGGCATGGGGCAGGGTCGCGAGCGTGGCGGTGGCGGCGAGGTCGGGGCCGTCGGGGCCGATTGGGACCGCGACCAGGCGGCTGGACTCGGCCGACGGCTCCGTCAACACGACCAGGGCTTCGGCCGTCCCCGGGTTGGGAATGGAGCACGCGACGGCGGGCAGGCCGACCTGGCCGGCCGGCGCGGGGTCTACGGAGCAGCCGAGGAGGAGGGCAAGAGGCAGGAGCCAGCGCATCGAGGAGCACGTTAGGCGATTCGGCGGTCGGACTCGTGGAGAAGGTGTGGTGACTCCACCGAGCCCCTTCGGGCGGTTGCGGCGCCGCCCCGCAGACGCGACGGTGACGGTCTGGCCCCCCGATGCACTTCGCCCTCCCCCTGCTGCTGCTCCTGACGCCGGCCGGGCCGGGGGACCCATTCCGGGTTAGCCTCGACGTCGAGTCGGGCAACCGGACGCTCGGCACGCTGGACCCCTGCCCGGCCAGCGACATGCCGGCGGACTGGGTCGCCGTGGGGCCACTCCTGGACGGGGACAAGCCCTTCCGCGCGGGGATCGATCTGGCGTTCGACAAGCTCTTGCTTCGGCCCCTCTCGGGGACGGTGGGAATCGGGTTCTCGCCGACGCTGCACATTTCGCCGGAGCTGCTGGCCGGGGCCGAGGGCTTTGGCTCCAACGGCACGGTGGCCTTCGACGGAGTCCTGCGCGTCGGTGTGTTCGGTGGCGACGGCGAGCTCCTGCCCATCGTCTGGTCGCGGGGCTACGACGACCGGGAGGCGAGCAGCGCGTACCTGGGAGCAACCCACCACACGATGCCGCTGCTGCATCGCGGACGCCGCGGCCCGTACCGCTGGGAGCTCAGCGGCACCGTGACGGTCGACGCGCACCTCTGGGGGGTCCCCTCCCCCTGACGCCGGGGCTCATGCCCGCCGCAGGTGCCCACCCGGGTGGGCCGAACGCAGCAACCGGGGCAACAACGGAGCAAGGCCCTCCCGCGCCACCGGATCGCCCAGCAACGACTCCACGAGGGGCTGCGGCACCTGCGTCACCCGAGCCAGGGCGTCGCGGTAGGCCCGGCTCGTCGGCGAAGACACGGCCGTGGTTCCCGGACGGACGAACCCCCGACAGGAGGGCGCCCCACACTGGCAGGTGAACTCCGCCTGCATGCCCAGCGCGCCGTAGTCGTTGGTGATCGCTTCGCCCGGCTCGATGTCCCGGACCGCCAGATCGAACGCCCCGTCCAGCCCGACGCAGTTGGGCTCGCAGGAGTGGTTGGTGAACCGACAGTGGTCCCAGCTCAGGACCCAGCTCCGCTGCTCCCGCCAGACATGGGCGTGGAGCGTCTGCCGGACCGCGGGCGGCAAGCGCTCCAGCTCCCCCGCGGCCATCGCCCGGTCCAGTTGATCCATCACCCAGACCACGGTCCCGGCCGGGATCCGCTCCCGCGCAATGACCCCAAACCCCAGCTCCCCACCCACGTGGGTCAGGACGGTCGATGCATGCATCATCGAGAGGCGCTCCCCGGGCCCAGCATTGGTGCCGCGCCCGCGCGTGCGAGGTCCCATGCGAGCGGCGTGCCGAGTAGCACGGGACTTGCATAGGCGGCGTCACTGGACGCAGGCCCGTCCCCCGCCGCAGCGGCGGGACCCGCCGCCGGGGGCATTCCGCCCCCAAAAGACGTCGCCGCCCGGGGCATTTCGCCCCGCCCCCGAGGCCTCATGCCCCTGCCCTGGATCGCCCTCGCTACGCCCCCGGCCCTCGTCGAGGGCTTCGCCGACTGGGACGACGACGACCGCGACGGAGTCGTGGACTGGCTGCAGCCGCGCGCGGACGACGACGACCTCGTCGCGCTGGCGCCCGTCGGCCCCGGGCCCTGGCGCGGGTTCCTGACCGGCGACGACGACGACGTTCGCGTGCTCCTGAACGGATTGCCGGCCTTGGGCGCCGGGGAGCCAACCTCGGCGTTCCTCCCTGCCGACGGTTCCATCACGGTGCAGTTCGGGGCCCCCGGGGCGACCGCTACGCTGACGCTCGAGGGCCCCGAAAGCCGCCAGGAGTGGACGCTCCGCAGTCCGCCGCTGCTGCTGGCGGACCCGCTCCAGCCCGTCGAGGAGGTGTGGGTCATGTACCTGCCGCCGGCGCCGGGAGACCCCGGCACGGGGGCCCTCGTGGCCGATCTGCGGGGCGTGCTGGGCCCCCTGCTCACCGTCGTCGACGGGCCGGCCTGGGACGAGGACATCTGGCTTCAGGACCAGTTCGAGTTGGTGTCGGCCGAGGTGGGCGATCGCCGGATGGACGTCGTCCTGGAGTCCGGCAAGGGCTCCGCCGCGGGTCCGGCCGGTGTCCTGGCCGAAGCGCTGGCAAGGCGCGGAGGAGCGGCCCTGGCGGGGGGGATGGACGAGGACAGCTCCCGGGAGCAGTGGTTCGGGAACCTCGAGGTTGTTCCGCCCCACCGGAGCGCCGACGGCACCTGGTTTCCCCGCGGACGGCTGGTGGTGGGATCGACGGGCGCGCGGCCGCTCGCGGCCGTGCTCGCGACCCTCGGCAGCGCCGCGGCCCAGCCGGTCTTGGAGATCGACACGCAGTGGCTCTGCGTCCGCCACGCCGACGAGCTGATCGCGGTGCTCCCGGACCCGATGGCCCCGCAAGGATTCCGGGTCGCCATCCCCAGCGCGGCCCGGGCCGTCGAGATCCTGGCCGCCGCCCCCGACGCCCCGTTGGCTGCGTACCGCGACCTGGGCACCAGCCCTCGGGTCTCGCGGCTGGGCGACCTCCACTCCAACCAGGCGCTGACGGCCTACAACCTGGATCTGCAGCGCACCTGGCTGGACCCGCTACGCCGGCAGCTCAGGCGGGAGTTGGGCCTGAACCGCGACGGCATCGTGGAGTTCCCGGTGCTGTTTCAGGAGGCCTGGGACGAGGAGGGCCGCTGCGGCGCCGTGGGGCTGACCCCGAACCTGGTCAACGCCGTGCCCCTGGTCCTGCCCGACGGCCCCGTGCTCCTCTTGCCGGACCCGAAGCTGCGCCCGGCGCGCGCGCTCCCCGACGCCGACCCCTTCGTCCAGGCCGTGGTCGCGCGCCTCCCGGCGGGCCTCAAGGCCGTGTGGCTGGACGGGTTCGACGCCTGGCACGTCCACCGGGGCGGCCCCCACTGCGCGACGCAGGTGCGGCGAACCCCCCGGCGCTGATCCGGTCCGGTCCAAGCCGGCCCGGATCTTGCTCTGTGGGGTGCGCCATGCCCCCCGCCTCGCTCGACTCCTCCTTCGACCCCGACGGCCCCGCGCCGGACGGCACCCTGTTCGGGTTGCCGCACTCCCTCGGCGACGCCCGGGTCCGGGTCCTGCCGGTGCCGTGGGACGCGACGGCGTCGTCGGGCCTGGGCACGGCGGGCGGACCCGCCGCCGTCCTCGCCGCGTCGGCGCAGGTCGATCTCTTCGACCGCCGGTACGGCGAGGCCTGGCGCGCGGGCTTCGCCCTGGACGAAGCGCCAGCGGCGGCCGCGATTGCACTGGAGATGCAGGCCGCCGCGGGGGCCGCCCGAGCCGGCGACGAAGCAGCGCTCGTCGCCGTCAACGCGGCCGGGGCGCGGCTGCACGAGCAGGTCGCCGACTGGGTTCGCGCGCAACTCCGGGACGGCGCGATCCCGGCCGTGCTCGGGGGCGATCACAGCGTCGCCTCGGGCGCCATCGTCGCCGCCGCGGGGCAGCACGGGGGGCTCGGGGTGCTCCACGTCGACGCCCACGCGGACCTGCGCGACGCCTACGAAGGCTTCCGTTGGAGCCACGCCTCCGTGATGCACAACGTCCTGGCGCTCAGCGACGCCTCGCTGAGCTCGGTCGGCCTGCGCGACCTGGGGCACGCGGAGCACCGCCGCATCGAGTCCGACCCGCGGATCCACGCCGTGTTCGACGACGAGCTCGCGGCCGCCGCCGCCGCCGGCCAGCCGTGGGGGGCCTTGCTCGACCGCGCCGTCGCCGCGCTGCCGGACGTCGTCTGGGTGAGCTTCGACATCGACGGCCTCGACCCGGCGCTGTGCCCGGGCACGGGGACGCCGGTGCCGGGCGGGCTCAGCTGGCACCAGGCCACCGAGCTGCTGGCGAAGCTCGCCGCGTCCGGCCGCCGGGTCGTCGGTTTCGATCTGTGCGAGGTCGGCCCCGGTCCCGCCGACGCGCTCGTCGCCGCCCGTCTGCTCTACCAACTCGGCGCATCCGCCATCGCGTCCCAGCTCGCCAGCGAGGTTCGCCATGTCCGTCCGTGAGTTCATCGACCACCACTTCCTGCACTACAACTCCCGCGAGCTTCGGCGCGCGGCCGAGGCCTGGAGGGACCACCTCGACGCGGGTGGGCAGATGCTCGTCTCCCTCGCCGGCGCCATGAGCACGGCGCGGGTGGGCCGCATCCTGTCGCGCGCCATCGACGAGGGGCTCGTGCACGGGATCAGCTGCACCGGCGCGAACCTGGAAGAGGACGCCTTCGCGCTGCTGGCCGGCGACGAATACGAGGAGATCCCGGACTGGCGGGCGCTTCGGGCCGAGGACGACCAGGCGCTGTACGACCGCGGCATGAACCGGGTCACGGACTCCTGCATCCCCGAGACGGTGATGCGACACATCGAGGGCGGGCTGCTGGAGGCGTGGGGGGAGGCGGCGCGCACCGACTCGTCGGCGATGCCCTCGGAGCACTTGCTGGCCGTCATCAGCCGCTCCGATGTGAAGAAGCACTGGCAGCGGGCCGAGGACAGCTGGCTGCTGGCGGCGGGCCGCAACGACGTGCCGGTGTTCACCCCCGGCTGGGAAGACAGCACGACGGGCAACATGTTCGCCGCCGCGGTCTGGCGGGGCGAATTGCCCCACCACCGCGCGGTCACCCCCGGCACCGAGCAGATGACCCGGCTCATGCGCTGGTACCTCAACAACGCACGACAGGACGGCAAGCCCAGCGTCGGCTTCTTCCAAGTGGGCGGCGGCATCGCCGGCGACTTCGCGATCTGCGCGGTGCCGACGATGGTGCAGGACCTGCACATGAAGGACGTCCCCTTCTGGGGCTACTTCGCCCAGGTGTCCGACGCGGTCACCAGCTACGGCGGCTACTCGGGCGCCCCGCCCAACGAGAAGATCACGTGGGGCAAGCTCGGCGTGGAGACCCCGAAGTTCATGATCGAGTCCGACGCGACGATCGTGTTCCCGCTCATCCTCGCCTGGCTCCTGGACGACTGATGGCCTGGTCCATCCGCGACAGCGCAGAGCTCTACGGCGTCCCCAACTGGGGTCAGCGGCTCTTCTCCATCAACAAGGCGGGCCGCCTCTGTGTCGAGCCCGCGGGCCCCGGCCGCGGGACGGTCGATCTGTACGAGCTCGCTCAGACCCTGGGCGAGGCCGACATCGCGCGGCCCTTGCTGGTGCGCATGCCTCAGGTCGCGGCGCGGCGCATGAAGCTCCTGGTCGACTCGTTCGGCCGGGCGTTCGAGTCCCGCGGCTACACCGGGCGGTACCGCGGCGTCTACCCGGTCAAGGTCAACCAGAGTCGCGGGATCGTCGAGGAGTTGATGGCGTCGGGCGCGGAGCACGGCTTCGGGCTGGAGGCGGGCAGCCGGGCCGAGCTGCTGGTGGCGGCGGCGATGCTCGAGAACCCCGACGCGCTGCTGATCTGCAACGGATACAAGGATCGAGCGTTCATGGAGTCGGCGCTGATGGCGCGGCAGCTGGGCCGCGACACGGTCGTGGTGATCGAGAAGAGCAGCGAGATCGACCTGCTCCTGGACGCCGCCGATCGGCTGGGGGTCTCGCCAGCCATCGGGGTCCGCGCGCGGCTCTCGAGCCCCGGCAAAGGCCGGTGGAGCAGCTCGGCCGGCGACCGGGCCAAGTTCGGGCTCAACGCCCAGGCGATCGTTGCGCTGGTGGCGAAGCTCAAGGCGCGCGGTCGGCTGGACTGCCTGCGGCTGCTGCACTTCCACATCGGCAGCCAGGTCAGCTCGATCCGCACGGTGACCCACGCCCTGCGCGAGGCCGGGCACCTGTACTGCGAGCTGGTGCGGATGGGAGCGCCGATGGGGCTGCTCGACATCGGCGGCGGCCTGGCCGTGGACTACGACGGCAGCCGCACGGACTTCGAGTCGTCGCGGAACTACTCCGTTCGCGAGTACGCCGACAACGTCACGGCGGAGATCATCGACAGCTGCGACGCGGCGGGCATCCCGCATCCGGACCTGGTGACGGAGTCGGGCCGGGCGACGGTGGCCCACTGTTCGGTGCTGCTGGTGGACGTGTTGGCCGCCGAGTCCATGGCGACGGCGGGGCCGGTGGCGCAGCCGCAGGACGAAGGGCACCCGCTGCTCAAGGAGTTGTACGAAGCGGCGCAGTCGTTGAACGACCGGAACTTCCAGGAGGTCTGGCACGACGCCAACGACATCCGGGAGCGGGCGCGGCGGGAGTTCGAGGCGGGCCGGCTGGATCTCGAGACCCTGGCCGCGGTGCAGGACGGCTACTGGCGGCTGTGCGGGCGGCTGCGGACGGTCACGGCGCGGCAGCGGTACGTGCCCGACGACCTCGAGGGGCTCGACGGCTCGCTGGCCGACACCTACTACGCCAATTTCTCGATCTTCCAGTCGCTGCCGGACTCGTGGGCGCTGGACCAGATCTTCCCGGTCCTGCCGGTGCACCGCTTGGAGGAGGAACCGACGCGTCGGGTCGTCATCGCCGACATGACCTGCGACTCCGACGGGAAGCTCAGCCGGTTCGTGGACCTGCGCTCGGTCAAGAAGATGCTGGAGCTGCACGCGCTGCGGCCGGACGAGCCCTACGTGCTCGCGATCCCGCTGGTGGGCGCCTACCAGGAGATCCTGGGCGGGCTGCACAACCTGTTCGGGAAGGTCCACGCGGTCCATGCCTCCGTCGACGAGGACGGGCAGACCTGCATCGACGCTGTGATCCCCGGGGCGACCGTCGACGCGGTGGTGCGGACCGTGGACTACGAGCCGGAGGAGCTGCTCGAGCGACTGGCCGCGGCGGCGCAGCGACGCCACGCGGCGGGGGAGCTCGGGCTGGAAGAAGCACGCCGGGCGGTGGACGGGTTCCGGGCCGGGCTGGCGAGCTACACGTACCTGGGCTCCGGGACTTTGTGGCATGGCGAGTGCATTGCCGACGCCGACGATTCGCCTGCGCGAATCGCGGAGATCGACCCATGTTCCGACTTGCCCTCCTCCTTGCCGTCGCCTGCCTGAGCCTGTCGCTCGCCGCCTGCGGCAAGGCCCCCGACGCCGCTCCCCGGGCGGCCCCCGCGGCGAAGGCCGCCCCCGCCGAAGTGGCCCCCTCTGTTGAGGTGGAGATTGAGGACGAGGAGCCCGAAGAGGACTTCCCCGAGGAGGAAGAGCCCGACGAGTCCGACGAGTCCGACGAGTAGTCGTCCCCACGCCCCCCGGTCCGCGCGGGCCGGGGGGCGGCGCGGGGGGCAACCGCGGAAGGGCGGCGGCCGTACGACTGGCCATGCTCCCCAAGCGCTCCCCCTGGCTCCTGCTCGCTCCGGTCGCGGCCGCCGTCGTCGGCCTTGGCTGGCTCGGCGACTTCCTGAACCCCGCCGCTCACGCGTCCGGCTACGGCCCGCTGGCGCCACCGGCGAGGGCCCTCGGCGAGCCGTTCGCGCTGGTGGAGCTGTTCACGAGCGAAGGCTGCAGCTCGTGCCCGCCGGCGGACGAGCTGCTCGCGGAGCTGGGGACCGAGGCGCAGGCGAGCGGCGAGCGGGTCTTTCCCCTCTCGTTCCACGTCGACTACTGGGACCGGTTGGGCTGGCCGGACCCGTTCGCCTCGGCGGAGTGGACGCAGCGCCAACGGGCGCACGCGGCCCCGAGCGGGCGGCTCTACACGCCGCAGGCCGTGACCAACGGGGGCGCGGACGTCGTGGGCAGCAAGGAGCGGGCGCTGCGGGCGGAAGTGCAGGCGGCGCTGACGCGGGCGGCGACGGCGTCAAGAACAGCGCACTCTGGTACCGCTGCTGCATGGGGGTCGGGCGCTAGTCGGCGCCTCGACCAGGGCGGCGATGAGCCAGGTGGACTCGGGGCGCGCGGCGCTCGTCTTCGCCGCGTTGGTCGCAGCGGGGGCCGTGGCCTGGTTGGCGCTGCGGTCCCATGAGCTCGAGGCGCGGGTCCTGGCCCTCGAGGCCGCCACCGGGACGCTGGACGGAGCCACCGGAGCCGCGTCGGCCCGGGACCCCAAACCGGTGGGCCCGGCGCAGGCCCGACGCGACGGGCCCCCCCCTTCCGCGGTCGGCACGGGGAACGAAGTGCGTGCCGGCGAGCAGGCCGACCCCCGCCGCGCGGCGGAGAGTCCAGCCGCTGCTTCGGAACCGGCATCCGACGCCGATCTGCCGGGGCCCTCCGGGGGGGCCCAGGAGCCCACCTCGGATCCGCTCGACGAGGCGTCGATCCTGGACGCCTGGGGCCTCATGCTGCCCCGCATTCGCGCGCTGTGCGCTGAGCACGACCGAGGCTCCCCCGCGGCGCAGATCCGAGTCGGCCTCCTGCTCGACGAGCGAGGGGGGGTTCGCCGGGTCTTCACCGAAGAGGACGACAACCCCGGACTCGCCGAGTGCGTGGCGACCGCCGCGGCCAACCACCAGTTCCCCGGGACCGGCCGAAGCGCCCACGGCGTGATCGACCTCCCGTGGGCGTCGGGCGGGGAGCCCGCACGCCGGCCCTGAGCCGGTCGCGCCACGACCTGCGCCGCCCGCCGCCGCCCGCGCCTCCTGCCCCGTGCCAAGCTCCGCCCATGCACGCCCTCCAATCCTCCGTTGTCGTGACCCCCACCGGCACCCGCGCGGCCGCCGTCCTGATCGACGGCGAGCGCATCGTCGGCGTCGTGGACCCCGCGGCCGTCCCCGACGGCGTCCCGAGGGAAGACCTCGGTGACCTCGTCCTCATGCCGGGGCTCGTCGACACCCACGTCCACGTCAACGAGCCGGGGCGCACCGAGTGGGAAGGGTGGGAAACGGCGACCCGGGCCGCCGCGGCGGGCGGCGTGACCTCGCTCGTCGACATGCCCCTGAACTCCAGCCCCGTCACCACTTCGGCGCGGGCGTTGGACGCCAAGCGCCGGGCCGCGACCGACGCTCCGCTGCGGGTCGACGTGGGCTACTGGGGCGGCGCCATCCCCGGCAACGCCGAAGACCTGGGCGACCTCGCCACCCAGGGCGCCCTCGGCGCCAAGGCCTTCCTCTGCCACTCCGGCATCGACGAGTTCCCCGCCTCCGACGCCGAGTCCCTCGACCAGTCCCTGCGAGCCCTGGAGCGCCACGACGCGCCCCTGCTGCTGCACGCGGAGCTCGAGCACGCCGTCGACACCGCCGCCCTCGCCGCCCTCCCCAAGGACGACTACCGGCGCTACCTGCTCTCCCGGCCCGCCACCTTCGAGGAGCGGGCCGTCGAGCTCGCGCTGACCGCGGCCCGCCGGCACGGCTGCCGCGTCCACATCGTCCACCTGTCCGCTGCCAGCGCCCTGCCCGCGCTGCGCAAAGCGAAGGACGAGGGCCTGCCCGTCACCGTCGAGACCTGCCCGCACTACCTGGGCTTGCACGCGGGCGAGGTGCCCCGCGGCGCCACCTGCTTCAAGTGCGCCCCGCCCATCCGCGACGCCGCCAACCGCGACGCACTGTGGGCGGGACTGCGCGAAGGCGTCATCGACTTCGTCGTGTCCGACCACTCGCCCTGCACCCCCGACCTGAAGTGCGAGCACTCCGGCGACTTCGAGGCCGCGTGGGGCGGCATCGCCGGGCTGCAGCTCGCCCTGCCCGCCGTCTGGACCGAGGCCCGCGCCCGGGGCTTCACGCTCGACCACGTCACCCGCTGGATGTCCGCCCGCCCGGCCGACTTCGCGCGCCTCGACGACAAGGGCGGCCTCGCCCCCGGCAAGCACGCCGATCTGGTCGCCTTCGACCCCGACGCCGCGTGGGCTCCGACGCCCGCGGACGTCGAGTTCCGCAACAAGGTCTCCCCCTGGTTCGACCGCCCGCTCGTCGGCCGACCGGTCGCCACCTGGCTGCGCGGCACGAAGATCTGGGCCCACGGCGCACCGGTCGGAGCCGCCCTCGGGCGCGAGCTCTGAAGCGACCCGCCACCCCGCTCTGCGCTACAACCCGGGCATGACTTCGCTCGCCTCCTTTGCCGACTGCGTCGACCTCGCCACCTCGTCCCTGGGGGGCGTGGCGCTCGCCTGCTCCGACGACTTCTTCGCGTCCATGGACCGCCTGCTGGACCCGGCGGAGGCGGTGTTCGACCCCGACGCGTTCACCGACCGCGGCAAGCTCATGGACGGCTGGGAGTCCCGGCGGAAGCGGACCGAAGGCAACGACTGGTTGATCTTGCGGCTGGGCGTGCCCGGCACCGTGCGCGGCTTCGACGTCGACACCAGCCACTTCCTGGGCAACCAGCCGCCGTTCTGCACCCTCGACGGCTGCGTGGCGCCGGCCGACGCCACGGCCGAGCAGCTGCAGTCGGCGCCCTGGACCGAGATCCTCCCCCAGGTCCCCCTGCAGCCCGGCACCCACAACCTGTTCGCCGCGGCCGTCGTCGCCCGCTGGACCCACCTGCGCCTGAACATCCTCCCCGACGGCGGAGTGGCCCGGCTGCGCGTGTTCGGCCTCCCCTCCCCCGCCGTCGACCCGACCGCCGTCCTGGACGTCGCGGCCCTGAGCAACGGCGGCCGCGCCGTCGCCGCCAGCGACATGTTCTTCGGCGACATGAACAACCTGCTGCTGCCCGAGCGCGCCCCGAACATGGGCGGCGGCTGGGAGACCCGACGCCGCCGCGACACCGGCCACGACTGGGTCGTCGTGCGCCTCGCGGGCCGGGCGACCCTCGCCTCCATCACCGCCGACACCCACCACTTCAAGGGCAACTTCCCCCACCGCATCAGCCTCGAAGGCCTGGACGACGCGGCCGCCGGCCCGTACCGCATCGAGCGCCGCGACTGGACGCCCATCGTCGCCCCCACCCTCGGCGCGGCGGACCACGCCCACACCTGGAGCGACCTGCTCGCCGCGGGCCCGTTCACCCACGTCCGCATGTGCGTCTACCCCTGCGGCGGCGTCTCCCGGCTGCGCATCCTGGGCACCCTGGAGGCCCCGCGAACCCTCGCCGGCGTCCTCAACGAACTGCCCGAAGACGAAGCCCACGCCACGCTCCTGCGCTGCTGCGGCTCGTCGGCCTGGGCCACCCGGGTCCTCGACGCCCGCCCCTTCGCCGACGACACCGCGGCCCGCCTCGGCGCCGACGAGGCCTGGTGGGCGGTGTCCGACGACGACCAGCGCGAGGCGTTCGCCCACCACCCCCGCATCGGCGAGGACCCGGAGCGGCTGCGCGCGAAGTTCGCGTCGACGTCCGCGTGGGCGGGGAACGAGCAAGCCGGGGTCGCGGCGGCTTCGGAAGAGACACTCGTGGCGCTTCAGCAAGCAAACGTCGAGTACGAAGCCCGCTTCGGCCACGTCTTCTTGATCTGCGCGACGGGGCTGACCGCCGATCAGATGCTGGGCGCGCTGCGGCGCCGCCTCCCCCACGACCCCGCCCGCGAACACCTCGTCGCCGCCGGAGAGCAGGCGAAGATCACGCGGCTGCGGCTCGACAAGCTGGTCTGAGCGCCCGGGGCGCTACCGCCCGAACGCCGCACAGAGCCCCCCGGCGCGCTTCGCCACGACCGACCCGACGAGCGCGCCGGCGACCTGGTCCGGGGGCACGGTGACCGGCCCCGTTGGCGTCGCGAGCACGTAGGGCTCGACGGCCATGTAACCCCCGCTGACGACCGAACCGTCGTGCCGCTGCAGCACCACCCAGGCGGTCGCACCCGCCGGATCCACCATCCAGTCGCTGGCCGCCGCCATCCCGCTGAACGGCACGACGCGTTCGCCGGCGCTGGTGCCCAGACACCAGCCGTCGGGCGCCTCGCCCAGCACGGTGCCCGTCAGCTCGCCGCCGCCGGTCAGCAGCACCCGGGCGACCCGGATCGGCCCTGCGGACGGGCTCGCCCCCCCGGGTGGGCCCGCGCTCGGCACCACCGCCGGTGCTGCTCGCCCCGCCGGCATCAGCAGGACCTCTCGAACCGACGGCTTCTCGAGCGCTTCCAGCACCATCGGCACCGCCGCCTCGAACGCCTGCTCCCACCCCGACTTGCCGAACCGCGGGGCGGTGGTCGTGTCGCGGGTGATGCGCTCCGTCGAGCGCGGCGCCGACTCGCCGGGCGCGTAGATGTGCAGATCGAAGGTCAGCGACGCCTTGGTCGGCGTCCAGCCGCCCCCGCCGATCCAGTAGTCCAGGACGTCGACTTCGATGCGCGGGAAGTGGGCCCGGCTCTCGTAGCTCGCTCTCAACCCCGACGACCTCGCCAGCGCGATGACGTACTCCTCGAACAGGTTCGTGATCCCGCCCCGCACCACGTAGACGTCCCGCGACGTCGACCAGTAGGCGCCGCGGGTCACGATGGCACCGACCGCGTCGTCGGGGAACTCGCCCATGTCCCGGCCGTGGACGGCGTACACGGCCACCGCACCGACCAGCTCAGACGGCGCGGTCGGCACGTCCTTCTCGAAGTTGACGACGGTCTCTCGGACAGTCCACTTCTTGCCCTCGGCCCGGATGGTCTCGGCCGACGCCGGCGTCGCGAGACTCAGGACCGTCAAGAAGCTCAACAGACAGCGCATCGCTCCCCCAAAGCTCGGCCCAGTCTACGCCGAACCCCGGCCTGCTAGCGTTGCGCCCCCGGAGGCCCCCATGAGCACCATCAGCACCCACATCCTCGACACCGCCTCCGGCCGCCCCGCCGAGGGCATGCACGTGCAGCTGGAGCGCATGGAGAACGGCGGCTGGACTCCGATGTTCGAGGGCACCACGAACGCGGACGGTCGCGTGACCGACCTGGCGCCCAACGGCATCTCGCCGGGCATCCACCGCATGACCTTCGGCACCGGCGACTACCACCGCGCCCAGGGCGTGGCGGGCTTCTACCCGCAGGTGCGCGTCTGCTTCGAGATCGGCGCGACCGACGAGCACTACCACGTGCCCCTGCTCATCTCGCCGTTCGGGTTCTCGACCTACCGCGGGTCGTGACGGCCCCGGGGCCCGCCGCGCCCGCGACGCCGAGCATCGCTGCGGCAGACTGAGCCCGTGGGGGTTCGACTCGCCTTGCTGCTGCTGCTCCTCGGTGCCGGGTGCTCCGCGCAGCGGATCCCGGCGGGGCCCGCGCCGCAGCCGTGGATTGGCAGCGATCCCGCCCCCGGGTCCTTCGAAGGGTTCGCCGGCGGCTTCCAGTTCTTCTCCCGGACCCACCCCAACAGCGACATCGGCGTCGGCGGGGCCGGCCAGGTGGGGTTCTCCGCGGGGGTCGGGCAGGGCGTGAGCCTCCAGCTGAACGGGGAGTACCGGGCCGGGCTCGACGAGCACGTCACCCTGGGCCGCTGGGCGTTCGGCGTGCGCAAGCGCGACGAACGCGGGCTCATGGGGGGCGGACGAGTCGGCGCCGGCGTGGGCAGCAGCGGACCCTACGGACACGGCGCCGCCGAGTTCGGCTGGTTCGACCGGGGGCGGACGGTGAGCGTGGGGTTCGACAGGACGGTCGGCGCGTCCTTCCAGGTGCCCCAGGACCGGCGCGCAGGCGTCGCGCTCTTCCTGGTGCACCGCACGTCGCGCGGGGCGGACACCGACGCCGAGCTGCGCTGGCGGGACTGGTCGCCGTGAGGATCGCCGCGCTCGCCGTGTTCGCGGCCTGGGCCGTGGTGGCCGCGAGCTACCCCGGCGACCTGAGCCGCGACGACCTCGCGTACCTGGGGTCCCTGGAGCAGTTCGCCGCGGGGTTCGAGGCGCGCAAGGACTACGGCGAGCTGTTCTGGGGGCTGCTGCACCTGCTGGGGCGCGTGGGGTTCGGCGATGCGTGGGCCGAGGGACGCGTAGGGGCCGGGCTGTCGTGGCTGGCGACGCTGGCCGTGCCGGGCTGCGCGTGGGTGGCGGCGCGGATGGCGGCGATGGTCAGCGACCGGCCGACGGCGCCGGCCTGGGCGGCCGGGCTGGCCGCCTGGTCGCCGGCGGTGCTGGTGGGGGCGAGCTCGGTGGGCTTCGGGGTGCGGGCGGCGGCGGTGGGGGCGGCCTTGCTCGCCGTGGAGGCGGCGGCGGCGTGGGCGGAGCGGGGGCGGTTTCGCGATGCCGGGGCGGCGGTCTTGCTGCTGGCGCTGGGGCTGGCGATCCACCCGTGGGCCCTGGTGGGGCCGCTGGTGGGGGCGCCCTGGCTGGCGTGGAAGGCGGGCACGCATGCCGGGCGTTGGCGGCGGTTGATCGGACTCGCCGCGCTGATGGCGCTGCCGGTGGCGATGGTGCTCACCGGTCAGGAGTCGCGGGCGGCCGCAGGCCAGCGGCACCTGGGCGAAGCGTTGACCTTGCTGCCGGTGGCGGCGGCGGCGCACGGGGCCTGGCAGCTGCCGGGGATCGGGCTGCTGGCCCCGACCGTGCCGCTGCTGGCCGCGGCGGCCGGGGGTCTCGCGATCGCGGGAGCGCTGCTGATTCGGCCGCCGACGCGGGCCGGGGGTCTCCTTGTTCTTGGGGGCCTCCTGGCGGCCCTCCCCGAAGCCGCGGCTCCGCTGGGCGTCGGCGCCGACCCGATCTGGACGGGCAACTTCGTCAAGGCGACCGTGGCGATGGCGCTGGTGGCGGCCGCCGGCCTGGGCGTCGCGTTGGGCGGGCTCGACGGTCGCCACCGCCGCGTGATCCTCGCGCTGGCGGCGCTCGCCGTGGTGCCACGAGGCATCGCCCTGGTCTCCGCGAAAGCGGCGGTCGCGAACGAAGACGCAGCCGCCGGGCGCACCGTCGCGGCCCTGCTGCGGTCGGCGGACGCGAGGGATGCGGCGCCCGTGCTGCTCGGCGACGGGTCCGACTTCGCCCGCGCCTCCTTCCTGACTCGGTTCGTGCCCGAGCTCCCCACGTCCCGGATCCCCGCCTTCGCCCCCGAACACAAGGAGAGCGACCGCGGCTACGGCGGACTGGACGGCGCGCTGTGGCAGACCTCCGTCGTGCGGTGTCAGCTCGCCGGCGGTGGCGAAGGCTGCGGCCGGCCCCCGGTCTTGCAGGCCACCGCCGGCTGCTCGCTCGCGTTCGCCCCCCCGACCCTGTCCTGCGAGCCGCCCCCGGCGACGGCGCCCCCGGCAGACCCCGCGGCCGCGCCCCGGGCCGCCCTCGCGCTGCTGTTGCTGGGCCTCGCGACGGCCACCGCGGGTCCCTGGAGGCGGCACCGGGCGCCGGGCACGGCCGGCCCCCTCGCCGCCGCCGACCCCGGCCAGCAGTTCGCCGCCGCCGCCCTGGCGGTCGGCTCCCTCGCCGCCGCCTTCACCCTCCTGCCGGCCGCGGCCCTGCCCGCTCTCCACGCCAACCACAGCAAGGGGGCCGAGGCCCAGCCCCGACCCGAGTACTGGCAGCTTCAGGACTCCGACCCCGACGGCCCGTCCACCTGGAGCGTCGCCCCGGGCTCCTTCGCCGGCCCGCAGCCGCTGACCGGCAGCGTGCGGCTGGACCCCCGGGACCTCGACGCGGCCGAAGCGACCGCCGGCTTCGACGCGTTCCGGCTCCGCGCGGGCTCGGCGCCGGCCCAGGCCGGGGCCGCGATCCCCGCCGCGTTCGACATCACCGTCGGCGAGGCACGCGTGGGCGGCCCCGGCACCGTGCGGCGCCCGGCACCGGATCGGCTGCTGCTGGAGGGTGCCTCCCTGCGGCTGCTGCTTGTCCGCGACTGAGCGCCCTCAGCGCACCAGCCAGCCGCGGTCGAGGTAGTCGGGGTCCCGCTCCCACTCGGTGCGGATGCCCAACAGCTCCTGGGTGGGATCCAACACCGGCGAGGCCGTGCGACCCGGGAAGCGGCCCGCCACCCACGCATCGGCGGCCCGCGTCAGGCCCGCCGGCGCGCGCTCCACCGCCAGGCACTCCGCCGGCCCCGGACGCACCCGCAACCGAATCACCAGCGGCCGGTCCGCCTCCGGCGCAACCGCGGGCACGAAGTCCGCTCCCGGTCGGCCCGCCAGCAACGCCGGCCAGGGCGAACCGAGCCCCATGGCGTCTGCGGGCTCCAGGGTCCAGCCCGTCGAACCCGGCGCCGCCACGACACACCGGCTCACGAACTCGGGCCCTGGATCCCACCACAGATCGGCCACCCCCAGACGCAGCGGCTCGTCCGTTCCCGGCACCGCCGCGACGACAACGTCCAGGGCCAGCGGCACCCGGACCACGAAGTGGTGCGTCGCGAGCTGTCGGCCCGTCGGCGACTGCCCGAACGCCCGCAGGCCGGGCCGATCGAACGCCTCGGGCTGCTGAATGGGATCCGCCCCCGTGAACGCCATCGCCAGCGGGATCACGACGACGGCGGCACCGTGCAGCCCGAGGCCCCCCGCCCAGCCCCCCTGCACCCGCCCCGGCCAGGACTCGAAGGACGCCAGCAGCAACACCACCGCACCCGGCAGCAGGTGCAGGAAGTCCGGCCAGAGCGCGCCGTTGGAGATCGCGAGGACGGTCGGCGGCACCTGCAGCAACAGCAGCACGCACCCGATCCGCCGGCCCGGGGTCCCGACCATCGCCCGGGGCCGCAGGAGCCCCAGCGAGAGCAGCGCCGCCCCCCCGACGAACAGGTGGACCCGCACGATCTCCACCACCCAGGTCCCGGCGTAGCGCAGGCCGGCCAGGCCCCCGGCGTCGAGGTACCCGGTCCGTTCGGCGATGTAGGCCGGCAGCGACCAGCTCATCCCCACCAGGCTGGGCCAGCCGGCCGCGGCCGCCGCGACAAGGCCCCACGCCCAGCGGCGCGACCCCGTCATCCGCCCCGCGAGCGACAACACCGCCAGCGTCGCCACGACGTCGGGCAGCGCGACCGGGTGCGCGCTCATCCTCAGCGCCTGCAGCGCCCCGAACGCCGCCCACCAGCCACCGCCCCGCCGCAGCGCGACGAGCCCCAGCCACAACCCCCACGGCGCCAGGGCCGCGGCCGCGAAGTAGGGGTCGGCCTTGCGGCTGGAGTTGACGACGATCGGCAGCGTCCCCACCACCGCCATCGCCAGCAGCCCCGCCCGCCGGCCGACCAGCTCCCGCCCCAGCCGCTCGGTCCCGAACAGCAGCAACAGCAGCCACTTGACGTTGGCGGCCCGAAACACCAGGCGAGACACCCCGCCGGCCGTGAACCAGGCCAGGAGGTTGAGTTGCGCCAGCGGCGGGTGGATGCCCGACCGGGGCACATCCGCCAGCGCGGACCGAAGGGCGCCGCCGGCGTCGCCCCCCGCGCGACCCAGGTGGTCCAACGCCCACGCCGTGTAGAAGAGGTCGTGGTCGTCGGGCGGTCGCCGGTCCCAGGCGCACCACAGCAGCAGAGAGGCGAGCAGCCCTCCGACCACCGCGACCCGCACCACTGCCTGCCATCTCTGCTCGGTCACCGCGGCAGCCTACTGCGGCCCGCGCGGTCGCCCCCCGCGGCGGTCGCTGCGGTCGTCCGGTGAGCCGTCGAAACGCCGTCCTGTCTGCGACCGCCCTGCTCGCGGCGGCCGCCGCCGCCGAGTTGTCCGCGTCGTGGGCGTGGACGGCTGGTGCATCTCCCCCCGGCCCGCGCGGCTCGCCGTCGTCAACGCCCGGGGAGAGTTGCTGTCCAGCGGCGTCGTTCGCGGCAACGATCGCGGGCTGCCGGACCCTCAGGACGTCGCCCCCGCTCTGGAGCGCTGCCGCACCGGCGACGCCCGCTGCGACCTCGTCCTGGGCGACTCCTTCAGCGCGGCCCAGTAACCGCCGACCGCGACGCCGGCGGTCGCGTCGGAGCAAGCGCCGGACTGGATCGTGCTCAACGCGTCGGTCGACGCGGGCGGGCTCGTGAACTGGTGGAGCACCCTGAACCCGACGCAGGCCGCCCTCGCCGCGGAGCTTCGCGCCGCCCTCACCGACCTGGGTGTTTTTTTGTTGATCCTCACCGTGCCGAGCCGGGAGGAGTCCGCCGCCGACCGGGGCCCCTCCCCCGCGGTCCTCGCGTTCTCCACCGCCCTGAGGGCGCCCGTCCACGGCGGAGTCGCCGCCTTCCGCGATCACGAGTCCCCGTCGGCCTGCTGGATCCGGGGCGAGGGCCACTTCACCCAGACGGGCTCCGACGCGTTCGGCGCCTGGGCCGCGGACGTGCTCGCGGCCCTGCCTCAGTCGAGGGTCAACGCCACCCGGAACCCGTAGATCGTGTAGGTGTTCCAACGCAGATCGGCGGTGCGGGCGGCCAGGTGGCACCTGCCCTCGTGGCTGTCCCAGGCCCCGACTGCGGTGGCTGGTCGCCGTCCACCCACAGCGCGTCGTCGGCTTCGGCCCCGAACGGCAGGGTGCGGGCCTCGATGGACGAGTCCGGGTCCACGGGATCCGTCACGGGATCCGCGCACCGCCAGCGATCCACGCGCCCAGGGTCGCCCGTTCCGCGTCCGTCATGCCGGTCCTGTTCCCCAGCGGCATCGTCGGGGTGTCGACGGCCCGCTGCTGGATGGCCGACGCCTTCGAGGACACCTGCTCCGGCGTGTCGTAGACGACCCCGTTGGGGGCGATCGTGAAGATCGGATCGGTGGGGTTGGCGGAGTGGCAGCCCACGCAGTGGGTCTGGATGATCGGGGCCACCTGCTCCCAGGTCGCGGGGCCCGGGGCCGCGTCGCGGGGCTGCGGCGCCGACAGCATCACCAGCGCGATGAACAGCGCAGTGGCCACCGGCAACGCCCAGAGGTTGATGCGCCCTGCGTTGCGGGCGTTGAAGAAGACCCGCGTGATGGCGCCGACGGCGAAGATGCCCAGCAGGATCGCCCAGCTCGCCGAGTGCCCGTAGGTGCTGGGGTAGTGGTTGCTGATCATCACGAAGACGACCGGCAAGGTCAGGTAGTTGTTGTGGGTGCTGCGGAGCTTCGCGATCTTCCCGTACTTCGCGTCGGGCGTGCGCCCCGCGAGCAGGTCGGCGACCACGATCTTCTGGTTCGGGATGATGACCATGGCCACGTTGCCGGCCATCCAGGTGCCGATCATGGCACCCACGTGGATGTACGCCGCCCGCGGCGCCAGCAGGTGCGACAGCACGTAGGCGACGCCGGTCGCGAACAGAAGCAGGGTCACCCCGAGGGCGGCCGGCCGATCGCCCAGCTTGCTCTTGCAGAGCAGGTCGTAGACGCCCCAGCCCGCCAGGATCGTGGTCATGCCCACGCCCACGGCCATGGCCGGGTTGATCCCGTCGGCGTTGACCATCCAGGCGCTGGCCTGGAGCCAATAGACGACCATCAGCAAGAAGATCCCGCTGATCCACGTCGTGTAGGCCTCCCACTTGAACCAGTGCAGACCTTCGGGCATCCCAGTGGGCGCGACGCGGAACTTGGCCACGCGGTAGAAGCCGCCGCCGTGGACGGACCAGGACTCGCCGGCCACCTCGGGCGGCATGTCGTCGTCGCGCTTCAGGCTGCTGTCCAGCCACATGAAGTAGAAGGACTCGCCGATCCAGACGATGCCGGCGATCACGTGCAGCCAGCGCAGCGCGAGGCTGAACCACTCGTTCAGGTGAGAGCTCATGGGACGGAGTGGCCCTTCTGGCGCTCGACGGCGCGGAGGATGGCTTCGGGGGTGGCCGGCAGCGCCAGCTCGACTTCGCCGGGACCGGCCGCGGCGATGGCGTCGCGCAAGGCGGAGACGACGGAGATGGCGAGCATGAACGGCGGCTCGCCGACGGCCTTGCTGCCGCCCACGACGCCGGGCTGGGGCGCGCGCTCCAGCAGGTGGACCCGGAAGTCGGTCGGGACGTCGCCGATGGACGGGATCTTGTAGGTGCTGGGCCCCACCGTGACGCAGCGGCCGTCGTCGGCGAACTGGACCTCTTCGTCGGTGAGCCAGCCCGCGCCTTGCACGAAGGCGCCTTCGACCTGACCGACGTCGATGGACGGGATCAAGGCGTCGCCGACGTCGTGGAGGATGTCGACCCGCCGCATGCGCGCTTCGCCGGTCAGCAGCAGCACCTCCACCTCCGTGATGGCGACGCCGTAGGCGAAGTAGAAGAATGGGGTGCCGCTGCCCGTCTCGTGGTCGTAGGCGATGCCCGGCGTGGCGTAGTAGCCGGTAGACGACAGCGAGACCTGGCGCAGCCAGCACTGGGTCGCCAGGTCGGAAAACGCGATGGAGTTGCCCCCCGGCTCGCTGACGGTTCCGCCCGCGAAGATCACGGTGCCGTCTTCGCCCACGCCCAACAGGTCCCGCGCCACGACGGCCATGCGCTCGCGGACGGGCCGGCACGCGTTGAGCACGGCCGCGCCGTTGAGGTCGGTGCCCGACGACGCCGCAGTGGGCGAGGTGTTCGGGACCTTGTCGGTGGCCGTGTCCATGACGCGGACCTGGTCTTCGAGGACCCCCAGCGCGTCGGCGCAGACCGCCCGCATCTTCGTGTGCAGACCCTGGCCCATCTCGGTGCCGCCGTGGTTCAGCTGCACCGAGCCGTCGGCGTAGACGAGCACGAACGCGCCGGCCTGGTTCAGCATCGCCTTGGTGAAGCTGATGCCGAACTTGATGGGCTGCAGCCCGACGCCGCGCTTGATGTGGGTCGAGGTGCCGTTGAACTCGGCGATGGCCCGGCGCCGGCCTTCCAGGTCCGCGGTGCCCACCAGCTGCTCGTGCATCCCGACCATGCGTGGGTCGTCGATGGTCTGGCCGTAGGGCGCCCTGTTCCGGGGCGCGTCGCCGTAGTAGTTGCGGCGCCGGACCTCTTCGGGGCGCAGGCCCAGCCGGTGGGCGGCGCGCTCGATGGCGTCTTCGACGACGACCATGCCCTGGGGCCCGCCGAATCCGCGGAAGGCCGTGTTCGACGGGCGATTCGTGCGGCAGACCCGGCCGGTGAAGCGCAGCGCGGGCACGAAGTAGGCGTTGTCGAGGTGGAACAGGGCGCGGTCCAGGACCGGGTGCGACAGGTCCGTCACGAAGCCGCCATCGCTGTAGATGTCGACCTCGAAGGCCGTCAGGCGGCCGTCGGCGTCGAACCCGGCCTTGTACTTGCTGTGGAACGGATGGCGCTTGCCGGTCCAGGCCATGTCCTCATCGCGGGGCAGGCGGACCTTGACCGCGCGACCGGTGACCTGGGCGCCCCAGGCGGCCAGCACGCCGTAGTTCGTGGCCTGGGATTCCTTGCCGCCGAAGCCGCCGCCGACGCGGGGCACCGAGCACACGACCCGCGACGACGGGATGCCCAGCACGTGGGCAGCCATCTTCTGGATCTCGGTGGGGTGCTGCGTCGAGCTGTAGATGTGCAGGTCCCCGGCGTCGTTGGGCACCGCCAGGGCCGCGTGGGTCTCCAGGTAGAAGTGGTCCTGGCCGCCGGTGTCGACTTCGGCCTCGACCACGACGGCGGCGGTGGCGAAGCCGGCGGCGAGGTCGCCCCGGGCGATCGTGTGGGGCGCGCCCAGGTACGAGTCCTGCTCGATGGCCTCGCGGATGTCGGCGACGGCGGGCAGGGGCTCCGACAGGACCCGGACGAGCGACGCGGCTTCGCGGCAGGCGTCGAGCGTCTCGCCCACGACGAACGCGACGTTCTGGCCATGGAAGTGCAGCGTCCCACGGGCCAGCAGGGGCTCGTCGTGCTGGATGGGGCCGATGTCGTTGTCCCCGGGCACGTCGTCGGCGGTGAGCACGGCGTGCACGCCGGGGACGCTGCGGGCCCGTTCGACGTCCACCCGCAACAACCGCGCGTGCTGCTGGTCGGCGGCGACGATGAGGCCGTGCAGCATCCCCGCCGGTTCGGGCAGGTCGTCCACGTAGCGCGCGACGCCGGTGGTGTGCAGCAGCCCCGACTCGTGGGCGCGCGACGCGTGCAAGGGGGTCTTGGGCTCGGCGACACTCATCGCGCCACCACCGTCCCCGTATGCCCCGTCGGCAGCGGCGTGAACTCGGGCCCGTCGGCGGACTCGTGGGCGAACCCGATCAGCAGGTTCTTCGCGAGCGTGTTGCGGAACCAGGCCGTGCCGCGGTGGTCGTTCATGGGGCTGAAGTCTTCGGCGAGGTGGGCGGCGGCGCGGGCGGCGGCGGCTTCGTTCCAGGGGCCGCCGACCAGGGCCTGCTCCGTCTTGAACGCGCGCTTCGGCGTCGCGGCCATGCCACCAAACGCCAGGCGGGCGCGGCCGATGGTGCCGTCCTTGCTCATCTCGACGCGCAACCCAGCAGCGACCGCGGAGATGTCCAGTTCCCGGCGCCGGCTCACCTTGTACGCACCCATCTGGGCGTAGGCGGGGGGGCGCGGGATCTCCACACGGAGAAGCAGCTCGCCGGGCTGCAGGGCGGTCTGCCGGTAGCCCAGGAAGAAGTCGTCCAGGGGGATCGTTCGCGAGCCCCCGGCCCCCGCGATGACCATGCGCGCCTCCAGCATCAGCAAGACGGGCGCGAGGTCGCCGATGGGCGAGGCGTTGCACAGGTTCCCGCCGATGGACGCGCGGTGCTTGATCTGCCGCGCCCCGAAGTACCGCAGCATCCGGTGCAGCACGGGCAGCTCGGTCGCCGACCAGTCCTCAAGGTCCGTCAGCCACGTCGCCGCGCCGATGGACCAGCCGTCGTCGATGGCGTCGATGCGCTGGGCCTCGGCGATGTGCTCGGTCGACAGCAACAGCGGGAAGCGAACCCCCTTCTTGGTGACGTCGAGCCCCAGGTCCGTGGCGCCGCAGATCAAGCGGGCTTCGGGGTGCTCGGCCAGGAACGCCGTCGCCGCCGCGGCGTCGGTGGGCGCCACGAAGCGCTCGCCGGACTCGTGGTCCAGGGGCTCCACCGCCGGCGTTGGCTCCGACAGCACGGTCAGGAACCGGTCGGCCGGGCGCGTCCCCCCGGTCTGCTTGGCCGCGTCGCGGATGGGCCGGTAGCCCGTGCAGCGACAGAGGTTGCCGCACAGCTGGTCGTCCATCTTCCAGTCGTCGTCGAGGTCTTCGCGGTAGCAGGCCTCGAACAGCGACATCACGAAGCCCGGCGTGCAGTAGCCGCACTGCGAGCCGTTCGTGTCGACCATCGCCTGCTGGACCGGGTGCGGGTCCTTGGGGGTGCCGATGCCTTCGACGGTCCAGACCTCACGGCCGTTCAACATCGGCAGCAAGAGCAAGCAGGAGTTGACCGCGCGGAACCGGTCGCCGTCCCGCAGGACCACCGTGCAGGCGCCGCAATCGCCTTCGGCGCAGCCCTCCTTCGTGCCGGTCAGGCGCTGGTCGCGCAGCCAGTTGAGGACGGTGGTGTTGGGCGGGTCGTCGGCCTCCGCAGGGCGGCCGTTCAGGGTGAACCGAATCATGGGGCGCAGCCTACCGCGGTCGGCGATTGCGTACCCTTTCCGAGCCCGGCGACGCCGTGCCAGCCTTGGTTTCTCCTGGGAGATTTCGTCATGCCCGTCCGCTTGTTCCTGCTCCTGCTCGCCCTCGCCGTCACGCTGCCCCTGGCCGCCTGCACCACCGACACCGACGACGACGACGACGCCACCCCGCCGGGGATGGACGACGACGACGACGACGCGACGCCGGCCCCGGACCCGACCATGGACGTCGACCCCACCGCGCTGAGCGGCGGTGAGATGGTCGCCGCGAGCGTCACGATCAGCGACATGAACCTGAACCAGGGCGTCGGCACGTGCGCGACGTCGTCGAGCGAAATCCTCGTCTGGGAAGTCCTGAACGAGACCGACGACGGCTTCGACATGTTGACCATGCCGGGCATCTACGCCGACGGCACCCAGACCTGGTGTCTGACCAACGGCGTCGACGAAGTGAGCGTCGACTTCACGGTCGCGCCCTACGCCTCCGGCCTGGCGCCGCTGACCCTGGGCGCACCCGAGGCCATCGACCTGGCCGACGACGGCGCGTTCGCCGTCTGGACGATGGAGCTGGGCGAGGACGCGACGGTCTACGCTCGCGTCGGCACGCCGGGCGCCGATCTGGACCCGAACCTGATGATTCTGGGCGAAGACGGCCACACCTTCATCGCGGCCGCCGGCCGGCCCCTGGCGGGTGGCGACCGCAGCCCCGACGTGGTCGTGGCGCAGCTCGATGCGGGCAACTACATCGTCCGCGCGGGCCAGAACGACCTGTCCGGCGGCGTCGACGCGACGGGCTCGGTCGAGGTCATCGCGCCCGTCATGCCGGCCCTGGTCGAGGTGCCCGAGGTCGAACCCAACGACCTGAACGGCGAGTACCACGACCTGGGCGAGCTCGGCCTGGGGGACTGGCTGCTCTCGGGCACGGCGGAGACCGCCGGCCACAACTCCGCCAACGACCTGGGCGGCGACCTGGACTACTTCCAGTTCACGCTGGCGGACGAGGCCACCTTCGACCTGGAGTTGCTCTGGGAGGCCGAGGGCCAGGACTTCGACGCGATTCTGTTCGACAACAGCGACGGGGGCGGCGCCGACGGCACCTTCAACAGCTCGGATCCTCAACTGGGATCTGGGCTGTCGTCGTTCGGCCAGCCCGAGGCCGCGACGGTTGTGATCCGGCCCGGCAGCTACGTGTTCGGCATCGGAAACTGGGAAGGCGACGACGGCGTGCCGTGGATGCTGTCCATGAAGGTCCGCCCGCACGCCTGGCCCACGTCGTAGCTCCGACCGAGGCGACTTCGCAGGCCAGGCCCGCGGTCGAATCGACCGGGTCGGCGCGCACCCTTTGCCCTCCAGCCGGCGCCGTGGAAGCTTCCGCGCCTTCTCTGGAGGCTCCGTCATGCTCGTTCGCTGGTTCCTGCTCCTGCTCGCCCTCGCAGTCACGGTGCCCCTGACCGCCTGCACGACCGACAACCCCGACGACGACGACGTCACGCCGCCCATGGACGACGACGACGATGCGTCGGACGACGACGACGCGACCCCGCCCCCGGCCCCGACCATGGACGTCGACCCCACCGCGCTCAACGCCGGTGCGATGGTCCCCATGAGCGTGACGATCAGCGATCTGGACATGAGCCAGGGCGTGGGGCTGTGCGAAAGCTCGTCCCCCGAGATCATCGTCTGGGAGGTCGTTGCCCAGACCGCCGCCGGCTTCGACCTGCTGACCATGCCGGGCATCTACGCCGACGGCGCCGCCACCTGGTGCCTCACCAACGGCGCCCTCGAGGTGAGCACCGAGTTCACGGTCGCTCCCTACAAGACGGCGCTGGCGCCGCTCACGCTGGGCACCCCCGAAGCCATCGACCTCGCCGACGACGGCGCGTTCGCGGTCTGGACGATGGAGCTGGGCGAAGACGCCACGGTCTACGCCCGCGTGGCCACCCCGGGCGCCGACCTGGACCCGAACCTGATGATCCTGGGCGACGACGGCTACACCGTCTTCGCCGCCGCCGGCGCGCCCCTGCAGGCCGGTGGCTACAGCGGCGACGTCGTCGTGGCCGAGCTCGACGCCGGCACCTACGTCGTCCGCGCGGGCCAGAAGGACCTGCTGGGCGGCGTCGACGCCACCGGCTCGGTCGAGCTCGTCTCGCCCGCCATCCCGGCCCTCGTCGAGGTGACCGAAGTCGAGCCCAACGACGCCGCCGGCGAGTACCACGACCTGGGCGAGCTGGGCCTGGGCGACTGGCTGCTGTCCGGCACCGCCGCGACCGCCGGCCACGACGCCACCACCAACGACTTGAACGGCGACCTGGACTACTTCGACTTCACCGTCGCGGTCGAGACCACGATCGTCTTCGAGCTGGCCTGGGACGGCGTCGGCCAGGACTTCGACGCCATCCTCTTCGACAACAGCGAGATCGGCGGCGTGGACGGGAGCTTCGGCAGCGCCGACCCTGCGCTCGGCAACCAGCTCGCCTCGACCGACCAGCCCGAGACGGGCACCGGCGTGCTGCCGCCGGGGCGCTACGCGCTCGGCATCGGCAACTGGGAAGGCGACGCGGACCAGGCCTGGACGCTGTCGATGAAGGTGCGCCCGAACGCCTGGCCCACCGAGTAGTCGGCGCTCAGCCGACCTCGCCATCGAGGTAGAGCCAGCGGCCATCGAGCCGTCGAAAGCGGCTGCGTTCGTGCATGGGCACGGCGCGGCCGCTTTGCCGTAGGTCTGCCTCGAACTCGACCCAGGCTTCCCCGTTGGGCAGCTTGCCGTGGCCGATCACGCGCAGGCCGACGAACTCCGTCGACTCGCAGAAGGCCGCCAGCTCCTCGGCCCACCCGGCGTCGTCCCGCCAGTGGGGGCCGTCGGGGTGGGTCGTGGCCATCAGGTACGCGACGTCGCCGACGGCGTAGGCCGAGTAGCGGCTGCGCATCAGCGCTTCGGCGTTGGGCGCCGGCGTCCCGCGATGCAGCCGCCGGCAGCAGTGCTTGTGCTTGCGCCCGCTGTCGCAGGGGCATGGCGCATTGGGTCCGAGCCGGCTCACCGCAGCCAGGCTCCCACCACGGACTCCATGGGCAGCGGCGCGACCACGATGTCGGTGGCGGCTTGCAGCTCCGCCTTCGTCAGCGCCGGGGCCGTGCAGACCTCCGGCGTGGCGAGCACTCCGTCGGCCTGAGTCGGATCGCCGAACACCCGCAAGTGGATGAGGGCCTGGGCCCGCACGTCCTCGCCTTGCCGCACCTCCAGCACCCGGAAGCCGTCGAGGCCCAGCCGCGCACCTTGCTTCGTCCGCACCAGCGGGGTGACGTCGACTTTGCCCAGCCCCGGCAGGGCAACCGTCTGGGTGTCCCGAAATCGCACCAGGGTCTCCGAGCGCAGGGTCGCCCCCACGATGGCCCGCTCGCCCAGCAGCAGCGGCTCCCCCCCGCTCGACAGCGCCACGAGGCCCTGCTCCAGCGCCGCGATCGCCGCGGCGTTCACGGCCACGGTGGGGCGGAAGCAGGCCTCGAGCCGGCCCTCGGCGTCTTCGTGCAGGGTCGGGGCACCCGGGTCGACCCGGTAGTAGTCGGCCTGGAACTGCAGCCAGAGGCGCGCGAACTCCGGCGACTGGTCGGGCGCCTGCTCCAGCGCCTTCAAGGCGTCGTCGAAGGGCCCGGCGGCGGCGGGCGCGACGGCCAGCAGCACCGCGGCGATCAGCCCCCGCAAGCGCGCATCCACTGCACGAATCCGGCGAGCCCGTCCTCGAAAGAACACGACGGCGCGTAGCCAAGCTCCGCCCGGCTGCGCGTGAGGTCGGCCCAGGTCTGCGTGACGTCGCCCTGCTGCATGGGCAGCCGGTCGATCCTCGCGGGCTTGCCGACGGCCGCGGCGACGGCGTCGATCATCGCGTCCAGGCGGATCGTGCGGTCGCTGCCCAGGTTGTACGTGCGGTGCGGCAGCGTGCCCGCCACGACCCCGTCCATGGCGGCCAGCACGCCGGCCACGATGTCGTCGATGTGGGTGTAGTCCCGAGCCGCGCTGCCGTCGCCGAACACGGGGATGGACTCCCCCGCGTCGATGCGCCGCGCGAACTTGTGGATGGCCAGGTCCGGGCGCTGCCGGGGGCCGTAGACGGTGAAGAACCGCAGGGCGACGACGGGCAACCCGTAGCAACGCCGCCACCCCTCAACCAACAGCTCGCCGGCCGCCTTCGTCGCGCCGTAGGGCGAGATGGGGGCGGGCGGATCGTCCTCGGAGAACGGCACGTCGTTCTCGTCGCCGTAGACGCTGGACGACGACGCGAACACGAACGGCACGGGCCGGGCCCCCGAGACCGCGAACCGCAAGGCGGCGGCGGTGCCGTCGAGGTTGGTGCGGGCGTAGAGGGCCGGGTCGGCGAGCGACGGCCGGACCCCGGCGCGGGCGCCCAGGTGGAGGACCGCGGCGAAGTCGTCGGGGTTCAGCCCGGCCCACGCGGCGTCGTCGCAGAAGTCGGCCTCGATCAGCTCGATGCCGCGGGCGCCGGCGAGGTTCCGCCGCTTGATGGCCGGGTCGTAGTAGTCGTTGAAGTCGTCGATGACGGCCACGTCGTGGCCGCGGGCGAGCAAGCCGTCGACGGTCGAGGAGCCGATGAACCCGGCTCCGCCGGTGACGAGGACGCGGCCGCCCATGGCGCTCAACCCGGGATCTGGATGTCGTCGACGATGCCGAGGATCACGCTGTGCACGGGATCCGTGGGGCCCGCGAGCACCTGACGGGCCGCATTGCCTTCCCGCGCGCAGACGACCAGGTCGCCTTCGCCGGCCTGCACCGAGTCCTGGGACAGGAACGCGATGCCCTTGGGCGTGACGCCGTCGGCCTTGACGGGCTGCACGACCAGGATCGCGCTGCCCTCGTAGATGGGGTGCTTCACCGTCGAGACGACGTTTCCGATGACGCGTCCGAGGATCACGACAGCACCTCGCTCAGGGGCCGGGCGTACACCGCGTCGACGATCTGGACGATGGCCGCGTCGACGGGGACGTAGGTCTCGGCCAGGGCCAGCGCCGCTTCGCGCCCGCCGATCCAGGCGACGGTGTCGCCGGGGCCAGCCTGCGTCGCGTCGGCGGCGACGAAGGGATCGCCGTGAGCGACGCCCGATTCGTCGAGGGCTTCAACCAACAGGAGTTTGACCCCCTGAAGGCCCTCGTACTTGTGGGTGGCGACGACGGTACCGATGACGCGGGCGAGTTCCATGAGGTCGGGACCATAGCAGTCGCGCGCGTCCGCGAGCCCCCGCGTGGTAGCACTGCGCCGTGCTTTCACCGGGCCCCGACAGCCTGACCTCCCTTCCCCGCGGCCAGGGCCTCGTATGGCGAGGCGGTGATCTGCGGTCGACGCTGGCCCAGGCATTCCCCAAGGCGCCCCAGCGCTGGCACTCAGCCGACGCCGACTACGCCACGCTCGTCGACCTGGCGCACCCGGTCCCCGGCGCGGTGCTGGTGTGGACGGACGTGGTCGGCTTGCGGGACGCCGCGCGAATCCGGTGGGCCATGGCCGAAGCAGGGTGGAAGGGCCGATTTGTGCTCGCTGAGCCGCAGGCCGACGGCGGGGGCTGGACCGTGAAGCGCGGGTCGACGAAGGCCGTGGATGAGGCGCTGGCCCGACCCGGCGCCCCCCTGCCCGACGCCGACACGCTGCTCCGCTGGGCCGACAAGCCGCGGGCGGTCTCCTTGCCTCGCTCGGCCCCCAACGACCCCGGCGCCGCCTTGCTCCTGGGCGGGGTCCTGCGGGCGGCCCCGGGCTTCGACGGCTGGGCCACGCTCGCCCGCTGGGCGCTGCAGCTGGGGCACCCCGACGCCGCGCTGCACTGGTCACGCCGAGCGGCCCGTGAGGTCCAGAAGGACGCGCAGTTCGCCGAGCTGCTGGGCCTCCAGGGGCGCATCCACGGGGTCCTGGGAGACCTGCCGCGGGCGGCGCGGGAGCTGAGGGACGCCGAAGGGCGGGCCGACGGCGAAGCGAAGCTCTGGAACCGGGCGGCCCGGGCGCGGGTGCTGCGGGAGCAGGGAAATCCTGACGCACTCGCCGCCTTGACCGACGCCCACGACGCCCTGCTGCGCCACTTCGAGACCGACCGCCACCGCGGCGTCGTGCGGGCAGCCCTGACCTGCGCCGAGGCGCTGTTGGAGGCGGGCCGCACGGACGAGGCGCGCCCGCTCGTCGCTCGCGCCGGAGCCGTGCTGGAGATCATCCTGGGTGGCCCCTTGGACCCCATCGCGGCCGAGCAGCGGCGGGTGCAAGCCTGGATCAAGCAGGTCGATCGGGACCTCGCTGGCGCACGGGACGACCTGGACGAGGCCGAGCGGATCCTGGTGAGCACCCGCGGCGACACTCACCCGGCGTTGGCGACGGTGCTGCATCAGCGGGGCGGCCTCGAGCACGCCGCCGGGGATCTGGATTCGGCCGAAGCGGCCTTGCAGGAGGCGCTGGCGATTCAAGGCCTGCTGCTGCCCGAAGCCCACCCCGGCACGGCGGCGACGCTGCACCAGCTCGCGGCGGTGCTGCAGGCGCGGGGCGACCTCGCTGGCGCACGGGACCACCTCGAAGGCGTGCTGGCCATCGAGGAGCAGGTCCACGGAGGCCGGGACCACCCCAGCACGGCGGTGACCGAGCTGAGCCTGGGCGTCGTGTTGATGCGACTGGGCGAGCGCGAGGCGGGGCTGCAGGCCCTGGAACACGCCGCCGAGGTGCTGGTCGCCGCCCACGGTCCCGACCACCCTCACGCGATGCATGCCGCCAAGCTGCTGGCCGCAGCCCAGCCGACCGAAGAGCCCGACGAGCCCGACGTCGTCACGCCGTTCCTGCTGGCCGCGGTCGCCGCCGCCGGGCGGTCGCTGCCCCGGGATCTGCTGGCGGAGCTGACGTTCCGGGTCCTGCTGCGCGAGCGCGCGGCGCCGATCCTCAGCGTCTTGACGGCGGCGGACCTGGCGGCGGCCGAGCCCGGCGTGCTGAGCCGCGACCCCGCCGCGCTGAAGCCGCCGCCCGAGCTCGCCGCGCGCCTGCAGGTGCCCTGGGAGCGCGTGCTCGACCCGGTGCTGGAGCTCCACCGTCAGATGGTCGAGGGCCTCGACCGGCTGCTCCCCGCCACCGACCGCGTGGACCCCGAAGCCCTGGGCGACCTTCGCGCCGTGGACGACACCGAGCGGCTCGCCCTCATCGACCTCGCCCTGGCCGCCGCCGCCCGCGCCCGCAAGACCGGCGACCGCGCGCCGCTGCTGGCCGAGCTGCCCCTCTGGATCGACGCCGGCGCCGTCGCCATCCGCCTGGATGCGCCGGGCCTGGGCACGACGCTGCCGCGCATGTTGCTGGCGGCGCTCCCCGAGCACCGGGGCCCGCTGCTGGCCGCCTGGGCTCCCCTGCTCGACGACGACCACGCCGACCGTCTGGGGGGCTGACTCCGGGGGCGCGCCCCCAGCCGCCTACCGCGCCTGGACCCGGCCGACGGCCTTGCCCCCGAACCGGAACGCGACGCCGCCCCAGGCCTGGCCCAGGGCGAAGAACGCGCGGTTGAAGTCCACCTCGACGGGATAGAACAGCCCGCGGATCCCCAGTTCCAGCCCCACCACCGGCCCGACGGGCAAGTGCAGCCCGACTTCGGCGTACCCCCCGCCGGTCAGTTGCCGCGCGAGCACGTCCTCGGCCGTCGTCCGCCGGTCCTCCTGCTCCGTGTACTGCAGGTTCTGGTGGAACAGCAGCAGCGCCGCGCCGCCGCCGGCGACCAGGTCCACGTTGCGCAGCCGCTTGACCCCCTGGATCCCGACGGTCGCCCGGCCCATGCCCGTCCGCACGCGGCCCCCGAACGACCACAGCGCCCCGGTCTCGTAGCCCCCGCCCACGGCCAGCCCGATCTGCGGCGCCAGCCGGATCCTCGCCGACACCTCGCCGCCGCCCATGACCGGGTTCGCGGCCACCGCCGGCGACGCGAACACGCCGCGCAACGACAACCGGATGGGCTTTTCGGACCAACCGCCCTTCGCCAGCGGATCCCCCAGCGGCACCACCGACATCTGCTCGTCCTGGACCCAGCGGTCCCCGCCCCACACCAGGTCCAACTCGGCCACCAGGACGTCGGCCCGTCGCACCTTGCGCACCACGTACCGCCCCGACGGGAGGTTCAGACGCCGCAGCTCCCCCGCCGCCTTGTCGATGCGCGCCACGACCTGCCCCGAGCCGACGCTGACGACGGTGTAGACGCCCTCCAGCTCCTCGGGCAGCACCAGCCCCGCCGCCTGATCGCCGACCCGCGTCAGCACCACGTCGCCCACGCTGCTCAGGTCCGTGTGCAGCTCCGGCCGCTGGATCCCGGCCCCCGCCGAGGCCGTGCCCACGACCGTCTCGGAGAATGCGTGCCGGTAGACTTCCCGCAGCGTGATCGTCCCGTCGCCGTCGATGTCCGCGGTGCCCCGGAGGCCCGTCGCCAGCGCCCGGGAGAACACGCCGCCGCCGAACGCATCGGACTCGCGCGCGACGCTCAGGGGCCCCGTCGACGTGATCAACGCCAGCCCCGACGCCGTCAGCGCGTCGTCGACCTTCACTTCGACCACTTCGACCGGGGTACCCCCCTTCGCCCGCGCCAGCGAGCCCGACTCGCACGCATCCACGAACGCGATGCGCAGGTCCGCCGCCGAGGTCTCCAGCCAGCGCTGCAACCAAGGCATCTCCAGCAGGGTGCCGGCCAGGTGCAACCCCGACCGCGACGCGTGGCCCGAGTAGTAGAAGACCAGCAGCGCCTGGTTGCCCTGGGCCCGGATCTCGCGCGCCTGGGCCTCCACGCGGGTGATCTCGTCCCTCACCGCGTCGGCGTTGGCCCCCTGCAGCACCACCGTCCGCGCCGGCAGCAGCCCGCCCAGGTCCTGGAAGATGCGGGCCACGTCCTTCGCCTCACGCTCGGCGTGCCGCAGGGGCTCGTCCTCGCCGAAGCCGTCGTTGTTGCCCACGAACAGCCCCAGCCGCACGGTCTCGGCCTGGGCCGGGGCAGCGACGAGCAGCAGCAGGAGCAACGCGAGCATCTACTTCACCAACAGCAGCGAGCGCTGCGTGGTGCCGGCCAGTCCGGGCAGCCCTTCGAGGGTCGCCAGGGGCGTGTCGAACGCCGACTCCAGCGCCACCTTCGCCGCCGCCTCGTCGATGGGCTCGGCCGCGAACACAAAGAACACGCGCTCGGACCCGGCGTAGTCGTCCAGGACGACCGCGCCTTCGACGGTCTGCTTGGCGTAGACCTCCCGAGGGGCGGTCCAGGTGGACAGGACCCCGTCGTCCTGAAGGTCGAAGACGCTGATCCAGCCGGCCTGCCCCGGGGTCACCCGGTACTGGAGCCGGTCGCCGGCCTGAGCCGTGATCAGCATCCCCTGCTCCGACGCGTTGCCGCCGCGCACCAGCTGCACCTGCAAGTCGAGAGCGCCGCGGAAGGCGACGTCGGGCGGCGAGGCCGGCGGCGGCCGGAGCCCCAGACCCAGGGCCAGCAGCGCCGCCGCCGCGGCCACGAACAGCCCGATCCGGCGAGCGCCCCAGGGCCCTTCGATCACCACGCCCCCGGCGGGAGCGCCGTCGTCGGCGCCGGCCCACGTGGGCGCGGCCGGCAGGTCGTTCGCGGCGGCCAGCACCGAGGCCTTCACACGCTGCGCGTGGGCTGCGAGCTCGGCGTCCTGCGCCAGCTCGGCTTCCAGGGAAGCGCGCTCGCCGTCGGGCAGATCGCCCAGCGCCCAGCGCTCGAGAGTCAGTCGAGAGACCTCCATGTCAGGCCACCTCCTTCACGTGGAGCAAGGCGCGAGCGCGCTTCTCCAGGCGTTCCAGTCGCCGGCGCACCGAGCGCTGCGACGTGCCGAAGTGCTCGGCGATTTCGTGGATCCGCCAGCCCTCGGCGTGGCGCAGACGCAGCATCGCGGCGTCCTCGATGGCGAACTCGGCCAGCAACCGGCCGGCCTCGGCCCGGTGGGTGGGGTCCACGGACGTGGGGTCCGCGGCCTTCAGCCACACCATCGGGTCGTCCACCCAGGGCCGCCTCTTGCGCAGCAGCTCCAGGCTCGTGTTGCGGCCGATGACCTGGAGCCACGCCAGCGGGTGCCGACCGTCGAACCGGGCCCGCGCTCGCCAGGCGCGGATGAAGGTCTCCTGCAATGCGTCGTCGGCGTCGGCGACGTTCCCGCAGATGGCGCGGCAGCGGCTCCGCACGGCGGGCGCGTAGTCGGCGTACAGCGCGTCGAAGTCCAGCGTGGTCACGGGCACTCCGACGTCAGCCCGCCCACCGACGAGCCGCTGAAGAGCGCCCCTTCCGCCTCCTCGAGCTCGCCAACCTCCAGCAACGGCAGGGTCTCGGGCGTGCCTTCGGGGTCGGCGAACAAGGCCCCAGCGAGGGTGCCGGACTCGGTGAGATCCGCGAAGAGCTCGACCCAGGCGCCATCGTCCTCCAGCTCGGCCGGCTCCATGTCCAGGGCCTCGAAGACCGGGTCCGGGTCGCCGTCGACGACCAGCCGCGCGTGCAGGAAGGCCGCCCCCCACAAGCCGCCCAGGGGCTCGCTGTCCAGGGCCACCACCGCGTCGGGGTCGCGGCCGAGCCCCAGGGCGAGGCCGTAGCGGCTCGGCCCCGCGTCGATCCAGGCGGCGGGCTCCACCGGCTCCGGGACAGTGGCCTCGACGATGCCCAGGTCCAGCTCGTCCTCGTCGACCCAGGCTTCGAGCTCCGCCCCCTCGCACCCCACCAGCAGGCCGGCGCCGGGGCCCTGCCACCAGCGGAACTCCCACTCCAGCTCCGGCACGGCGTCTTCCCCGAGGAAGTCGATGCCCTGCTCGCCGTAGAGCGAGTCGCAGCCGAGGAGGAGCAGAAGGGGCAGGAGGCGGTGCATGGGGCTCACGATAAGGAAGGTGGGTCGCCGGGGGGCGCGCGAGGCGGGCAAAGAGGCGCGGGACCCCCGGCGATGCGGGGGCCCCGCGCGGGCCGGGTCCGGGGCGATGGGAGGGACGGTGTCCCCGGACCCGCCCAACCTCACTCGCCGGGCAGGATGCCGACGGGCTCGTCGTCGACGGACTCGTCTTCCCAGCCGGCGCACTCGATGAGCGCGTCCTCGAGCTCAATGCAGGCGTCGATGTCCGCGTCGGTGGCGGTGTCCTCGTCCAGGCCGTCCCAGCAGACGTCGGCGGCCTCGAGCTCGTCTTCGCACTCCTCGGGGACCTCGAAGTCGTCTTCGTCGCCGAACTCGTCGTCCTCGTCGCCGTCCTCGTCGTCGTAGTCGTCGAAGAGGCCGGTCTCGTCGACGCAATCCCACAGGGCCTCTTCGAGCTCCTCGCAGGCCTCGTAGGCGGCGTCGGCGGCGTCCTCGTCCAGGGCGTCCCAGCAGGCGTCCGCGGCCTCGAGCTCGTCCTCGCAGACCTCGAAGGCCTCCTCGAGGGCCTCCTCGTCGAACTCGTCCTCGTCACCCCAGTCCTCGTCGTCCAGGTCCTCGTCGCAGTCCTCGTCCTCGTCGTAGTCCTCGTCGTCGCCCCAGTCGTCGTAGTCCTCGTCGCCGGACTCGTCGCTGTCTTCGCCGGTCAGCGCGTTGCGGGCGTTGGTGAGGTTGGCTTCGCCGTTGCAGGCAGTCAGGCCGAAGGCCAGGAGCATCAGAAGCAGGGTGTGCAAGCGGGGCATGGGGTCGTCTCCGTTCGAGCTGGCGGTCGTCGCCGGCTCTCGAATGGGAAATGAGGTGACCCTCCAAAATGGGGCGCCCTTTTTCGATCTTTTCTTGCCGCCTGTCCGCAAACCCTTGCTCCGTCTGCATTAGATTCTCGACGCTTCGGGGCAGGGACCCCAGCTGAAGGCACCGATGGGCAAGCACTGGAACGTCGTGGACGAGGCCGCTGGGATCTGGTTCTGGGTCTACAACTTCAACAACAACCCCATCAACACGACGGCGATCCGGCTGGACGACGGCAAGTTGATGGTGGTGAGCCCGGGCATCGACCCCACGCCGGAGGTCTTCGCGGAGCTCGAGGAGCTGGGCACCGTGGCCGCCCTCGTGTCGCCGGGCGCGCTGCACCACATGGGCTTCCCCGCGTGGCAGAAGCAGTACCCCGACGTGCCCTTCTACTGCACGACGTCGGGCGTCGACCACATCCCGGGCCAGCACAAGGACTGCACCTTCCAGCTCAACGGCCTCGACGCCCTGCGGGAGATCCTGCCTTCGCACATCGCGGTCGACGAGTCGCCCGGCAAGCACGGCGACATGCTCATGAAGATCGACTGCGGCGACGCCGGGTTGACCTGGCTGTCCAACGAGATCCTGAGCAACAACGCCGACCTGCCGACGAACATCGCCTTCCGACTGCTCTTCAAGTGGACGGGCAGCGGCCCCGGCCTCGCCATCATCAAGCCGGTGATCTGGCTGATCGGGGCCAAGAAGGCCGACCTCAAGGCCTTCTACATGGCCGAGCTGGACGCCAACCCGCTGCAGCGGCTGATGCCCTGCCACGGCGACGTGCTGGCCGGCGACGACGTGGCCGACCGCGTGCGGGCGCTGCTGAACAAGTCGCTCTGAGGCGACTCACCAGGTGAACGCGGCGATGTCCAGGTAGAGCTCGTCGGGGCCTTCGTCGGCCGCCGTGAGCGTGCCGTCGATGATGCGCTGAAGCTGCCCGTCGATGAGGATCGTCACGCGGTAGTCGACCTCGCCGGTGTACCCGCAGGTGGACCAGTAGTTCAGCTGGACGCGGTACTCGCCGACGATGGCGCGGCCGACGGGCCAGAAGATGTTCTCGTTGAAGTCGCCGGCGGCGCAGGCGGGGTTGCTGTCCAGGTCGAGCTGGCCGCCCGACGCGACTTCGGTGTTCCAGTAGGCGACCTGGTCGCCGTTGGGGTCGATCACGTGCAGGTCGACGTCGGTGTAGTCGCCGCCGCCGTCGGCGTTGAGCCAGCTGACGGTCACCTGGATGTCGGCGCCGCCGGCGGCCACGCGGATGATCGAGATGGGGATGCGGAGCCAGTCCCCCAGCAGGGGCTCTTCGGGCGTGCCGCCCTGGTCCATGGCCACCATCACGGTGTAGTCGCCGCCGGGGGCCCCGGTGCTGAGCAGCAGGTCGAAGGGCACGCGCGTGTCGGGGTCCTGGGTCAGCCGCGTGACCTGGAAGCCCCGACGCCCTTCGACGGCGACGTAAACGTCCCGCTCGGTGACGGTGGAGCCTTCCTCGGGGAACAACTGCAGGGCCAGGCTGCCGCCGTTGACGCCGATGGCGAGGCCCGCGAATCCGTCAAACGCCGGGCTGCCGGCGCCATCGGGGACGACACAGTCCCAGTAGGTCGAGCCCTCCAGCGACGCTTCGGCGCGGAAGAACGTGGACTCTTCGCCCAGGCGGCACGGGCCTTCGCCGGGTTCCACCGGTCGCTCGACGCGGTTGAACGGTTCGGCGACGGTGCAACCGGCGAGCAGGCAGACGAGCAACAGCAACCGCATGAACGAACTCCCTTGGTGCCTACCCTACGCGCCCGGTCGGGGTTCATTCTGCGGCCCGGTGGGGTCGGGGCCAGGACCCGATGGGGCCTCCGGGGAACCGGACCGTGTCAGGATGCAGCCGGAGGTTCGATGAAGCGCTGGATTCTGTTGCTGCTGCTGTCCCTGAGCATGCTCGGGGTCGCCTGCACGACGCCCGACGACGACGACGCGGCGAACGACGACGACGCGGCCGACGACGACGACGCGGCCGACG
>Ga0055584_100000491_pt1 | contig 37511 bp, 37 predicted proteins | sample OSDHelmetaG_FD_58716 | JGI IMG/M metagenome (GOLD analysis project Ga0055584, IMG submission 58716) | Pelagic marine sediment microbial communities from the LTER site Helgoland, North Sea, for post-phytoplankton bloom and carbon turnover... | ecosystem: Environmental > Aquatic > Marine >...
CCAGGCAACGGCGCGATCGAAGCTGGAGAGCCTGGGATTCAACGTGACCTCGTCAGGTGCCGAGAGCACGCAGCCCGAGGGCACGGTGATCGACCAGGAGCCGTCCGCCGGGTCGAGCGTTTCCGCGGGATCCACCGTGACCATCATCGTGGCCTATCCGCCCGCGGCATCGGGCGGATCGAGCGGCGGGTCGTCGGGTGGGTCCGGCGGCGGCTCCCAGGCGCCCGCGCCATCGGGTGGCTCCAGCGGATCGTCGGGCGGATCGAGCGGCGGCTCCCAGGCGCCGGCGCCGACCGGTTGAGCAGGATCGCCGTCCTCGGGGGCGGCCGCAGCAGCGAGCACGACGTCTCGCTGGAGTCGGCATCGTCCGTCGCAGCGGCGATCGACCGCGCGCGCCACGAGGTGGTGGAGGTCACCATCGGCCGCGAGGGCGCGTGGGAATCCGGCGGTGGCGTGGTGGCGCTCGTGCCCGGGGCGGGCGACCAGGCCTGGCTGATGCCGGTGGATGGCAATGGCGCGGCGTGCGCGATCGACCTGGTCTTCCCCGTGCTGCACGGCCCATGGGGCGAGGACGGCACCATCCAGGGGCTGTGCGAGACAGCCGGAGTGCCCTATGTCGGCGCCGGCGTCGCGTCCAGCGCGGTCGGCATGGACAAGGCCCTGTTCCACGTGATCGCGATGGCCGCCGGCATCCCGCGGGTGGAGACCCTTGTCGTGTCCCATGCCGAGTGGCGGGACGACCCCGAAGGGGTGCGCGCACGGGTGGCCGGGGCGGTGGGGTACCCGGCGTTCGCCAAGCCGGCGCGCCTCGGGTCGAGCTACGGCATCAGCCCCGTGCCGGATGAGGATGCGCTCGGACCCGCGCTGCAACTTGCCTTCGCGCACGACGACAAGGCACTGGTGGAGCGCCGGGCAATGGGCCGCGAGGTGGAGGTTGGTCTGCTGGGGGACGCGGACCCGCATGCCTCCCCGCTGGGGGAGATCCTCCACGACAGCGATTGGTACGACCACGACGCCAAGTACCGGCCGGGTGGCATGCACCTCGAGGTGCCTGCGGATGTCCCCGCGCACGTGCAGGACCACGCCCGCGAGCTGGCCGTGCGCGCATGGAAGGCGATCGACTGCTCCGGCCTCGCGCGCGTTGACTTCTTTCTCGAGGGCGAGGACCTCTACATCTCGGAGATCAACACCATCCCGGGCTTCACCTCCACCAGCGTGTGGGGGCGCCTGATGGCCGCGGACGGGTTCGACTACCCCGAACTCATCCAGCGCCTGATCGACCTGGCGTTCGCGCGACACGAGGCGCGCCGGGCCTACCGGGGATGAACATCGGGGTCATCGCCGACACGCACGTCGGTGAGTTCCTCGACCGTCTGCCCGGCACCGCCCTCGGCGCCCTCGCGGGCAGCGACCTCATCCTGCACGCGGGCGACCTGTCGGACGGGTCGGTCATCCCCGCGCTCGAGCGCATCGCACCGGTGGTGGCCGTTCGTGGCGACCATGACCTGCCCTCCACCCCGGATCTGCCCCGGCGCGCCGTGGTACAGGCGGGCGGGCTGCGCATCGGCCTGGTGCATGGCCGGCGCACGGCGGCGGACATCGCCGTGATCGCGGCGCACTGGGCGGCCCGCCGACGGCTTCGCTTCGACATGGGGCGCTCGCGGGCCATGGCACGGGAATTCCGGCGCCATGACGTTGACGTGGTGGTGTTCGGCCACTGGCACGAGGCCGTGATCACCCATGTCGAGGGCGTGCTGGTGTTCTCGCCGGGCGCCGTGTGCCCGTGGGGCAGCCTGCAGGGTGGCCGTCCGCCACGGCCGGGAGCCGCGGGCGTGGCCGACCGCGTGGTGCGCCGCTACCGGCAGCAGCTGGGGGACACCGCCATGCGGGCCTCGGTGGGCCGTCTGGTGACCGGCCCCCATGGGGTGCGTGCCGAGGTCATCCCCCTGGACGCCGCCTAGGGGTCAGGCCCGCCGCGCGCGGGGGTGGGCGCGGTCGAAGTCGTCGCGCAGGTGGCGGGCGGTCACGTGCGTGTAGACCTCGGTGGTGACGGGGCTCGCGTGCCCGAGGTGCGCCTGCACGTAGCGGATGTCCACGCCGGCCTGCACCAGATGGGTGCCGCACGAGTGGCGAAGCGCATGCGGGAATACGCGCACCCCCTCGGACACCAGGCCCGCCGCATCGGCCACCCTCTGGACCTCGCGCCACACATCCGACCGGCCCATGCGCCGGCCCCGCGCGCCGAGGAACACCGCGTCGGCATCGCGGTGGCGGGCCTGATCGGGCCGAGGGCGCACATCCCGGGCGCGCAGTTCCGGCCGCGCCGTCGCCAGGTACCGCACCAGCGCGTCGCGCGCGACCGCGGGAACGGCCACGGCGCGGTGCCGACCGCCCTTTCCCTGCACCACCACATGCGGGTCCTCGGGATCGTCGAGGTGCAGGGCGAAGATATCCAGCCCCGCGGCCTCGGTGGCCCGGATGCCGCAGCCATAGAGCACCTCCACCAGCGCATGGGCCCGCACGCCCGTGGGGCCCGGCAGCGCCCCGGCTGCATCGCACATGCGGCGCACCTGCGATGCCGACAGCGCCACCACCTCCCGCGACAGGCGCTCCTGGCCGCGCGAGGATCCCGCGGGCGGGCGCAGGTCCTGCACCGGGTTGGGCAGGTCCATCGCCCGCGACCACCAGCGGCAGAAGGCCCGGACCGCGGCGACGCGCCGGGCACGGCTGGAGGGCCTGCCCTCCAGCGCGTCGCGCCAGTCCTGCCACCACGCCTCGGGTATGGCCGCCAGCTGCGCGGCGGCCCGACGTGCAGAGGGATCGTCCTCCACGCCGAACGGCGGCGCATGGGCGGGGTCGGGCGCGATGCCCAGTGACGCGCCCAGCAACCGCAGGTCACGCCGGTAGGCCGCACGCGTGTTGGCGCTGCCGCGGGTGGCGACGAAGCCCTCCGCGAGAGCGCGGAAGCCGTCGGGGTCCACCACCGGCGGGCTCATCCGCCACCCCGGGGATGCGACTCGCGCAACGTGCGCTGCAGCGCCCGGGTGGTGACGCCCGTGTAGCGCTCGGTGGTGGCGAGGCTCGCATGGCCGAGGAACTCCTGAACCACCCGGAGGTGCGCACCGCCGGTGCCACCGGGGCCCTCGAGAAGGTGCGTGGCCGCTGCGTGGCGCAGCAGGTGCGGCCCTCCCGCACGGCCTTGGGCGCCAAGCATGCGGCGCACCACGCGGTAGACCGCGGTGCCGTCCATGGGGGCACCGGTGCGCGACACGAACACCCGGTCACCCCCGGGGCCGCCGCCGGAACGCACGATGCGCGGACGGCCCCTGTCGAGCCACGCGCGCAGGGCATCCACGCAGGGCTCGGTCATGGGCACGGTGCGCGCGTGGCCGCCCTTCCCCACCACGGCAAGCACCTCGTGCTCGAAGTCCAGCGACGTAAGCAGAAGATCGCAGGCCTCCTGCCGGCGCAGGCCGCTTCCGTACAGCACCTCCACAAGCGCGCGATCACGCAGGGCAAGGGCCTCCGCCGGGCTGGCCGGGGCGGCCGAGCGGACATGCTCCTCCGCATGCACTGCGAGGGCCGCGGCATCGTCCTGCGAGAGGCGCGGCACGGGGCGCCGCGTGGCCCGCGGGGCATCCACCAGCGACGCCGGGCACCGCCCGCGCGGGAAGTGCGGCGCGAGCCACTCCCGGAGCGCGGTGAGGGCCCGACGGCAGGTGGATGGGGCCCAGCCGATATCCCGGAGCGCCGCCTCCAGCATGGATGGCGTGACGGCCGCGGGCCCCGGCACGCCGTGGCCGGCCAGCCATGCGGACACCCTCCGGCAATCGCGCACGTACCCGGCCCGGGACGTCGGGGCGAGGGCCCGGGCACGCCCACCCTGGCACGCAAGGCGGGTGTCCAGGTCGCGAAGCGACGTCTCCCATGCGTCCGGCAGGCCCATCGGGGTTATGTTCGGCGCGCGCTAGGCGGTGCCTTCCAGGCCGATCTCCGACACGTAGGCCCGGTAGCCATCGCCCTTCGCATTCGGGGGGAGCTCGGTGATCCACAGGGTGTACGTGGATGAGGGATCGCCATCCGTGAGCGGCACGGACTGCGCCCCTCCCTCGAGCACCCCGCTGCCCACCACGCGCGCGTCGGGCCCCGGCTCCCCCGCGAGCACCTCGAACCGTCCACCGGGGCCATCGCTGATCAGGTCGAGGCGCGTCGCCATGGCGGGGGCCGCGAGGCCCAGCGACAGGCCCACGCCGTCCTTCAGGCCCCCGAAGTCGGCGGTGGCGTACTTCTCGGTACGCCACGAGGTGTCGGCGTTGCCGTCATACGACAGCGGCACCTCGCCCGGCATCTCACGGCCCTCGCCCCCGGGGTCGGCGTCGGTCACCGAGGCCAGGGGCAGCGCCGTGGCGGCTCCCGGCATGCCGCCGGGCACGCCCGGCACCGGTGACTGCGCGGAGCCCGGCACCGGTGAATCGGTTCCGCGGCCACTGATGACGAAGCCCACGGCCCCGAGGGCACCCAGCACCAGCACCGCGCCGATGGCGAGCGGCCAGCGGCGGCGCGGCGCACGAGCCACCGACCGCGGCGCGGTTGCCCCGTCCGGCGGGACCGGTGAGGCGGAGATCACGCCGGTCACGTCCGCGTCGGGCACCGCGAGGCCCAGGCGTCCGGTGTCGGCGTCCGCCGCGGCGACCTCGGCCGGGATCACCGGGAGGGCGGCGGTTCCGCCGGATGGCACGTCCATGAGCGCATCGGCCATGTCGAGCGCGGAGCGGAACCGGGCATCGGGATCCTTCTCGCAGGCGCGCAGGACGATGGCGGCCAGGTAGGGCGGCACACCCGGCCGCACGTCGCACGGGTCGGGCATGGGGTCGCGCACCTGCCGCAGCGCGACGGCCATGGGGCTGTCGGCCGGGAAGGGCAGTTCGCCCGTGAGCGCCTCGTACAGCACCACCCCAAGGGCGTAGACGTCCGTGCGGCCATCCACGCCGAGTCCGCGGGCCTGCTCGGGCGCCAGGTAATCGCTTGTGCCCAGCACCGTTCCGGTGCGGGTGAGGCCGTCCTGCATGCCATCGAGCAGGCGCGCGATCCCGAAGTCGGTCAGCTTGGCCACCCCGGCGTCGGTCACCAGCACGTTGTGCGACTTGATGTCCCGGTGCACGATGCCCGACCGGTGGGCCAGTTCGAGGCCACGCGCCACCTGGCTGGCGATGGATGCCGCCTCGGCCGGCGCCAGTGGCCCCCGTTGGCGGATCAGGGCCTTGAGCGACACCCCCTCCACCAGCTCGAACACGATGAACGGCTGCTCATCCTCCACCGAGCCGCGGTCGAGCAGGCGCACGATGCACGGATGGTCCAGCCGGGCCACCACGTCGGCCTCGCGACGGAACCGCGCGTGCAGGTCGGGGTCGTCCTGCACGCGCGGATGCATCAGCTTCACCGCGACCGCCGCCCCGGTCTCGCCATCGATGGCGCGCCACACGGTGGCCATGCCCCCACTGCCGATGGGGCGCTCCAGCCGGTAGCGCCCCCCCACCAGGTCGCCGGCCGCCGTCATGGGTGCGCACTCGCGGATCGCACGCCTGCACCGTACGTACCGCCCGGGACGTCCCGGCCCCGGAGCGTGCGGCGGCGACGTGTCACATGCCGCGCCGGGCGGCGCCCGAGCGCTGGTAGCGTCGCTGCATGGCCACCCACACCATCCTCATCGTCGAGGACGACGCGGCCATCGCCGACTCCATCGCGTACCACCTCGGCCGGGCCGGGCACCGCACCCTCACCGCCTCGGACGGCGCGGCAGGGCTCCGGCTGTTCACGCGTGAGCGCCCTGATCTGGTGGTGCTCGACCTGATGCTTCCGCAGGTGGACGGCTGGCGGTTCACCGAGGAGGTCCGCGCGCAGGACCCCGACGTGCCCGTGATCATGTGCAGCGCGCGCACCAGCGAGCACGACCGCGTGCACGGGCTGGAGATCGGCGCCGACGACTACATGACCAAGCCCTTCTCGATGAAGGAGCTCGTGGCACGGGTCTCGGCCCACCTGCGCCGCCGCGACAAGGAGCGCGGGCGCGATGCCGAGGGGCCGATCGAGGTGGCGGGGCTGGTGATCGACCCCGATCAGGTGCAGGCCTTCGTGGATGGCCGGAGCGTGGGCTTCACGCCCCGGGAGTTCCAGGTGCTGCTGGTGCTCGCCCGGGCCGCCGGGCGACCCCTCGCGCGCAACCGGATCTACCGCGAGGCCTGGGGCTACGAGATGATGGCGGGAGACCGCTCGGTGGATGTATTCGTGCGGAAAGTGCGCCAGAAGCTGCGCGCAGCGCTGCCCGGCACCGACTTCGTCATCACCCACTACGGCGTGGGATACCGCTTCGATCCGGCTCCCGCAGCCGGACCCGGGTGAGCCCCCGCTGCCGCAGTCCGTTGAGGCGGCGGGTCGCACTTCGCTAAGGTGCCGCGGCCACCTGGCGGGATGCCCGAGTGGTCAAAGGGAGCGGTCTGTAAAACCGCCGGCTCTGCCTACGAAGGTTCAAATCCTTCTCCCGCCATCTGGAAACGGAACCCGGCCGCGCGCCGGGTTCCGTCGTTCCGGCGTCATTCGGGCAGGCGCGTGATGACCAGCTTGGGGTAGGTCATCTCCATCACCGCAGATGCCGGGCCCTCGCGGGCATCGCCCGAACCGCGGGTTCCGCCGTAGGGCATCTGGTCGGCGCGGAAGGTGGGCGTCTCGTTGATGAGCACGCCCCCGAAGGCGAGGCGCCGTGCCCACGCCATGGCGGCATCCACGCGGGCCGTGAAGATGCCTGCGTGCAGGCCCAGCGGGCTGTCATTCGCGATCGCGATGGCATCGTCCACGCGGTCGTACGCGCACACGGCGATGACCGGCCCGAATACCTCCTCGCGCATTACGCGGGTGAATGGCGCGACGCCATCGAGCACCGTCGGCGCGAGCATGGCCGGGCCCGATGGAAGCCGGTCGCCGCCGCGGACCACCCGTGCCCCCACGTGCGTGGCCTCGACGATCCACTCCAGGATGCGATCGGCCGACGCGGAATCGATGACCGGACCGACGTCGGTGTCCTCCTCCAGCGGGTCGCCCGCCACGAGTCCATCCACCAGCGGCAGCAGGGCGTCCATCAGCGCGTCATGCGCCTCGCGGTGCACGATCACCCGCTGCACGGAGATGCACGACTGCCCGGCGTGGGTGAAGGCACTGCCCGCGATGGCCCGTGCCGCCGCGTACACGTCGGCATCGGAATGGACGATGACGGGCGTGGCGTTGCCGAGCTCAAGGGCCACCCGGATGCCGGGGCGCGCCGCGCGGATGGCCCAGCCCACCGTGCTGCTGCCCGTGAACGACACCATCGCGACGTCGGGGTGCGCCGTGAGCGGCTCGCCGGCCACGCGATCGCCCAGCACCCAGCCCAGCATCGCGGGGGGCAGGCCGCACTCGCGCAGGATCGTCGCGAGGGCCAGGCCCGACAGCGGCGTGCGCCCCGCGGGCTTCAGCACCACGGGAGCACCCGCCGCGATCGCGGGACCGAGCTTGTGGGCCACGAGGTTGAGGGGGAAGTTGAAGGGCGTGATGGCGGCGATGACCCCGATGGGCTCGCGCACCGTGGTGCCGACCAGCCCCACGCCGGAGTCGGCCGCATCCATGGGGATCACCTCGCCTGCGAGGGTGCGGGTGACCGCGGCCGAGAAGGCAAGCGTGTCCACGCACCTCGCCACCTCGCCACGGGCCTGGCGGATGGGCTTGCCGGCCTCGGCCGCGATGAGCAGTGCGAGGTCCTCGGAGCACGCGGCCACGCGTGCCGAGGCCCGGTCAAGGATGCGCGCGCGCTCGGCGGCGTGCGGGGCGGTACCCAGGGCATCACGCGCGACCGCCACCGCCATGTCCACGGCCTCCTCGCCGGAGACGTCCACCCGCGCAACCTCGTCGCGGTCGTAGGGCGACAGCACCGGCTGGGTGCCGATGGCGGGCAGTACCTCATCCCCGGCCATGGCCTGCAGCGGGATCCAGTCGGGTACGGCGATGCGCGGCATGGGCGCAGGCTACCGTGGTCGCCATGGCGCCCCTGCTTCCCGAGGAGATCTCGCCCGACCCCCTGCGCGCGCTCTGCGCCTGGATCGATGAGGCCCGCGCCACGGGCCAGCCGCAACCACTCGCCATGACGCTCGCCACGGCGGGGCAGGACGGACGCCCCTCCGCGCGCATGGTGTTCGTGCGGCGATGGGGGCCGCGCGGTGTCGAGTGGATCACCGACGGCCGATCGCGGAAGGCACGCGAGGTGGCGGCCCGGCCGGATGCGGCCGGGGTCTTCTTCTGGACCGGCATGGGACGCCAGGTGCGGGTGGAGGGGCCCGTGCACCTGCTGCCCGATGACGAGGTGGCGGATCACATCGCGCGCCGCCGGCCCCAGGCCCGGCGGGCGGCCCGTGCGTGGCGGCAGGGCGAGCCACTGCGCTCGCGCGGCGACCTGCACCGGCGCCTCGCCGCGGTGCCGCCCGACGACGACCCCGCGGCCGTACCACCGTGGTGGATCGGGCACCGCATGGAGCCCCGCGTGATCGAGTTCTGGCAGGAGGACCCCGACGGCCTGCACGATCGCATCCTCGCCACGCGGGGGGAGACGGGCTGGGCCGTGGACCGGATCGCACCCTAGGCGGGTGGACCGCCTGCGGGAAACCCGCACCCGCGACCCGTAGGGAACCCGAATTGAGGGGCCGTTTACCGGCCCATAACGTCGCGGCATGATGACTTCGCTCGGGACGGGCATCGCCGTCGGGTACCTCATATTCGTCGCGCTGGGCCTGATCATCTCCTTCGCCGTTCTGTGGTCCACGCGGGCCGGACGGCGTGACAAGGGCCAGGGCGTGGACGTGGAGCGGGCCGAGAAGGCGGAGCCCTGGTGGGGCGTCTTCGTGGTGGGACTGCTCGCGATCCTGCTCGGCCTCACGATCTGGCGCGCGCCGTGGTTCACGGAGAACGACGACCCGAAGGACGTGCAGGTCCAGGTGACCGGCATCCAGTTCGGGTTCCTCGTGCAGCCCACGCAGGTGAAGGCGGGCGAGGACGTGGAGTTCAACGTCACGTCGAAGGACGTGAACCACGCCATGGGCCTCTACAACCCGCAGGGCCAGATGATCATGAACGTCGAGGCCATCCCCGGGTACACGATCTCGCGCTCCTACCGCTTCACGGAACCGGGCACCTATGAGATCCGCTGCCTGGAGTTCTGCGGCTACAAGCACCACGAGATGATCTACCCGGCCTTCCAGGTGACCGCATGATGACCACCGCCGTGCCGCCCGTCGCACCGGGCGCCCTTCCCTATGACGACGCCGAGATGCCGCTGGCGCTGGTGCAGGCGAAGACCCGCCGACTGGTGCTGCGGGTCATCTGGACCTCCACCGCGTTCCTCGTGGTGGCGGGCATCCTCGGCCTGCTCCTCCGGCTGCGCCAGGCCGAGGTCATCACCTTGGGCGACAACTTCTGGTACGCGGTGATGACCGCCCATGGGCTCGGCGCGTTCATCGCGTGGGCCGGGTTCTTCCTGATGGGCATCACGTTCTGGGTGCTGATGAAGGTGGGGCTCCCGATACGCAGCTTCGTGCTGCCCGAGGTCATGTACTGGTCGATGCTGCTCGGCGTCATCGGCATCGTGCTGACCACGCTGCTCTCGGGCTTCGGCGGATCCTGGGTGTTCCTGTACCCGCTGCCGTTCAACTCCGCCGGCCAGTGGAGCGACATGGTCACGGGAGTCTTCTCGATCTCCGTGCTGCTCGCGGGCGTCTCGATCCTGGCCTACTGCTCCGCCGTGCTGCACACGTGCATCGGACCGGGCCTGAAGGCGAAGACGGACACGGTGGGCCAGCGGGTGGGGCTCACGTTCGGCTTCGGCCTGTTGTTCCCATCGCGGTTCAAGACCGACCGCGGGAAGATCCCGTACCCGGTGCTGCCGTTCGCCGTCAACGCAGTGGACATGTTCCTGGCCACCCTGCCGTTCGCGCTGCTGCTGGTGTTCCAGGTGATCGAGTCGGTCAACAACGGCTTCTCGATCAACGTGCTGCTGGCCGGCAACCTCCTGTGGGCCTTCGGCCACCCGGTCGTGTACCTGCTGCTGTTCCCCGCGGCCGCCACCTACTACTACCTCATCCCGCGCTACGCGGGGCGCGAGCTGGTGGCGGGCAAGGCCGTGGCCGTCGCCTGGCTCATCGCCCTCACCATGAACCTGTTCGTGTGGGCGCACCACCTGTATATGAACTACCCCGATGGCGAGAACGTGCAGCAGACGCTCGGCACCATCATGCAGCCCACCACCTACGCGCTGGTGCTGCCGTCGGCGCTCTCGCTGTACTCGATCGCCGCCACCATCTGGCGGTCGGACTTCCAGTGGAACGTGGCCTCGAAGTTCCTCATCGCGGGCATCGTGTCGTGGCTGGTGGCGGGGCTGCAGGGCATCATCAACGCCACGGCGGCCTTCCAGGAAACCCTGCACAACACCCTGTGGGTGGTCGGCCACTTCCACAACATGGCCTTCCTGAACATGGGTCTGCTGATCTTCGGCGCGATGTACGCGTTCCTGCTCGAGCTGATGGGCCGGGGCTGGTGGAACGAGCGCCTCGGCAGCTGGCACCTGTGGGGCACCGTCATCGGCGCGTACGGATGGGTGACCTGCCAGATGATCCAGGGGCTTGAGGGCGCACCCCGCCGCTGGGCCGTGCTGCCCGAGCAGTACCTGACGCTCACGCACATCTCGGTGGGCTTCCTGGCGCTGCTGGTGGCCGCGCAACTGGTGTTCGCCTACAACCTGTGGACCACGCTGCGGAAGTCACCGTTCGACGACCCCGGCGCCGCGATGCAGGGGGGCACCCAGCGGTAGCCTCGCAAACTGTGGACCTCCTCCTCGCACACATCCCGCACCTGGCCCTGCTCCTGGGCGTGGGCCTGCTGTTCGTGCGGATGATGATGGGCGAGAAGCGCATGCAACTGGCCCTCGCCGAGGGCGGCGAGCAGGCCGCGGATGAGGTGAGCGTGCTCACCATCCGCGGTGCCTTCCGCATGCTGCTGATGGTGCTGTTCCTCGCGGCCATCGTGGTGCTGGGGGTGGAGGTGCTGCGTGATGAGCTGCCGTCGGCGTTCGTGGTGGTGGACTACCTGGTGGCAGGCGGCGTCCTCGCCGTGTGGATGGCCTGGTCCGCGCCCTCCGGCCTCGCTCCGGGCGTGCAGGCGCGCCTCGGCGGTGCCGGGCGGGCCGTGGTGCGCCTGGCGATGGGCGTGGTGGCCGTGGGCAGCCTGGTCATCGCCGGCATGGCGCTCGCGCACGGCGTGGTGCTCCCGCCCCTATAGTCCCCGGCACGACGCCATGGGCGGTGGTGAGGGAAGCCGGTGCGATTCCGGCGCGGTCCCGCCACTGTGACCGGGGCGCCGCCGCTGGGGTCCACGAGGCCCGGCCACTGGGGATCACCCGGGAAGGCGCGGGGGCGCAGCACCCGGGAGCCAGGAGACCTGCCTCCGCCTTGGCACCACGACCTTCGAGGACTGAGGTGACGGTGCGCGGGTACCCCCACGGGACCCCACATGAGGTGACCCCGCCCGGCGACGCCGTGGTGGCCCGCGTGCGCGGACTGCGGTTCACCTACGGCGGTGCGCGGGCTGCTGCCCTGGACGGCGTGGACCTCGACGTCCGCGCGGGCGAGGTGCTGGTGCTGGAGGGCCCGTCGGGCGGCGGGAAGAGCACCCTGCTGCGCTCGCTCGCCGGGCTCGTTCCCGACTTCCACGGCGGCGTGCTGGGCGGCAGCGTCGAGGTGGCCGGCATGGATGCCCTGCGGCAGCCGCCCGCCGCGCTCGGCGGCGCCGTGGGCATGGTGTTCCAGGACCCCGAGGCGCAGGCGGTGCTGGGGACGGTGGAGCGCGACGTGGCATTCGGGCCGGCAAACGCCGGCATGCCGGCGGCGGAGATCGCCCGGCGCGTGGATGGCGCCCTGCGGGCGGCCGGGGCGTCGCACCTGCGCGATCGCCGCATCGAGGCGCTGTCCTCGGGTGAGCGGCAGCGCGTGGCGATCGCCGGGGTACTGGCGCGTGGCCCGCGGCTGCTCCTGCTGGATGAGCCCACCTCACAGCTGGATGCACAGGCGGCGGCGGACCTGGCGCGCGCGCTGCGCGAACTGGCGGATGCGGGCACCGCCGTGGTCATCACCGAGCACCGCGCCGAGCGCGTGCGCCCCATCGCGGACCGCGTCCTGGCGGTGTGCTGCGGCCAGGTGGGGCCGGCCGCGCCCGACGAGGCCACCGGGGAGCCGCCCGCGCCGTGCACCGCCACGGCGCCGCCCGCGGCGCGCGCCGAGGGCATCGTGGCCGGGCACGACGGGCGGCACGTGCTGCGCGGCGCGTCGCTGGTGCTGGTGCCCGGCCGCGTCACGGCACTCACCGGACCCAACGGCAGCGGGAAGAGCACTCTCCTTCGCGCCCTGGCAGGCCTGCACTGCCCCACGGACGGGCGCGTGCTCCTGGGGGATGAGGACGTCTCCGCGCTGCCGCCGGAGCTGCGGTTCCCCCGGCTCGGAATGGTGCCGCAGGACCCGGGCCGCCACCTGCTCACCGAGCGCGTGGATGACGAGATCGCCGTGGCCCTGCGCGCCCAGGGCATCACCGGCGATCTGCGGGATGCGCGCATCGCCGCGGTCGCCGACGACCTGGACCTCGGCCACCTGCTGGACCGCCATCCCCTCGACCTCAGCGTGGGCGAGCGGGAGCGCGTGGCGCTCGCCGCGATCCTGGTGGCCGACCCCGCGGTGCTCGTGCTCGACGAGCCCACGCGCGGCATGGACCCGTCCCGCAAGAGGGCACTGGCCCACCTCATCCGGCGCCGGGCGGCCGAGGGTGCCGCCGTGCTGGTGGCCACCCACGATGGCCCCTTCGCCGTTGCCGCGGCCGATGAGGTGCTCGAGATGGTGAACGGCGACGCCGTGCCCACGGGCCTGCCACCCACGTCCCTCCTGCACGCGTGAGCGCTGCCGCCGTGGTGGTCCTCGCGACCATCGCACTGCTGCTCCTGGGATGGGTGGCGTGGGAGCGCGGCGCCGGTGGCCCCAAGATGCTCGCGCTCACCGCCACGCTGGGCGCGGCCACGGCCGCGGGGCGGGTGCTGTTCGCAGCCGTGCCCTCGGTGAAGCCCGTCACCACCATGTGCCTGGTGGCCGGTGCCGCGCTGGGCGCCCGCGCCGGCATGGCCGTGGGGGCACTCGCCGCGCTCATCTCCAATGCCTTCCTCGGCCAGGGACCCTGGACCCCCGCCCAGATGCTTCTGTGGGGCGCGGTCGGGGCGTCGGGAGCCCTGCTGCGCCCCGCCACGCGCACCCGGCTGGGCCTCGCCGTGGTGGCCGGCGCCTGGGGACTGGCATTCGGATGGGCCATGAACCTGTGGTTCCTCGCCACGTTCGGCCCCGAGGTGTCGTGGGCGGCGTTCATCGCCGCATGCGTGGCGAGCGCGTGGTTCGACGTGGCCCATGCCGTCGGCAACGTGGTCTTCGCCCTGGTCATCGGGCCCGCCCTGTACCGCCTGCTGTCGCGCTATGCGGCCCGGGTGCGCGTGCAGCACGCCCCGGCGCCCGGGGCACCCGCGGGCTAGGAGCCGGCGATCTCGCGGGCGCGGGCGCGGAGGGATGACTCCGCGCGCTCCGCGCGCGCACGGGTACCCGACCCCCACGAGCGCGCCGCCGCGATGTCCTCGCGGCATGCCGCCACCATCTCCTCGGTGCGGCCCGGGGCGGATGATCCCTCCTGCAGGCGCATGTCGGCGGCCGCCTCGGGGTCGAGAGCCCGCCGGATCACATCGGCAGGCACCTGCAGATCGATGCCGTCGCTGGCCATGGCGGCCTCGGCGAGCAGCGCCGGGGTGAGGGCCGACTCGTCACGCCCGGAGTCCACCAGCATCTTCACGGCGCGCCCCACCACGTGGTGGGCGGTGCGGTAGTCCAGCCCGGCCTCCTGCGCCAGCACGTCCGCCAGGTCTGCCGCGGTGATGAACCCGCTGCGCGCGGCCGCGCCCGCGCGGGTGGCATCCAGCGTCAGGCCCTCCACGACCTCCGCCATCAGGCGGGTGGATGCGACCACCTCATCGAGGGCCCGGGGGACCACCGTGTTCAGTACGTGGAAGTGGTCAGTGCGCGCCGACCCCGTGTGCAGGGCAACCAGCATCCCCGCGAGGTCCCCGGACACCGTCCCCGCCGTGGCGCGCACCACGGCGAGCGCGTAGGGGTTGCGCTTCTGCGGCATCAGCGCGCTCGCGCGGCTGTGGCGATCGGCCAGCTGCGCGATGCCGAACTCGCGGCTGGCAAGGATCTCCAGGTCCTGCGCCTGCTCCGACTGGTGGGTGGCCGTGGTCGCCGCCGCGGACATCAGGTCCACGTAGGCATCCCATTGCCACATGGCGTCCCTCACGTGCGGAACCGTGCCGGCGGCGCCGAGCAGGTCGGCCAGGCGCGACCGGTCCAGGGGCCACCGCGATCCCGCGCTGCCGCCGGCTCCGGCCACCGACATGTCCAGCTCCTCGTGGATGCCGCGGAGTCGTGCCGCATCGCGCAGCACCGGGTAGGCATAGGCCAGCACCAGGTGCCCGAGACGCGTGGGCTGCGCGGGCTGCAGGTAGGTGTAGTCGGCGGCCAGGTCGGTGGCATGCCGCGCCGCCAGGTCCACCAGCGCGGCGGCGAGGGCCACGCAGGCGTCGTGCAGGTCGCGGGCGCCATCGCGCGCCACGATCCGCAGCCCCACCCGGAAGGCCTCGCGGCGTGGGCGTCCCGCCGACAGCCACCCGGCGGCCGTGGCGCCCGCGCGCGATCGCAATTCGTGCTCGCGGCTGTTGAATGCATCGCCCAGCGCCGGGTTCCACGGGAAGGCGTCACCCGGAATGGCATCCAGCTCGAGGAGCGCGATCAGGAGGGCCTGCGCCTGGTCAGCGGGGATCGCCCCGGCCTCGGCCAGCATCACTGCATGGGCCAGGTCCGATGTGCTGAGCCCCCGGGCCAGCCGCGGCCCCGCCTGCGACTCGTAGCGGTAGCCGGCGTCGATCAGCGCGTCGGCCGGGCCGCCGTCCAGGCGCCCGCCGCTCCCAAAGTAGTCCTGCGACACGCCCGGCAGCCTAGCGGGCCGGACGGAAACCGCGCAGACGCAGGGAGTTCGTGACCACGAAGATGCTGGACAGCCCCATGGCGGCGGCGGCGATGAGCGGATTCAGGAGCCCCATGACCGCCAGCGGGATGGCCGCGACGTTGTACCCGAAGGCCCACACGAGGTTGCCGCGGATCGTGCGGAGCGTGCGCCGCGACAACCGAATGGCGTCGGCGATCGCCCGCGGGTCGGGGGTGACCAGCGTGATGTCCGCGGCCTCGGAGGCCACATCGGTGCCGGTGCCCATGGCGATGCCCAGGTCGGCGCGCACGAGCGCCGGGGCGTCGTTCACGCCGTCGCCCGCCATGGCCACGACCTCGCCCGCGGCCTGGAGATCGCGCACCGCCCGCTCCTTGCCCTCGGGCAGCACGCCGCTCACGACCTCGTCGATGCCCACGGACGCGGCCACGGCACGGGCGGGCTCCTCGGCGTCACCGGTCAGCATGACCGGCCTCAGTCCCAGGTCGCGCAGCATGGCGATCGCGCGGGCCGCCTCCGGCCGCACCACGTCGCCCACCGCGATGATTCCCGCCGGGCGGCCATCCACCCGCACGGCCACCACGGTCAGCCCGTCGGCCAGCGCCCGGTCCCGCGCGTCGGCGAGCGCGCCGTCCAGGTCGCCGCTGCGAACCACCTCCACCACCTGGCCCGCGACCTCCGCCGTCACCCCCACGCCCGCCGTGGCCCGGAACGCCGTGGCCCCCGGCAGCGGACGCGACGGGTACCGGGCCGCCTCGGTGATGGCCCGCCCGATGGGATGCTCGCTGCCTGCCTCGGCCGCACCCGCGAGGGCGAGGACGTCGTTGCCATCCCACCCCGGGGCGGGCGCGACCCGTGCCACGCGCATCACCCCCTCGGTGAGCGTGCCTGTCTTGTCGAGCACGGCCACGGTCACGCGGCGCGTGCCCTCCAGCACCTCGGGCCCGCGGATGAGGATGCCCAGCTGCGCGCCCCTTCCTGTGCCCACCATGAGCGCCGCGGGCGTCGCAAGACCCAGCGCGCACGGGCAGGAGATGACCAGCACGGCCACGGCGGCGGTCATGGCCTCACCCGCGGGATTCCCCGTGGCGAGCCACCCCACCAGCGTGCCCAGGGCGATCAGGATGACCACGGGCACGAAGACGCCCGCCACACGGTCGGCCAGGCGCTGCACGGGGGCCTTGCCGGCCTGCGCCGCCTGCACCAGCGCCGCCACCCGGTGGACGGCGGTCTCCGAGCCCACGCGGGTGGCCCGCACGACGATGCGACCCCCTGCGTTCAGGGCGCCGCCCTCCACCGGGTCGCCCGGGCCGACCTCCACGGGGACGCTCTCGCCGGTCAGCAGGGCGCGGTCCACGGCCGAGGCGCCCTCCACAACCTCGCCATCCACGGGGACGCGACCCCCGGGGCGCACCACCACCTCCTCGCCCACCAGGACGTCCGCCGCCGGCACGTCCACCTCGGCTCCGTCGCGCACGACGATGGCCGCATCCGGCGCGAGGGCCATGAGCGCCCGGATGGCCTCGCCGGCGCTGCGGCGCGCCCGGGCCTCGAGGTAGCGACCCAGCAGCACGAGGGTCACGATTCCCGCTGCCACCTCGAAGTACAGCTCGGCCCCCGCCGAGTCGGACGGCAGCAGCGACATGTGCATGGTCATGCCGATCTCGCCGGCACCCAGGAACAGCATCGCCGCGAGCGACCAGCCCCACGCCACGGCCGAGCCGAGCGAGATGAGGGTATCCATCGATGCCGAGCGGTGGCGCAGCGCAGCCCAGGCACCCATGTGGAAGGTCCAGCCGCACCACCACACCACGGGCGTCGCCAGCACCAGGGACACCCACTGCCACCCCGGGAACTGCAGGGGCGGGGCCATCGAGAGCGCCATCACCGGAACCGTGAGCACGGCGGCCCATACCAGTCGACGGCGGAGGGCCGCCGATGCGGAGGTGGCGGAGTCGCCGGCATCCACCGGGGCCTCGCCGGCCGGGGCGGCACCGTATCCCGCGCGGCGCACGACCTCCACGAGATCCGCGCCGTCCATGCCCTCCGGGGCATCCACGTGCGCCCGCTCGGTCGCCAGGCTGACGGTTGCGGATACCCCATCCACCGTATTCAGCGCCTTCTCCACCCGCGCCGCGCAGGCGGCGCAGGTCATGCCCTCGATCAGGAGGTCGTGCTCAGGCAACCCCGTACCCGGCTTCGACGATCGCGTCGCGCACCAGGCGACCGTCCGGATCGCCGTCCACCAGCACGGTGCCGGTCGCAGGGTCTGCCGCCACGGCCCTCACGCCGGGCACGGCACCCACGGACTCCTCCACGGCCTTCCGGCAGTGGTCGCAACTCATCCCGGTGACCCGGTAGGTGATACCACCCATGCCGACCTCCCATCGTCCGCCGACGGTATCACCGCCGGCACGGGGGCTAGGCGGCCGGAAGCTCCTCGGCCTCGACCAGCACGGCGGTCACGCCCGAGATATTGAGGAGGCGCCGCACCGCGTCCGACGGGGCATGCAGGCGGATGGCCGCCGCGCCCTCGCGGGACCGCTCGTTGGCGGCGATGAGGGCACCGAGTCCGCGGCTGTCCATGAAGGTGACCGCAGCCAGGTCCACATAGACCATGCGCCCGTCGCGCTGGGCGTCGGTGAGCACCGCCGAGACCTCCGACAGGGTGCTGGCGTCCACCACCCCCTCGACGATGACGACGATGCCCGAGGGGCGTTCGTCCGTGGTTACGGTGACGTGTGCGTTGCTGGGTTCCGTCATAGCGGGCCGGGACACTACCCTTCCGTGCCGGTAATGTGGCGACGGCCGACGAAGGGGCCGCCGCGAACCGCGAGAGGACGTCGTGAAGAAGCTGCCGATCTGGATGGTCACCACCCTGCTGCTGCTGGGCGTCCTCATGACGTGGGCCGGCTGGTACGACCGCCACGAGGTCGGCCTCCTGCCGTTCGTGCTCGGAATCCTCTTCATCCTGTTCGGGCTGGCCTCCGCGCCGCGGGTGTTCGCCGACGACTGACCTCCCGGCGGGCGGCGGGCGCTTCGCGCTGTCGCGACCCGCAGGCCGGATCCCGGTGCTGCGCAAGGAGGGCGACCCCGTCGCCCTCGCCCGGGAGGCCCGGGGTGCCCGCATCGCAGGGCCGCCCCTGGCGCCGCGCGTCATCACCGCCCGGCGGGGCGTGATCGATTACGCATGGGTGGCCGGGCAACCGCGGCCCCTGGGGCACCTTGCCGCCGAGGCCGCGCACGCGCTTGGCCGGCTGCTCGCCCACGTGCACGCGCGACGGACCACGGCGTCGGGGGGCCTTCCCGGATGGCCGTCGCGGGCCCGTGACCTGCGCGCGTATGCACGCGGCCGCATGCGCGATGCCCTCGCGCGCACCGCCACCCGCGCCGAGCGCGACCTGGTGAACCACGTCGCGCGCCGTCTCCTCATGACCTGTCCGGCGGACGGCGCCTTCTCGTTCCTGCACGGCGACCTCGTCGCCGGGAACATCCTCTGGCCGGGGCCGTCCCCGGTACTCGTGGACTGGGAGTTCTGGCGCATGGGCGACCCCGCCGAGGACCTGGCCTACGCCGTGGCGATGAACGACATGGCGGCGGCGGCCGCAGTGGCGGTGCACGCGGGCTACGGATCCCCGGCCGGCCTCATCGCCCGCGCCCGCGCATGGGAGCCGATGGTGCTCGCCGACGCGGCGCTGTGGATACGGGCCCACGGCGAAGCCGGGTGGGCCCGGCGGCTGCTGGCGCGGGCCGAGGCGGCGGCGGCGTGAGACCCGCGTAGGCTCGCCCCGTGCCGTCGGCCGACCCCACCCTGCACGGGCTCACCTCGGAGGAGGCGGCGGGCATCCTGCGCGGGAGCCCGCCGCGGCCCGGCCCCCGCGGCAGCCGGTCGTTCGCCGACATCGTCTGGTCGAACACCTTCACGCTGTTCAACCTGATCCTCATCGTGCTGCTGGTGCCGCTCGCGATCTTCGGCCTGTGGGCCGACATGCTGTTCGGGGGCGTGCTGGTGGCCAACATGGGCATCGGCATCATCCAGGAGACCCGCGCCAAGCGGGCCCTCGACCGCCTTGCCCTTCTCGTCGCACCCCACGGGCGGGTGCTGCGCGACGACGCCGAGGAGACCCTGGCCATCCCGGACATCGTCGTCGGGGACATCGTCCTCATCGACCCTGGGGACCAGGTGGTGGCCGATGGGGAACTCGTGCGGGCCACCGTGCTGAGCCTGGACGAGTCGGTGCTCACCGGCGAGTCCGATGCGGTGGGGCGGCACGTGGGTGACGACGTCCGGTCGGGGGCGTTCTGCGTGGCCGGCAGCGGTGCCTACCGGGTGACGGCCGTGGGTGCCGACTCATTCGCCGAGCGGCTCGCGGCCGAGGCCAAGGGCAATCGCACGCCGCCCTCGCCGCTGCAGATGGACATCAACCACATCCTCCGGATCATCATCGCGGTGATGGCCCCCCTTGCCGTGCTGATGGTGCTCTCCACCATCTGGCTGGACGTCGGCGGGGCCGCCAGTTCGGTGCAGCGGGTGGTGGCCGCCCTCGTGCCGCTGGTGCCCGAGGGCCTCGTGCTGCTGGCCAGCCTCACGTTCGCGGTGGCCGCCGTGCGCCTCGCGCGCATCGGCACGCTCGCGCAGCAGTTGAACGCCATCGAGAGCCTGGCCAGCGTGGACACGGTATGCGTGGACAAGACGGGCACGCTCACCGAGAACCGGTTGGACGTCGCGGGCGTGATCGCCGCCCCCGGTCGGTCGGAGGACGACGTCCGACGGGCCGCCGGGCTGCTGGCGGCAAGCGCCGCGTCGCGCAACGCGACCGCTGAGGCCATCCTCGCCGCCATGCCGGCCGATGGATCGACGCCCACGGCCGAGGTGCCATTCGCCTCCTCGCGCAAGTGGAGCGGGGTCACCCTGCAGGACGGCGATACGATCGTGTTGGGCGCCCCGGAGATCCTCGAGCGCATCGGCGTGCAGGTTCCCGCGGCGCTCGGCAGCGCCATCGCCGATGCGCAGGCGGCGCGGCGGCGCGTCCTGCTGGTGGCGACCGGCGACCAGCCGCTGGACGGCGAGCAGGAGGGCCTCGGCCACCTGCCTCCGGTCCAGGCGGTGGGGGCCGTGCTGCTCGCGGAGGCCCTGCGGCCGGACGCCGCCGACACCGTGCGGTTCCTCGAGTCCGAGGGTGTGCAGGTCAAGGTGATCTCCGGCGACGGCGTGGGAACCGTGCAGGCGGTTGCGGTCGCCTGCGGGGTGACCGGCGCGGAAGAGGCCATCCAGGGCCCCGACCTGCCCGAGGACCCCGCGCAGCTGCGTGACATCGTCACCCGCACCGCCGTGTTCGGGCGCATCACGCCCGAGCAGAAGCAGGCGCTGGTGCGCGCGATGACCGAGAACGGCCGCTACGTGGCCATGATTGGCGATGGCGTCAACGACGTCCTCGCCCTCAAGGACGCCCGCCTCGCGGTGGCGATGGGCAACGGCAGCCAGATGGCAAAGGGCGTGGCCGACCTCGTGCTGCTCACCAACGCCTTCGCCACGCTGCCCCATGCCATCGAGGCCGGTCGGCAGATCATCCGCAACACGCACCGGGTCGCCAAGCTCTTCATCACGAAGTCCGTCTACTCGGCGATCATCCTGCTGGCGTTCGCCCTGCTGCCCATCGCATTCCCCTTCCTGCCGCGCCAGTTGTCGATCACCTCATCCCTGACCATCGGCATCCCCGCGTTCTTCCTGGCGCTTGCGAAGAGTGACGGCCCGGTGCACCGCGAGGGCTTCATGCGGAGCCTGGGAGCCTTCGCAGTACCCGCCGGGATCGTCATCTCGATCGCCATCACGGCCGCCTACCTGCTGTCGCGCGGCCCCCTCGGGGCGAGCGTGCCCGATGCACGGACGGCCTCCGTGCTGACCGCCACGCTCCTCGGTCTCGCCGTGGTCATCGAACTCGAGCGCGGCACCAACGGCCACCGGGTACGCGGGTGGGTGTGGCTGATGGTCGGCGCGTTCGTGGTGATGCTCACCATCGGGCTGCAGGTGCCGCTGCTGCGCGACTTCTTCCAGGTCGGGGTACCGACCGCGTCGCAGTGGGTGCTTATCGGGACGGTGGTGGTCACGGGGATCATCGCGCTGCTGGCGGTGCGCCGCATCCCCTGGCTGCGCCGCATGGAGGACCCGGCGCAGGGCCGGGACGCGGCAGCGGCCTAGCCGGGCAGGTCGATGCGCGCGATGGAGGTGGCGCGGCCACCCGGCTCGGCACGGACCACCACGCCCTGCACGCGCACATCGCCGGTGGCGGGCTCGAACCGCGCGGGGAGGCCGGTGAGAAACCGCCGCAGCACGGGCTCCTCGCGCACGCCGATCACGGAATCGTGCGGTCCGCTCATGCCGAGGTCGGTGATGTAGGCCGTGCCCCCGGCGAGGATCCGCTCGTCGGCGGTGGGGACGTGGGTGTGCGTGCCCACCACGGCGGTCACGCGTCCGTCCAGATGGCGGGCGAGCGCGATCTTCTCGCTCGTGGCTTCTGCATGCATGTCCACGATGATCAGCGGGGTCTCCCGGCGCATCCGGTCGACGATGTCGTCCACGACTGCGAAGGGACTCTGCGCCGCCTCGATGAATACCGAACCGATGAGGTTCACCACTCCCACGCGGAACCCACCGCGGGCGTCCACGACAACGCTCCCTGAACCCGGACCCCGCACGGTGAGGTTGGCCGGGCGCAGGACGCGCGGATCCTGCTCGAGCACCTGGACGATCTCGGCACGGCGGAACGTGTGATTGCCCCCTGTGAGCACATCGGCGCCGGCCTCCAGCAATGCGGCAGCCTGCTTCGGGGTGGTGCCCGATCCGTGCGCCGCATTCTCGGCATTCACCACCACGACGTCCGCGTCGTACTCATCGCGCAGGCCGGGCAGGGCGTCCTGTACGGCGCGCATCCCCGTGCCGCCGAACACGTCGCCAAGGACGATCGCCGTGAGGGAGTCGGTCGCCACCTAGTTGCCGGGCCCCGTCGGCTGGCGCAGCAGGTCCACCTGCACGTTGTTGCCGGCGTCATTCGTGTACCGGGCGATGTCGAAGGTGGCCACCCGCGAGAGGTCGCGCACGCGGCCGATGACCGTGCGCCCCGCCCCCACCGATGTCCCCACCTGCGGCACGATGCCGTCGGGACCCGGCTCGATATGGCTCACCCGCACGGCCGCGTCGGGCACATCGGACGGCGTGATGATGATCTCGAGCCCCTCGGGCCGCCCTGCGATGCGGTGGGGCACCACCGCGGTGACCACGCCGTCCACGGGGCTGTACACGGTGGCACCCGCGGGCGCGCCGACGTCCACGCCCGAGGTGCCCGGCTCCCCGCCATCATCGGCCGCGACCGCATGCGGGACCGCCGACGACGGGGTCATGGTGATGGCACCGGGCTCGGCCACCGCATGGAACAGCACGGCCGTGACCTGCCGGCGCGCGACGGGCAGCACCACCGCCACCTGGCCGGCACGGGCGAGCACCACCCGCTGCGGCGCGGGATCGCCATCCACCGCCGACGGCGTGACGGGGGACGCCAGCTGCCCCGGCGGCGAGGCCGCCTGGCCACTGGAGCCACCGTCGTAGAACGCCAGCACCAGCGCGGCGATGACTGCCGCCACGAGAACGGCGGGCGCGACAACCGTGAGCAGCACCCGGTTGCTCCGGTGGCGATCGGCCTGACGCCGGAACGCGCGGCGCGACCGGAGCTCATCTCGCGTGAGGGGCGGCATTGGCAACGCAAGGCTAGACCAGAGCAGGCGCGACGCCGGTGCGCGAAGGCCGCGATACCATGCCTGCCATGACCAGCCGCCAGGCGACATCACCGCCGTGGGCATGGATCGGGGCGGCGGCGGCCATCGTCGTGATGGTCTGGATCGCAGGCCAGACCCTCGGACGCGTGCTGTTCGTGTTCCTGGTATCGATGGTCATCGCGCTCCTGCTGAACCCGCTGGTGAGGATGCTCCGCCGCGTGCACGTGCCGCGCGGCCTCGCGGTGGCCACCGTGTTCCTGTCATTCCTCGGCGCCATCGCCGCGGCCGTGGTGCTGCTGATCCCGCCCATCCAGCAGCAGATCACCACGATCCGCGCCAACCTTCCGCTCTACACCGACCAGGCGCAGCGGCAGGTGCAGAACCTGCAGGGATTCTTCGACCGGAACGGCATCGACGTCGACGTGCAGGAGCGCGCGAACGCGGCCCTTCAGGCCATCCGGGGCTGGGCCAACGACCTCTCGGGCAACGCGGTCTCGTACTCGCTGAGCGCCCTCGGGGCGCTGGTGGTGGCCATCATCATCATCGTCGCCGCCGTGTACATGCTGCTGGACGCCCCGCAGATCGTCCGCGCGGCCCGGCGCCTGGGCGGGGCATCCGCCGCGCAGTTCCTACGGCGCACCGAGCACACGCTGGTCCAGTACATCAAGGCGCAGACCCTCGTGTGCCTGATCATCGGCGTCAGCGCCGGCGTGGTGCTGTGGATCTTCGGGGTCACCGGGATCTTCCCGCAGGGCGCCACCTACGCGGTGCTCTTCGCCGCGTGGATCTTCCTGATGGAGTTCATCCCGTACATCGGACCGATCCTGGGCGCGGTGCCCCCCGTGCTGCTGGCCCTGTTCATCTCGCCATGGACGGCCCTGTGGGTGCTGATCGCCTTCATCGCCATCCACCAGTTCGAGGGCCACGTGGTGGTGCCGCAGGTGATGGGAGACGCCGTGGGCGTGCACCCGCTCGTCGTGATCTTCGGGGTCCTCATCGGCGAGGAGCTCTACGGATTCATCGGCATCATCCTGGCGGTGCCGGTGGTGGTCATCCTGAAGGAGACCGCCGTCTACCTGAGTGAGCGCATGGGCTGGTTCGGCCTGGCGACGGCCGGCGCGCCCGCGGCAGCCGCGGGCGCTGCGGACGCCGCGCCGGACGACGGCGACACGCTTACGGGATTCCGGCCGCCGCCTCCGCGGCGCGCACCGGCAACCACCGCGCCCGCGGCGGATGACGGCGACACCATGGATGTGACGGCCGTCGTGGAGCCGCAGCCGATCCGGCCCACCCGGGCCGACTGACCGGGCCCTCCATGCACGACGCGCTGCTCCGCGCGACCGGCATCGCGCGGCACTACGGGTCGTTCGAGGCACTTGCCCCGCTCGACCTGGAGATCCGGCCCGGCGAGCGCATCGCCCTGACGGGCCCGAACGGTGCGGGCAAGACGACGTTGCTCACCATGCTCGCGGGGGTGCATCCCCCCGGCTCCGGCGCCATCACGTGGTCCGACGCCGCGCGCGGGCACGTGGGGTGGGTTCCACAGAGGCCGGCGGTGTACCCGCGGCTGTCCGTCCGCGAGAACCTGATGCTGTTCGCGGGCCTCGAGGGCGCGGCCGACCCCGGAGGCACCGCCGATCAGCTGATCGCCCGGGCGGACCTGCAGGAGGTGGCCGCGCGCCGCGCCGGGGCACTGTCCACCGGCACGCTGCAGCGGCTGAACCTTGCGGTGGCGCTCGCGGGCTCGCCGCGGCTGCTGCTGCTCGATGAACCCACCGGCACGCTCAGCCCCGACCAGCGAATGCGGTTGTGGCAGTGGCTCGATGGCCTCGTGGCCGCGGACGGCATGGCCATCGCATTCTCCACGCAGTCCATGGAGGAGGCCGCCGCACGGGCCGACCGGGTGCTGGTGCTGGGGCGCGGGCGGCTGCTGCACGACGGCCCCGCGGGGACGCTGGATGACGCGGCCTTCCTCGCCATGGTGGAGGACGCATGAGCGCGCTGCGCGGGGGGTCGCTGCTGATGCGCAAGGACCTGCGCGTGCTCGTGCGAAGCCGCGCGCTGCTCGCGGTGCTGATCGGCTACCCGGTGGTCATCGCCATCCTGCTGGCCATCGCTCTGTCGGGGGGGGACCGACGGCCCACAGTGGCGTTTGTCAACCTCGATGCGGCGTCGGGCCGCACGGTGCAGGTGGGCGACGAGCGCCTTTCTATCGAGGACTACGCGACGCGCCTGGAGGACGACGTGGACCTCGTGCGGCTCGACCCCGCGCAGGCCCAGGATGCCCTCGCCGATGGCCGCGTGAGCGCCGTGCTCACCGTGCCGCGGGGGTTCATCGCCGATCTCCAGTCGGGGCTGAAGCCGCCCGTGCTGCAACTGGCCACCAACCCGCGCTCACCCATTGAGGCGCAGGCCATCGAGCGCAACCTGGAGTCGGCGGTCTTCCGTCTGAACCAGGCGCTGGCATCGGCCTACGTGGCGCAGGTGCTGAACCTCGTGGACCTGATCCAGGACGGCGGGACCGTGGGCATCTTCGGGCGGGCCGGCACGCTGCTGGGCCTCGCGCAGAGCGACCGCGCGCTGCGCCAGGTGCAGGCCCAGTTGCGCGCCGACGGGCGCGGCGGCCTGGCCGACCGGCTCGACCCGCTGCGCGACTACATCACGGGCGTCGGTGACAACCTGGAGCTGGCGAAGCCCGCGGCCCAGGCCATCGCGAGCCCGATCCGGCTGGACATCCGCGAGGGCGCGCCCGGGCGCGAGCCGCTGAGCGCGCTGGGCATCGCGGGCGCCCTGGTCGTGGGCATCGGGCTCGTGGGCGTGCTGCTGGCAGCCGCCCTGCTGTCCGCCGAGCGCGAGGACCGGGTGCTGTCCCGGCTCGGCCGCGGCCTCGTGGGGCCGGGCACGATCATCGCGCAGAAGGCCCTGCTCGCCGCCGTTGCCTGCACCGCCGTGGGCTACGTGCTGCTCGGGGTGGTGGCGCTTACGACATCGGTGGCGGTGGGACGCTGGCTGCTGTGGCTGCCCGCCCTCCTGCTCGCGGGCCTGGCGTCCGGGGCCTTCGGACTGCTGGTGGGGGCGCTTGCCCGCGAGACCCGCACGGCGCTCCTCGCGGGCCTCATGATCGCCCTGCCGCTCGCGGTCATCGCGCTCATCCCGGGCAATGACATCGCCTACTGGGCCAGCGCACTCGCCGGGTTCGGCCCGGCCGCACGCACCTTCCAGGGGCTGCTGGTGGACCCCGAGGTGGCGTCATCCACCTACGCCGGCATGGGCATCCTGGCCGTGGTGGCACTGGTATACGGGGTGGCGGCGCGCGTGGCGCTGGGCCGCCGCATGCACTCCTAGCCGCCCGCCCCGGAAAGGGCACGGGCCAGCAGGCCCAGGTACTCCGCGTGCGGCACCTGCCGCGCGCCGAAGCGCTCCACGTGCGGCGAGGCCACCTGCACGTCGATCACGACCGTGCCCATGTCCTGCGCCAGGGAGAGCAGCCCGGCGAGGGCGGCGTTGCCGCCGTCGGGTCGGTGGTGGAACATGCTCTCCGCGCTCATGGCACGGCCGATCCACACCCCGAAAAGGCCGCCGGCCAGCACATCGCCGTCCCAGGCCTCCACGCTGTGCGCCACTCCCACGCGATGGAGCGCCTCGTACGCCGCCGCCAGGCGCGGCGTCAACCACATGCCATCCCGATCCCCGCCGCAGGCCGACACCACGCGCGGAAACGCGGTGTCCACGCGCACCCGGTACCCGCGCCTGCGGAGCATGCGGCGGACCGTCGCAGGCACGCGCGCCTCCGACGGCAGGATCACCGCGCGGGGGTCGGCCAGGTACCACCCCACCGGCCCCGCGGCGCCCACTTCGTCCATCGGAAACAAGCCCTGCAGGTACCCCTGCACCATCTCGGTGGGGTTCGGCCCTTCCGCCACGCGGGCGACGATACACTCGCCCGTGGTGCAGGTTCACGCCACACACGCGCACGCGGGCGCCGGGGCATTCCCGGCCGTCCGCCACCGCAGGCTCCGCCGCACGGAGGGCATCCGCCGCATGGTGCGCGAGGCCGTGCCGCGGCCCGAGCAGCTGGTGCTGCCCATGTTCGCGGTGGAGGGCACCGGCGTCCGGCAGCCCGTGGACGCGCTGCCCGGCGTCGCGCGCATGTCGCCCGACCTGCTCGCCGACGCAGCCCGCGTGGCGCACCGGGCCGGCATCGGCGGCGTGCTGCTGTTCGGCGTGACCGACCGCAAGGACGCGCAGGCGTCATCGGCCCATGCCGCCGACGGTGCGGTGCAGCAGGCCGTGCGGGCGGTCAAGGTGGCCGCCCCGGATCTCGTGGTGATCACCGACGTCTGCCTGTGCGCGTACACCGACCACGGGCACTGCGGCCTGCTGGACGACCACGGCGAGGTCGCGAACGACCCCTCGCTCGACGTGCTGGCGCGCGTTGCGGTGAGCCACGCCGTTGCCGGCGCCGACGTGGTGGCGCCGAGCGACATGATGGATGGCCGGGTGGGCGCCATCCGCGCGGGCCTCGACGCCGCTGGGCACGAGGACACGGCGATCATGGCCTACTCCGCCAAGTACGCATCGGCCTTCTACGGCCCCTTCCGCGAGGCGGCGGGCTCGGCCCCCGGCCACGGCGACCGGCGCGGGTACCAGATGGACCCCGCCAACGGCCGCGAAGCCGTGCGCGAGGCAAGGGAGGACGAGGCCGAGGGTGCCGACATGGTGATGGTGAAGCCCGCGGCCACCTACCTGGACGTCATCCGCGACGTCCGGGAGGCCACCGACCTCCCCCTCGCCGCGTACCACGTGAGCGGCGAGTACTCCATGATCAAGGCCGCGGCGGAGCGCGGGTGGCTCGACGAGCGCCAGGCCATGCTCGAGACCATCACCGCCATCCGCCGCGCGGGAGCCGACATCATCATCACCTACGCGGCAGTGGACGCCGCAGGGTGGCTACGCGAGGAGCAGCCATGAGCACCGGCACCGCCCGACCCATCAGGCACGCGCCCGACGATGTCGACCAGCGGCTCCTGAATGCCCTGCAGGCCGGCATCCCGCTGTCCCGCCGGCCGTTTGCGGAGATCGGCGAGGCCGTGGGGCTGGACGAGGCCGAGGTACTGCGCCGCATGCAGGTGCTGAAGGACGCCGCGATCATCCGGCAGGTGTCGGCGATCTTCGACACGCGTGCGCTGGGGTACGAGAGCACGCTCGTCGCCGCCTCGTACCCCGACGACCGGCTGTTCGACGCGGCCGCGGTGGTCAACGGCCACCCCGGCGTCAGCCACAACTACCGGCGCACGCACCACTTCAACATGTGGTTCACGCTGGCCGTGGAGCCGGACGCGCGCATGTCCCTGGAGGACACCCTCGACGTGCTGGCCCGGGAGACGGGTGCCACGTCCATGCGCATCCTCCCGACGCTCATGCTCTACAAGATCAACGTGCAGCTGGACATGACCGGCGAGAAGGGCACGACCGGGCGGGCCGCGCCCGTGCCCCCGCCCCGGCGCGGCGACGGCGCGCCCCCGTCGGCGGAGGACCGGGCGGCGATCCTGGTGCTGCAGGAGGACCTTCCCCTGGTGCCCGAGCCCTTCGACGCATGGGCAGCCGAGTCCGGATGGAACGTGGACGACCTCCTCGCAAAGGCCGATGAGCTGCGCGAGCGCACCCTCATGCGCCGGTTCGCCGCCGTCCTGAACCACCGCCGCGCGGGCTTCGGGGCCAACGGCATGGCGGTGTGGAAGGTCCCCGCCGACCACGTGGACGACTTCGGCAGCCGCATGGCCACCTTCACCTCGGTGTCCCACTGCTACCGCAGGCCCACCTACGACGACTGGCCGTACAACCTCTTCACCATGGTCCATGCCCGCTCGAAGGACGCCTGCGAGGAGACCATCGCCGCGCTGGCCGACGAGGCCGGGCTCGGCGCGGATGACTACGCCGTCCTGTACTCCACCCTCGAGTTCAAGAAGGTGCGCCTGCGGTACTACTCGCCCGAGTACCGGGCATGGGAGGACATCGCCATGGCCGGCCAGCCCCTCCCGACCGGCTGATGCCCGTGGAGCCCTCCCCTCCCGACGCACGCAGCCGCGAGCTCTTCGCCCGTGCCCGGCAGGTGCTGGTGGGCGGGGTCAACTCGCCCGTGCGGGCGATGCGCGGCATCGGCCGCGACCCGCTGTTCATCGACCGCGCCGAGGGGGCGCACGTGTGGGATGCAGACGGCACCCGGTACGTGGACTTCCTCGCCTCATGGGGCCCGGCCATCACCGGGCACGCCGACCCGCTGGTGATCGGCGATGTGCGCGACGCCCTGCCGCGGGGGACCTCATACGGCGCCCCGACCGAGCGCGAGGTGCTGTTCGCCGAGGCCGTCGTGGAGGCGTTCCCGTCGATCGAACGCCTGCGCATGACCTCCTCCGGCAGCGAGGCCGTGATGGGCGCCGTGCGGCTGGCGCGCGCGGCCACGGGACGGGAGGCGATCGTCAAGGCCGAGGGCGGCTACCACGGGGCCGTCGACGGCCTGCTGGCCCAGGCGGGCAGTGGCGCGACCACGTTGGGGGTGCCGACGAGCCCCGGCGTCACCGCGGGCGCGACCGCCGCGACCCGGCTGGTGCCGTACAACGACCTGGCGGCCGCGGAAGCCGCGCTCGAGGGCGCCGCGGCCATCATCATCGAGCCGATCGCCGGCAACATGGGCGTGGTGCCACCCGCACCCGGATACCTCGAGGGCCTTCGCGCCGCCTGCGATCGCACCGGCGCGCTGCTCATCCTCGATGAGGTGATCACGGGCTTCCGCGTGGCGCGCGGCGGCGCACAGGAACTCTTCGGGGTGCGCGCCGACCTGACGGTCCTGGGCAAGATCATCGGGGGCGGACTGCCCGTGGGGGCATTCGGCGGCCGTGCGGAGGTGATGTCCGAGCTCGCGCCGGATGGCCCCTGCTATCAGGCCGGCACTCTCTCGGGGAACCCCCTCGCCACCACGGCCGGACTGGCCGTGATGTGCCGGCTGGCGGCGCCCGGTACCTACGAGCGCCTGGAAGAGGGAGGGGCGCGTCTCGAACAGGTCATTCGCGACAGCGGGGCACCGGTCACGATCAACCGCGTGGGGTCGATGCTCACGCCATTCCTCACCGATCGGCCGGTGACCGACTACGCAGGCGCAACGGCGTGCGATACCGCGCTCTACGCCGCCATCGCCCGTGGCCTGCTCGCCCGGGGCGTATACCCGCCGCCGTCGCAGTTCGAGGCCTGGTTCGTCAGCACCGCGCACCGCGATGACGACTTCTCCGTGCTGACCACCGCCCTGGCCGGCGCGCTGGACGAGGCCGGGGCGTGATCGGCATCGGCGCGGATCGCGTGAGCGCCGTGCTGCTGGAGCAGCCGGCGCTGGCCGGGCGCACGGTGGACGCCGTGGAGGTGCTGGTGCCGGTGGTGAGTCCCCCTCTGCCCCGCGAGAACGCGCTGGGTCTCGAGCTCATCCTCGAGGGCTTCCTGCTGCACCGGGGACGGCCCCGCCACGTGGACCACGTGCCCATGGGGGCCGCGGTGCTGGCCGGCGACTACTGCTACGCGCAGGGGCTCGTGCGCATCGCGGCCACCGGCGACCTCGACATGGTCGAGGCGCTGGGCGATCTGGTCGCGCTCTCGGCGGCGGCGGTCGCGTCCGGCCGCGAGGACGACCTGCTGCCGCTCTGGCGCGCCTCCGCTGCGGCGATCGGCGGCGAGTCGGGCCCCGGAACGGCCGGTGCGGTGCGGGCCGCGCGCGCGGCACTGCGCGATGGCGTGCCCGGGCCCATCCACGAGATCGCCGCCGGGCTGCCGCCCGTGGCCGGGCTGGAGGAGGCACTCACCGGATGAAGGACCTGCGCGAGTGGATGCAGGCTCTCCGCGGCATCGGCGAGCTGATCGAGGTGGATGCCCCGGTCGACCCCCACCTCGAGATCACCGAGATCGCCGACCGCGTGATGAAGGCCGGCGGGCCGGCGCTGCTGTTCCGGAACGTGATCGGCTCGGACCTTCCGGTGCTGATCAACCAGTTCGGAAGCGAGCGCCGCATGGCGATGGGCCTGGGTGGCGCCAACCTCGACGAGATCGCGGGGCGCATCGCGCAGATCGCGCAGATGCAGCCGCCGCAGGGCCTCATGGACAAGGTGAAGGCGCTCGGCACGCTGAAGGACCTGGCGTCGCTGGGCACCCGCACCGTGCGATCGGCGCCCTGCCAGGAAGTGGTGATGCGGGGCGACGACGTCGACCTGGATCGCATCCCCATCCTCACCTGCTGGCCCGGGGATGGCGGCCCATTCGTGACGCTGCCCCTGGTGTTCAGCCACGACCCGCGCACCGGTGCCCGCAACTGCGGCATGTACCGGGTGCAGAAGGTCGACCGGCGCACCTGCATGATGCACTGGCAGGTGCACAAGGACGGCCGCCAGCACCTGCTCGACTCCGAGGGGCGCGTGCCGGTGGCCGTGGCCATCGGCACCGACCCGGCGGTCACCTACGCCGCCACCGCGCCGCTGCCCCCCGCGCTCGACGAGATGATGTTCGCGGGGTTCCTGCGTGGCGAGCGCGTGGAGACGGTGAAGGCGGTCACCCAGGACATCGAGGTGCCGGCGCGGGCCGAGGTGGTGCTGGAGGGGTACGTGGATGCCACCGACATCCGCGACGAGGGGCCGTTCGGCGACCACACGGGCTTCTACACCCCGGTCGATCGCTACCCGGCGTTCCATGTGACCGGCATCACCATGCGACGCGACGCCATCTACTCCACCACCATCGTGGGAATGCCGCCGATGGAGGACTACTGGCTGGGCAAGGCCACCGAGCGGCTGTTCCTGCCGCTCATCCGCATGACCGTGCCGGACCTGGTGGACATGAACCTCCCCCTGGAGGGCGTGTTCCACAACTGCGCCATCGTGTCGGTGCGCAAGCGCTACCCCGGCCACGCGAAGAAGCTGATCAACGCCGTGTGGGGACTGGGCCTGCTGTCGCTCACGCGCTGCGTGATCGTGGTGGATGAGGACATCGACGTGCAGGACGTGTCGCAGGTGGCCTTCCGGGCATTCTCGAACGTCGACCCGGGCCGGGACGTGCTGGTGGTGGACGGCCCCGTGGATGCCCTCGACCACGCCGCGCCGTGGCCGGCATACGGCGCCAAGATCGGCTTCGACGCCACCGCCAAGTGGGAGGGCGAGGGCCAGGTGCGCCCCTGGCCGGAGGAGATCCGGATGTCGGACGAGGTCCGCGCACGGGTGGATGCCCGCTGGGCGGAGTTCGGCATCCCGTCAACCGACCGCTGAGGCACGGACGGGGCGTCCGCGCGCGACGGGGACATACGGCCCGAAATCCCGCCCTTGCGCTGCGTTTTCGCGCCGGATCGACTCCCCTCGGTTAGTGTCGCGGGTCCAATGAACGTCTACGGAGGTTGGAGTGGCTGAGGACGAGCCGAACGCCGGCGCGCCCGGATCCCAGGACGGGCCCTACACGGGTCCCCGTGCGACCGACTTCACCCCGGAGCCGGACCACTCGGACGACCCCGGGTACCTCACGCGCACGCGGTTCCTCTCCAACGTGGCCATCGCCGGTGGTGGCGTGCTCACGGCCGCCATCCTCGTCCCCGTGGTGGGCTTCGCCGTGGCGCAGCCGCTCAAGGGCGAGGACTACCGGTGGGTGTACATCGGCCCCGCCAGCGAGTTCCTCAAGAACCCACCCCCGTACGCCAACCCGAGCCCCTCGACGAAGATCGGCGAGGTCACCTCGCTGGCCGTCTCGGGCCCGGACCCCGACGCCGACAGGCGTATCTACGTCGTGTACGGCCTCAAGGACCCCGGCAGCCGCCCACAGCCGGAGCCCGGCGAGGACTCCGCCGTCTTCGAGTCGCGGTTCGCGAAGTGGGCCTCGGGCCTCACCGCCGCCGACTTCGACCTGATCGCCATCTGGAACCGCTGCGCCCACCTCGGCTGCCCAGTGGCGTACTCGCCCGGGTCAGCAGGCTACGTGTGCCCGTGCCATGGCGGCGCCTACAACTCCCGCGGGCTGGTCACCGGCGGTCCGCCGCCGCGGCCGCTCGACCGCGTGGACATCAAGATCGTGGACGGCAGCATGTCGTACACCGCCGAGCAGATCGCCAAGGGCGAGGACCGCGTGCCGCTGGCTGTGGCCGCGACGAGCAGCAACCCCAACCTGCAGGTGCTGGTCGGCAAGCCGTACTCGATTGACCAGCAGCAGGAGACCTTCCCCCTGGCCGACCCGGGCGTGCCGGTGTCGGGAACCTTGTCCCATATGTACCCGTTCACCTAGGAGCCAGAGTTGACGACCAAGGACATCGGGCCGAAGAACCCCGTGCAGAAGTCCGCGGACGCGACGATCGACTACGTCGACGAGCGCTCCGGGGTCAAGACGGGCACCCGCTGGTTCCTGTTCCGGAACATCCCAGAGGGCACCAGCTGGTTCCAGACGCTCGGCTTCACCGCCATGGTGGTGTTCGGCATGCAGGCCATCACCGGGATCATCCTGGCGATGTACTACGTGCCCGACACCCGTGGTGGCGCCTACGAGAGCATCCAGCGCATCACCGAGGAGGTGACGTGGGGATGGCTCGTGCGCGGCATGCACAAGTGGGGCGCCTCGGTGATGATCATCGTGGTGTTCCTGCACATGGCCCGCGTGTTCATCTGGGGCGCATACAAGTACCCGCGTGAGCTCACCTGGGTGACCGGCGCGTTCCTGCTCCTGCTCACCATGTTCATGGGCCTCACCGGATACCTGCTGGTGTGGGACCAGAAGGCCTACTGGGCCACGGTGGTGGCGGTGAACATCTTCGCCTCCGCCCCGATCGTGGGCCCCTACATCGGCGACATCCTGCGCGCCGGCCCGGAATTCGGGCCAGCCACGCTATCGCGCTTCTATTCGATACATATGCTCGTGATACCAGGCGCGATCGCGACATTCATCGGGTTGCACCTGTACTTCATCGTGCGCCTGGGCATCTCCGAGCCGCCGTGGTCCAAGCGCCGGCTGCGCATCGAACGCGATGAGGAGGACGCCCGCCGCGAGGCCGCGCGCGAGCGCGCCAAGGCCCTGCCCGGCGCCGTCACGTACCCCGCGACCTGGCCCGCCAAGGCCGAGGAGGGCGTCCGATGAAGCCGGCCGACAAGAAGGCCTACGACAGGGACTACGCCCTCGCGAAGAAGACCGGCAAGCCGTTCTTCCCGTACGCGATCTTCAAGGACACGATCGTCGCCGGGCTCACGATCGTGGGCATCATCGTGCTCGCGATCGTCGTGCAGGTGGAGGTCGGCGAGCCGGTCAACGCAGCAACCACCGACTTCGTGCCGCGGCCCGAGTGGTACTTCTACTTCGCCTTCGAGCTGCTGAAGATCTTCGCCAACCAGGACGTGCTCACGCCGGTGATCATGGCGACGTTCATGGTGCCGAACATCCTCATCATCCTGCTGGTGGTGTGGCCGTTCATCGACCGTGGCCCCGAGCGGCGCATCTGGAAGCGCCCGTTCGCCATGGGAATGATCGTGCTGGTGACAGGGTTCCTCTGCTACACGACCTACCTCGGGGCAAAGACCCCCGCGGGCGTGTCATCGCAGGGCCTGCCGGTGGGCGGGCTCGACGAGGCCGGAACAGCGGGCATGCAGGTGTTCATGGACAACGGATGCGGCAGTTGCCACATGGTGGCGGGCGTCGGTGCGCCGGGTCCCGGGCCCGACCTGACCAACTTCGGGTCGAAGGGATGGGACGAGGCCAAGCAGATCGCATGGCTCAAGGCGCCCAACCCGCCCATGCCGTCGTACGCATCGCTGCCGCCGGCCGACCTCGAGGCACTCGCGACGTTCGTCAACGGGCTGGGGACGAAGTACAAGTAGGCCACTCCCTGCCTGTCGAACGGTCTTGCCCGGGGTCCCGCATGTGCGGGACCCCGGCCGTTTGGGACCACTGCGGGTCTACCATCGGATGGTGATGAGGATCTTCCTCGGAGTGACAGGTGCGAGCGGGGCCATCTACGGCGCGCGATGCCTTGCCGTGCTCACTGCGGCCGGTCATCACGTGGGCGTATGCGTGTCCGATGCCGGAGCGCGGGTGATCAGCCACGAACTCCTGGGCGAGGGTCCACGGCCAGCCTCGTACCGTGATGTGGCCGAGCGGTTCGTGGCCGCCCATGCCGACCCCGCCGGCGCCGTGGAGTTGCTGGATCCCGATGACATCGCATGCGCCTTCGCCTCGGGCTCATCGGGGGCGCGCGCGGCGCTGATCGCGCCGTGCTCCACGAGCACGCTGGGGCACATCGCCACCGGCACCGGGGCCACCCTGATCCACCGCGTGGCCGAGGTGATGCTGAAGGAGCGCGGGCGACTGGTGGTGATCCCCCGCGAGACCCCCGTGTCGCTCATCCAGTTGCGGAACATGACCACCATCACCGAGGCCGGGGGCATCGTACTGCCGGCCTCTCCGGGCATGTACGCGATGCCGGAATCCATCGACGACCTCATCGACTTCGTGGTGGGCAAGGCGCTCGATGTCCTGGGCGTCGATCATGCCCTGTTCCCCCGCTGGGGGCAGCAGGACACCGCCGCGGCAGGGACGCACCGATGACCACCGCCGCGCACGACCGCGAGGTGTTCGACCACATCGCCCCGCGATACGACGTGGTGAGCCGCGTGATGACCCTGGGACGCGGCGACCGGTGGTGGCAGGCCTCGGCCCGGGCCGCGGACCTGCACGCGGGCGCGTCGGCCCTCGACGCATGTACCGGCACCGGCGACCTCGCACTGATGCTTGCCGACCGCGTGACACCCCTCGGCGAGGTGGTGGGGGTGGACCACTCGCCCGAGATGATCGCGCGTGCGCGGATGAAGGGCCAGGCCACGGGCCGTCACTGCAGCTTCCATGTGGGTGATTGCACGGACCTCGCATTCCCCGACGACCGCTTCGATGCCGCCACGGCGTCGGGCGGGCTGCGGGGGATGGACGACCCCGCGGCGGCGATCGCCGAGATGGCACGGGTGGTGCGCCCCGGTGGACGGGTGGTGCTGCTGGAGATCACGCCGCCCGAGCAGCTGCGCGGCATCCACGCGCGCGTGCTGCGCATGGCGACGCCCGCCGTCGGGGGGCTCCTGGGCGGCGATGCCCGGGCGTTCCGGCACCTGGCCGAGACGGTCGCGGATGTTCCGCCCCCGGAGCGCGTCGCCGCGCTCATGGCCCATGCCGGGATCGGGGACATCCGCTGGCAGCGCCTGGCGGGCGGTATGGCGACGCTGCATGCCGGTGTGGTGACCGGATGACGACCGCTCCCCCCATCCACCAGCTCACACGCCCGCTGCGACCCTGGATGGCCCAGTGCGAGTCCATGATCGCAATGTTTGCCGCCGGCCACGCGGCCGAGGTGACCGGCCCGGCCATCGAGACGCTGGGCGCCGGCGGCAAGCGCGTGCGGCCGATGATGGTGTTCTGCAGCTCATCGCGGAGCGAAGATGACCGGGCGGCGCTGGTCGTCGCCGCCGCGGCCGTGGAACTGGTGCACATGGCCACGCTGGTCCACGACGACCTGATCGACGGCGCTCCCACGCGTCGCGGGCGCCCCACCGTGGCCCGGGCGCATGGCACGGATGCCGCGATCAACGTGGGCGACTTCCTGTTCGCCCGGGCGTTCGCGGAACTCGCGCACGCGGGGTCGCCCGCGGCGGTGGCCGCTCTCGCCGATGCCTCACTCGACCTGGCGCGCGGTGAGATGGACCAGCAGCGTGCGGCGGGCGACCTGAACCTGACCGTCGATGCCTACATGGCGCGGTGCCGGCGAAAGACCGGGGCGCTCTTCGCCGTGTCGGGCCGCCTGGGCGCGCTGATGTCCGGTGGATCGGCCGAGGCCCAGGCCCGGCTGGCCGCATTCGGCGAGCACGTGGGCGTGGCATTCCAGGTGCTCGACGACATCCTGGACTTCGCGGGTTCGCCTGATGCCATGGGCAAGCGGCGGGGCACGGACATCCTCAGCGGCACCGTCACCCTCCCGCAGATCCTGGCGATCGCGGAGGAGCCCGCGATCGGCAACGAGATCGGCCGCGTGGCCGCCGGCGGCGACGGGCTCGAGGCCCTCTGCGACCGGCTTGCGGCGCACCCCGGCACCGCGGCAGCCCGGCGTGCCGCCGTGGACCAGGTGGACCGCGCGGTGGCCTCGCTCGACGGCGACATCGGCTGCGCCGATTCGGATGCGCTGCGCGTGATCGCCGCCGGGGTGGTGGAGCGCTTCGCATGACCCGCGATGAGGTCATCGCCCTGCTCGAGGCCCGCGATCCCATCGCGGCGGCACATGGCATCCGGCGGCCCGGGGAGATCGGCTGGATGCGCGCGGATGACGCCGGGGATGGCGCGGTGCCCATCCGCTACGGCGCCGGGACGACACCGGGCGAGGTGGCCGACCAGCTGCTCGCCGCAGCGGAGAACGCCGATGAGGTGCACGCCGTGCACCTGGTGCCGGGGGCCGATGCGCCCGACCGCCCCGGATCCTGGGGCACCGAGGACCTTCTCGTGACGGCCGTCGCGCGGCGCCTTCTCCCGGACACGCCGATCCGGCCGGACTGGCGTGCCCTCGG
>Ga0055584_100000492_pt1 | contig 37510 bp, 35 predicted proteins | sample OSDHelmetaG_FD_58716 | JGI IMG/M metagenome (GOLD analysis project Ga0055584, IMG submission 58716) | Pelagic marine sediment microbial communities from the LTER site Helgoland, North Sea, for post-phytoplankton bloom and carbon turnover... | ecosystem: Environmental > Aquatic > Marine >...
AAATAAAAATTTGTATTGTATTAAATAAAAATTTGCTTGTTAATGATGTCCGTCTTCAACTGCTGAACCAAAGTACAAGGCCGATAGTAATGTAAATACATAGGCTTGTAAGAAGGCAACCAACAATTCAATAAAGAACATAAATACCATAAATACCAAAGATCCAACACCTACTCCATACCCCGCTACTGCACTACTTTGTCCGAAGATAAAAATCAACGCAGTAAAGGCTAATATGATAATGTGTCCCGCTGTGATGTTCGCTGTCAAACGTACCATCAAGACCAATGGTTTAATTAAAATTTGTAATGCTTCGATTGGCACCAGTATCAGCTTAATAGCAAATGGCACTCCTTCCGGCGCAAAAATGTGTTTCCAGTAATGTTTGTTTCCGTTGATGTTGGTAATCACAAAGACAAAGAATGCCAATACCAAAGTCACACTCATAGATCCCATTACGTTGTATCCTCCAAGAAAACTCATCAAGCCTAACAAGTTGGCTATCCAGATGAAGAAAAATACTGACAATAAGAACGGTGTAAACTTAGCAGCCTTCTCTTTGCTACCGACCGATGGAATAATGATTTGCTCATGTGCAAATTCAACAAGAGGTTCGATAAGCGCTTGCAATCCTTTTGGTGCTTGCGTGTGGCCTCTCTTTTTGTATGCTTTACCTACAGATATGAATATCCAAAGAAGGATAAATACTGAAAGGAACAAACCAACCACTGTTTTAGTGATCGACATGTCCAAAGGTTTTGAATTGGTTATTGACCCTTCTGAGTCACGAGCAATTCCGTGATCTCCCGAAGCATCTTTATTATAAATTACTTCATCAATCATAACATAGTCACCATACGCATATGCATGACCTTCATCAAGATGAATTTCTTCTCCGTGGTAAAAGTGCGATGAGCTCATAAGCTTAACACCACCATCTCCAATTAAAATAATAGGCAAAGGAATTGTTGCATGCCATTCATTTTCTTTACCTTCATTTAAGGTGAAAAAGTGAATCTCGTGCGCATCAGCAATGTGATGCATAATCATCTTACCTGCATCAAATTCTTCCTTCTCAGCATGTTCTTCATGCGATTCTTCGTGTTCAGCCACTGCAAACGCAGCTGCAAAACAGAAAAACAGGCCAAACAATAAGATTTTTCTTAATCCAAACACTTTCGTAACTTCCTTATTTTCAGTGGTTTGAAACATCAATAGCTCCTTATTTTTCGGTGCGCAATTTAGTAACTAAATGATATAATTCAAAAGTTGTGAATAATAAATATAGAAATAGAAAATTCACTATGACTATTTTATCCCTTACCTCATTGACCATCAGGTAAATAACTATGAAAAATATGCTAAAAATAAATCTCATTGCGATGCTTCCATACATAAATGTTAAGAACGATTTTTGGCTGGATTTCAGCATGCTTTCTGAGAGAAAATGAATCAGTAGATTTAAGGTAAAAAAGAAACCAAAAGCCGCCCAGCTCCAAGTCGCAACTGAAAGACTAAATGCACTGTGAATTAACTGCATTAATCCTGCGACTACCGCCGCCATAATTATCAATCTAATGAGGTATGATTTCACTGACTACAAATTCAGCCGCAAAGGTGAACTTATTGTAGGGATATGCCAATTAATATCAGAAAATATTTGAAGAAAGCTTATTTGTTTTTTGACACTTTCACAATTAAATACACCATCGATCCGACTACACCTAACACAGAACCAAGTAAGGTAAACCAAGGCGTCGTATTTTCAAGATACGTGTCGAGTTTCCCGCCAGCATATACCAAAATGAGTATTGTGGCCACAATCTGGAAAGCGAGTCCAGAATATTTTAATACGTTTTGCCCGACTTTATTGTCCAATAGCGCCTTTGGTTTGTTTTGCAGAATCTATTGGTATCGCAGTTTTACCCATCTCACACTTGCCATTGAATTCTCCACCAGATTCAACCACAAGTTTATTGGTATGTATGTCGCCTACGATTCTTGACGTCGATTTCAAATACAGAATTTCCGAAACATGTGCGTTACCAGAAATCTTACCGCTAATGTCAGCAGATTTGGCATTCACATCTCCTTCTATTTTACCTGATATACCTAAAACAAGTTTAGATGAGGTTTTGACAGATCCTACTAAGGTGCCATCAATACGTACGTCGCCATTTGAAGTAATGTTGCCTTCAATAACGGTATCAGAACCGATCACATTGATTGATCCGTTTGGAGATACTTGTGTTTCTTTCTTTTTATTTGATAACATAATGCAAATATGGTGATTCTAAAATTTAATATAGTCTGTTGGGTTTACAGCACTGCCGTTGTGCCACAATTCAAAATGCAAATGCGGACCAGAAGTAAGCTCTCCACTGTTCCCCATTAACGCGATAACCTCTCCCACTCGAACACGAGCGCCTTGTTTTTTCAATAACACGGCATTGTGTTTATAGACTGAAATAAAATTATCGGTGTGCTGCAATATCATCACGTGCCCGGTTTCTGGTGTCCAAGAACTAAGCACTACTGTTCCATCCAAAGTCGCTTTGACGGCAGCATTTGGATACGATGAAATATCTATGGCGGTATGTTTGTTTCTTACATTAAACGTATCGGTAATCACGCCTTTTAATGGTGTATAAAACGAATAGACGCTTTTAAGTGGTTGTTCTATTACCGTTTTTTCTGTCGCAGAATTGGCTGTTTGCTGTCCACTTGGCACCGCTTGAGCAGAGGCAGTTGGAAAGAAAGTCCAACCTTCTTGCACCTTGGGAGGTAGCTTTTTATCATTAAACGAAGCAGGTAACGTATCCATTCCCATCAAAATGCGATATAAGTTAGAATCCCTTTCAGTCTGCAAATCCATTACACGTTCAAACGAATCCAATCGTTGCTGCATGGCGTTAAAATGTCGCGGATTAATTTCCCCTCCTCCAGGCATCAAATAACGTAATGGCGTAATAGGCAATAAGAAAATCGCAATAGCAGAAAAAACTACGAGTAAACCACTCAACAACAGAACCACATTTAATGGGGTGAGCACCATCGAAACACGCTCTTCTAAATTGACGTCATTTCGTATGATTAAGCGGTACCGATTCCGCAGTTTTTTGGTTAAAAATTCCTTTATTCGAGATACTTTCATTTTAATTGTGGGAACTCCAATACTAAAATTACCCAGTTATAAAATATTATTGCAGATTCAAAGTTATAACTAATACCAATATTAATTTGAATCGTGACATTAATTGCACCTAAAAAAGCGCTTGGTTTATCCCTTCTGATACTGATTCAGGTATCCGCCTTCGCGCAATCTAACAACGACAGTTGGTTAAAAAGGAATTGGCATGACATGAATGCCCGTTTCAATGGACTGTATTTGGCTAAGGTTCAATTGATGGAAACCAAAGAAACGTTGAAGTCACAGAACGTCGATGACTTTAATGAAATCTTACGGGTTTTTCCATATGGCACGGCCGAACAACGCATCGCACAAAAACCGAATTTAGAAGAGGTATATAAAAAGTGTTCTGGGGTCATTAAAAAACACCCAAAGAGCAAATGGGTGGATGACGCTTGGTATTTAATAGGTCAATCGTATCTATTTCAAAACGAATTGTTCACAGCGATTGAAACCTATCAATACGTTGCAAACCAGTTTCCAAATGGCGAGCGTAAGTACGACGCAAAACTTGGTATTCTCATGTCTTACATCGCTCAAGAGAAGTTTTATGATGCAGAAGCCATCATGAGCGTGGTTAAGAAAGAAGGTGAATTTCCAAGTAGATTACAGAAGGACTTTTTAGCCATCTCGGCAGAAATATACATTCAGCAAGAAAAATACTTACAGGCAATTGATGCACTTGAGGGTGCATTAAAACTAACGCGAAAGCGCGACGAAAAGTCGAGATACAACTTCATACTTGCTCAACTTTATCTCAAAAACAAAGAAAGTGAAAAGTCCAAAGGACATTTCATTAAAACCATCAAACTAAACCCTCCGTACGTACTGGCTTTTCAATCAAACTTAGGTCTAATCAAAACCATTGGCTTGAGTGAGGAAAAGTCTTTAAGAACGCCGCGCAAGTATTTGAAAAAGATGTTGGCTGATGATAAAAACATCGACTACTATGATCAAATCTATTTTGAGTTGGCAAACTTAGAGGTACAGGCTGGCAACATGAATGAGGCTATCGCGTACTATGCGATGTCTGCACAATCGAGTGTAAAAAACAAGGACCAAAAAGCGAATAGTTATCTGGCTCTAGCCAAAATTTACTTTGAACAAAAGGACTATGAAAAGTCGCAAAAGTATTTTGATAGCACGGCCATGTTTATGTCGAATACACGTTCTGACTATGAAAACATCAAAGCAAAACAGATTGTCCTTACCGACTTAATTGAAAACTTGGTTATGGTGTATACCATGGACAGTTTGTTAAAATTATCGGAATTACCTAAACCAGAATTAGATAAAAAAATTGCTGCACAACAAGCAGAGGAACTGAGGCAAGCACAAATCGCTAAAGAAAAGGCAAATCAAAACAAACCGATAATTGATGACTTCGACCCATTTGGTCAGCCCAATAAAGTCACCACCACTCCTGTTGCTGGAGGCACTTGGTACTTCTATAACACTTCTGCAGTTGCGCGAGGATCAAATGATTTCAAACGTCAATGGGGCAATCGACCCAAAACAGATTTGTGGCGGTATGTGAGTATGCAGGCCACGTTGAATAAGGTCGATGACCAAACCAAAGACCCTGATAAGGTTGCTGACAAGACAAAAGACATCTATGATCCAGACCAAGATTCGGATGCCCAAGATGTTATTAAAAATGTGTCGGAAGATCTGAAGAAGTATTACAAAAACATTCCGTTTTCAGCTGAAGCGAAATTGGCAGCTTTGAGCAAAATTGAAATGGCCTTGTTTAACACAGGGAAAATATATTTTGAGGATTTGAAGGAATATCCGAAAGCCAAAACGTATTTATTGTCTTCTCTGAACAGATTCCCTGAAGGCGTAAATGAACCTGAAACGTATTTCATCCTTAACAAGATTGCAACAGAATTAGGGGCTAATGATGAAGCCGATAAATATTCGAAACTATTGGATAAAAAATATCCAAAGAGTCCGTTTAACCTCGTTTTAAACAATCGAGAATTGGCGGAACAACTGGGGGGAAACAATGAAGTTTCGAATTTATATGATGCTGCCTATACGGCTTACTTGAATGCAGATTATGAGAAAGCCTTAGCCATTAAACAAGAGGTCACAGAAAAATATGCCGGTAACAGCCTTCAAGCGAAATTCGATTACTTACAGGCTTTAATATTTGGTCGCACCAAAGGCAAAGATGCCTATATGACTGAATTGCAACGCATTGTAGACCAATATCCTGGAACGCGGATTGCCAATGAAGCCAGTTACAATTTGCAGTACCTAAGAGAAAAGGACAATGTTGATGTGAATGAAGAAGAATCACAGAAATACAAATTCAATCCGGGTGAAGAACACTATTTTATCGTGATTTATGACGGTGGCAATACGACAGATATCCTTGCAGGTTTCAGCGATTACAACCGTGAACAACACGGATTGGAAAATATTAAAATCAACACGTATATCGTTGGAGATAAAAATGTGATTGCTGCACAAAGCTTTGCGGACAAAGACAAGGCTGAATCATACTACTTGGAGTTTATTAAAAAAGACAAGTTTTTTAAGGAAGTAGGTATTCGGGCGTACGACTTATATATTATCTCTCAAAGTAATTTTCGTACTTTGCTTGTCGATAACAACGCAGATGCATACACGTTGTTTTTTGTAAGAAACTATATTCAGTAACATGTTCGGCAAAAAGACATCCAAAAAAACAGGGAAGCGAAAAATTCCTCGCCTGTTGTGGAAATACTATTTCATTGGCTTAGGCGCATTCATCCTTTTCATGTTTACCGTGAGTTGGGGCTGGTGGGGTTATATGCCTGACGTAAATGAAGTTGCCAATCCAAACACAACATTGGCTACCGAAATATACTCTGACGACAACGAGTTACTCGGCAAATTATACCGTTTAGAAAATAGAACGAACATAGAATACAACGATTTACCAGAGTACATGGTAAACGCACTTGTAGCTACTGAAGATGCTAGATTTTACAAACACAGTGGTATTGACATCAAGGCACTTATACGTGCAGTATCGAAACTTGGTCGCGACGGAGGAGGAAGTACGATTAGTCAACAATTGGCGAAAAATCTGTTCCACGACTTAGAGTCAAAAAACAAAATACAACGTGTACTGATGAAGTTTAAGGAATGGATTATCGCCGTTAAACTTGAACGGGAATACACCAAACATGAAATCATCACCTTATATTTCAATACGGTGCGTTGGGGGAATAGTTCCGGGATTAAATCAGCTGCCAAAACGTTTTTTAACAAGCCAGTAGCTTCCTTAAATATCGAAGAAGCTGCGGTATTGGTGGGCATGCTACGAGCGCCTTCTAAATACGACCCATACCGGAATCCAAACAACGCAAAACACGTGCGTAACGTCGTGTTAAACCAGATGGAAAAATACGACTACCTAGCTGAAATTCAGTGTGATAGCATTAAAAGCTTGGAACTCGTATTGGACTACAATTTCTCATCTCACAACCGAGGCATGGCTACATATCTCCGTGAGCAAGTACATCAGTTTATGAAAAGATGGTGTAAGAAAAACGGGTTCAACATTTACTCGGATGGATTAAAAGTCTATACCACTATTGATAGTCGAATGCAGCAATATGCGGAAGACGCTGTCGAGAAGCACATGTCGAGTTTGCAAGAACAACTTTATGGCGAGATAAAGCGCACCAAGACTATGCCGTGGCGCGATGAGGAGAATGCTTGGAATGAGGACAAAAACTATATTCCCAAGCATTTAAAAAACACACAACAATATAAGTTGGCCAAAAAAGAAGGTCTTTCCGATGCCGAAATTGATATTAAAATGAAAACGGCCGTTCCTATGCGGATTTTTTCATGCAAGGGAACAATCGACACTACGATGTCGCCCATCGACTCTTTAAAATATTACAAACAGATACTACACACTGGCTTTATGGCGATGGACCCAAAAAATGGGTATATCAAAGCGTGGGTTGGTGGTATTGACTTTGCTCATTTCCAGTATGACCATGTCAACAAATGGTCGACCCGACAAGTTGGTTCGACTTTCAAACCAATCGTCTATGCAAGAGCGATTGAAGATCAAATCATTCAACCTTGTGAGCTGATTTCGAGTGGTCCAGTGACGTTTGAGTCGGAAGACGGAAGTACGTGGACACCACAAAACTCCAGCAAACCAAAGGCGGATCCTTTGCCGATTTATGAAGGATTGAAACATTCGCATAACACCATGACTGCGCGTGTGATGAAGCGTATGGAGCCAAATTCACCGCTTAAGGTGAAAGACTTTAGCGACAAACTCGGCATCGACACAAAGAAGTTTATGCCTTACCCTTCTATTTGTTTAGGAACGATGGACATCTCCGTTTATGAAATGGTTGGGGCGTACAGTGCTTTTGCCAATAATGGCGTTTGGACTGAACCTATTTTTATCACGCGTATTGAAGACAAACATGGCAACGTTTTGGCTGAGTTTATACCCAAAACAGAAGAAGCGATGAACATTCAAACTGCTTATGTGATGTGTAAAATGCTTCAAAAAATACCAGAAGGCGGTACAGCTACTAGATTACGTACGCGATATGGTATTGGCTTCCCAGTAGGCGGTAAGACAGGAACGACGCAAAACAACTCTGATGGTTGGTTTATGGGCATTTCACCTGACTTAGTAGGAGGATGTTGGGTTGGTGCAGAAGACCGACAAGTGCATTTCCGTTCAACATCATTAGGTCAAGGTGCGAACATGGCTTTGCCTATTTTTGGTTTGTTTATGCAATCCATTAAAAAGGATTCAAAAATTAGCATCAACAAAAACGATTTCAACAAACCTGAAATTGAATTTACGATTGAATTGGATTGTGACAAGTACAAACAACCTACGGACAATACATCAGTGGGTAGTGAGATAGATCCTTTCCAGCGCTAAAAGTTTGGATTCTGCCAGGTATCTCTTCTCTTAATTTTCAAGTCTTTCAACATGGCTGCTTTCACTTTTAACTCAAAGTTGAATTGCCGATAGGTTCCTACAGGAATCCAATGAAAATTAAACACCCAACAATGCAAGTCTCTTGCAAAGTCGATACTCGTAATTCCAGGTTGACCAGTGGTAAAACTATAACCAGATCTAAAACCAATCTTCCAATACTCTGTAAGTTTTACGTTACCGCTGAACATTAACGTTTGGTCACTTGTGCGTTCTGTTTCACCAACACTTCGATTAAACTGGCTACTAAAGTTAAGACTCAAATCCCATGGGATACTAAAATCCATAAAGTAGTCCATTCCTGAAACAAACTCACCTTCATCGTTATTCGAACGTCTTTTCAGCGCATCAGGATTTAAACTGGTTGACAATTGTATGGAACCCGACCGTAGCTCACCTAGTTTCCCTTCAGCTATTGTGAACTTATCTATAGAGGTATAGCGATTGGATGAAGAATCAAAGGCGTATTGATATGGATCTACACGGGTTGAAAAATTAACTCTTAGTTTGTTAAACAAGGTGGTAAAAGCTGTGATGTTGATTGGTCTCAATTTTAGTGAATCCGCAAACATGTTGTATCGACTACTAAAGTTAAAACTTTCGATGATTTTTACCTTTTTTACGCCCCCATTACTGGTATCGTTTGGCGTTAACAACTTCATTTCTAAGTTGTTGTTTACCGAAAAATCAATCGACCCATTTCCAGTTCCTGACGGTCCGCTGTAAATGCCGTTTTCATAAATTGAGTATGGAGAAATCGTACCACTGGTATCTGTTTGCACAAATCGGAATCCGCTGTTCGACGATTTCTGGTAATCTGGTGACCAACTCATGCCTACCGTTGGACGTATGATGTGTCTCACAGCCTGCACCCGTCCTTTAAAAGACTTGGTACCATATATTACAGTGTTCACCTGAAAACCTGCTGAATAGGCCGCAGCTCTTGAGAATCCTTTAACGTCTTCCTCGAGTAGGGTGTCGTTCTCCCATAGTTTCTCAGTTGTTTTGAAATACCAAAAATCAGTGAATGATGCATTTGGAGACACATTGAAATATTTTAACACGTTAAAACTCGTATTGAAGTTGGCAGAATGTCTTACACCGTTTCGAACACTTTCTAAAAAACTAGGATTTAACTCCAAAGTTCGCTTGCCTGCTTTGTTAAAAATGGAATCTTGATTCACACTGACGTTGTTTCTGAAAGCCGTCGTATAATTGAAACCAAAGTTCCGTAAGACTTTGTATTTGTCTTTTGGTCCAGACATATTTTTAAACGGCTGCATACGTTGCACGTTTACATTCATTTCGGGTAACTCTATGTCTAAATCGCCCGTACTCAAGTTTTGTGTTATCCTACCGTTGGTGGTAAGAAACACCATTCGGTTAGCAAAACTTTTACTGTAAGCCACACTGGAGTTTGCTGTTGTGGCAACAATCTCGTTTACGTCGGTTGACGCATATTTTTGTTGATTACGGGTGATATATCTAACGTCCGATGAGAAAGTTCTTCCAGGTTTTGCACGCGCATCTTGTCGGTAAATCCACTCGATTCGGTAGTTGTTTACTTCTTCATAATCGGAAGTTTCTTTCTCACCTTCAATAAACTTGTTGTACTTGATTAAAGCGTAGCCATTGTACCGGTACAGTTTTTTATAATTGGATTTTGCCGAGAAACCAAAGCTACCTCTAAGGTAAATATCTGCTGAAATGAGTAAATCAAGCTTGTCATTTACCGGCGTATAAAAACCAAAATCACGTAAGCCATACCCCCATCGATCTTGCTGGTCGAAACTACCCACTACCAAACCTTTGGATCTTTTCTTTTGGATCGGAAAGAAGCCAAATGGTAAAACAATAGGTGTATTGATTCCAGAGATAACCAGATTGGCTGGACCGCTAATCACTTGCTTTTCTGGGATGACTTTAAACTTATTGGCTGCTATCCAAAAGTGCGGGTGCTCGGCATTACACGTGGTGTACGTCGCATTTTTGATGAACATATTGTCGTTGGAGTCTTTCAAAATCTTCCCTCCACGTATTAATCCACCTTCTTGCGTGGTCACAACTCCAGTTGAAATCCCTTTTTTGGTTTTGAAATTGTACCACATTTCATCAGCGTTAAACGGCTTGCCGTCTGTTGTAAAAATGGGCTTCCCAACTATTTCACCAGTCGAATCGGGTAAACCTTTTGCGTGAATTTCATTTGTATTAAAATCAACTTCAATAAAATCGGCTTCCAGTTTCATGTCCTCATAGGTCACAACGGCCTTTTTGTACATGTACATCTTTTTGTCTTTGATAGACGTAATGATGGAATCAACAGCATCGACCATGACCGGTGATTTTACGCCGTCTTTTCCTGGTTTTAATGAGGTAGAAATCGAATCAACTACTTGTGTTGAATCTAAAACTTGAGATTGGCATTGTGCAGTAAACAATACAAGGCAACAAATCACAGGGATAACTCTGGAAGCTATCCGCCTGAAAATCATATATCTACCTTTAAATTTGATCATGTTCAATGTTGGGTTCAAAACTAACTAAATCCATACTTGATACCACACAATAAATTTTGTGGATAAAGAGTTAACAACTTTGAACGCAGCTAGTAAATTACATTATGCTTAAACGCATTGCATTATCGGCTTCTCTGATGGTTTTTATGGTCGTGGCAACTTCACATCCGCTAAACCTTCAAAAATTATCGTTAAATACGATTGTTATCGACGCAGGACATGGTGGACATGATCCTGGATGTATTTCTTATGGTAAAGATGTATATGAAAAAGACATCTGCTTAAAAATTGCCAAAAAGCTTGGAGCTAAAATTACCGACAGTCTTCCAAACATTAAGGTGATCTATACCAGGAGTACAGACAAATTTGTTCCATTATGGCAACGGGCAGCAATTGCCAATCAGAATAACGCCGACTTATTTATCTCTGTGCATTGTAATGCACATGCACAATCCACGTTTCATGGAACTGAAACGTATGTTATGGGATTGAGTAAGAGTCAGGGGAACCTAGAAGTCAGTAAACGAGAGAACAACTCCATAATCTTAGAAGAAGATTACAAGGAGAACGCGGAATATGGCGGCTTTGATCCTGATTCGGATGAAGGTCACATTATATTGAGCTTATACCAAAACGCTTATAGAACACAAAGTTTGACACTTGCCTCAACTTTCCAGAAAACGGTTGAGAAAAAGCATATCCGCAAAAACCTTGGTGTAAAGGAGGCTGGATTTGTAGTGTTATGGAAAACAGCTATGCCAAGCATCCTTGTTGAATCGGGATTTTTAACCAATCCGGATGAAAAGCAATATTTGGTTTCTGACGCAGGTCAAAATAAAATTGCCCATTCAATCTTTGAGTCCGTTGTAGAATATAAGTCGAAGCTCGAAAAGTAACCCACATTTCATGTGAATTATCGTCAAAGAGTAGCCTGAATCTGTTGATTCCCTATCTTTGGCCTTTAAGTTGATAGAAAGAATTAAATGAAAGTTTCCAACGAAACCAAAGTCGGATTAATTGCTGCTTTTGCGATCACTGTTCTGATACTCGGATTCAATTTTTTAAAGGGCGAAACCTTGTTTTCAAAAAACAATACCTATTACGCCGTTTATGATAAAGTTGATGGACTGTTTCGCTCCAACCCTGTCGTTTTTCATGGCGTATCGGTTGGGACCGTCACTTCCGTAGAAATGGATTATAAATCTCGACAAGTAATCGTTAGTGTTCAGGTTCCTAAAGAATTGGAAATCCCGAAAAATTCTACTTTAAAAATTACGAACAACGACTTACTTGGTAGTAAGGCAATTGAAATCATTATTCCTCATGATAGTATAGCCCTGCCAACCTTGGCGGTAACTGGTGACACGTTGATTTCTAAAAAAGATGCTGGAATGGCGCAAGCCTTAACCAGTGTTTTGTCACCTTTATCCGAAAGTATAAATAAAGTACTAGGCAACGTTGACGCTGCCATTTCAGACGTTAGTTTAAACTCGACATTACAAGATTTAAGTGAGGCCTTGGCATCGTTTAAAACCACTGCTGTAAAGATGAACGCTTTGTTGGATGGAAAAGATGCTCAAGTGGATGCGATTCTTTCAAACATTGAAAGCATGACCAAAGACTTAAAAACCAGCACACCAAAGATTAATGAGATTGTCGCAAGTTTGGATGAAACCACACAAGAATTGGCTGCAATGGATTTAAAGGGACTTTCGACAGAGATGACTGCCGCAATATCTGAAATCAAAAAGACCTTAAGTTCGATTCAGGCTGGGGAAGGCTCACTAGGCAAACTTGCCACGGACGATGCTTTATGGAACAATCTTAACAAAGCGACCCACGACCTAGATTCATTGGTCAATGACATCATCAAATACCCACGTCGATATACCGGTATCACCGAAAAACAACGCAAAAAAGGCGACGAGCAAAAGGAAGTTGAGGAAGGCATTACGTTGCCGGACGACAAATAATTCTTAATTTTTAATTCTTAATGTCTAATTCTTGATTACTGGTTTGGATCGACGCTATTGGAGCATCGAGTCAACTACGGTTAGTGTCCAGTGCTCTTCTGAAAAATTGGGAATTGAATCATAATCATGCGTTTCCCACAATGAATCGATTAATGGCTCTTGACTATAAACCACTTTGTAGTTAATTGAATCTTGGTCCATCAGGTTTATCAGATTTAAGCTCGCAGATGGTTTGCCAAATTCCGGATAGTAAGCTTGGGTAAAAATAAAATTTGTCGTCATACCATAAGGCAGCACTACGGTATCGAAATCGTTGCCAGAGTTGAACGACCCACTTGTAAACAAATCTCGACTTGTTTGATTATTTATGTAGTAATAGACATATGGTCCGGCAGCACTTGGAAACTCCCCAGAATCACGGCATCCAAGAAATAACCATCCTAATAAGAATAATTGCAACTTTAGTTTCATGGTCTCTATGCTTCTTAAAGTTAGGAAAATTGAAGCTTATAACACTGGCTCGTCAAATTTACTCCTGTTTCCTACATCTAAAAGTTTAGTGTATTAAGCAGACAATCTACCAATCGCTTCCGTGATTGACGAGACAAAATTCACTTGCCTGCCTTTGTTACTTTCACTTATGAAATCAGCCAGGCTTTTACTTTCGTATTTTGAAAAGTCACCCACTATAACAAGCTGTACTCTGTAGTTTGAGAATTTCTGAAGAATCTCACCGGCCATACCATTTTTGAGATCAAAAAATACCGGCACCACATTCGTTTCATTAATAGTTACTTTATCAAAACCCTGAAAGTATAAAGTACCGAGGAAATCAAGTCCGTCATCTGTATTGTTGATGATGTATTCATCGGACGAGACTTCAGCAATTATTAAATCAGCTACTTGATGTGTTTTGATGTTCATTTTCCAATGAATTTGCTATGAGCAGATGTGCACTCCAGACATTCAAAATTAATAATTAAGCATTAAGAATTCCCTCAGCTATGCGCTGAGTAATCCGTGATATCATTTTCGGACCTTCATAGATAAAGCACGAATACACTTGCACTAAGTCGGCGCCAGCATTGATTTTTTGTAATGCATCTTCACCAGTTTGAATACCTCCTACCCCAATAATCACGATAGCCTTATCTTTGCTGTGGATATAGGCAACTACCTCATCAGAACGCTGTTGGACAGGTTTGCCGCTTAAACCACCCGCTCCGATGTTAGAAACAAGGTCAGAAGAAGTGGCTAAATCATCTCTTGAAATGGTGGTGTTAGTAGCAACAATGCCTGCAAGGTTGTATTCCTTCACCAACGACAAAATATCGTCGATTTGCTCAAATGAATTGTCTGGTGAAATCTTGACAAATAACGGCCGCTGTTTTTCAGTGTGTTTGATCAACTCTGGCTCAACATTTCTCAGGGTTTGAAAGATCACTCGCAACGAATCTTTGTCTTGTAACGCTCTAAGGTTCGGGGTATTCGGCGAACTAACGTTCACGACAAAATAATCCACCAATCCATACAAGCGTTCAAAACACTTGCGGTAGTCTTCGTGCGCTTCTTCATTAGGTGTTACTTTATTCTTGCCGATGTTCCCACCAATAATCATTTTACTACGTGGATGTTGACGGCGGTATAATTCCAATAAAAAGGCTGCAGCCTCAACACCTTCGTTGTTAAAACCCATGCGGTTAATAAGTGCCGTGTCGTTCGGTAATCGAAACAGCCTTGGCTTTGGATTGCCTTCCTGACCCAATGGGGTTACGGTGCCAATTTCCACAGAACCAAAACCCAAAATCTCCATTTCACGCAAGTATTCCGCGTTTTTATCAAATCCAGCAGCAAGTCCTAGCTTGTTGCGAAAAGTTAGTCCAGCAACTTGTATTGGTTGGTGGTGCACCTTTCCAACCATGAGCTTTTGGATGATACGTAAAATACCCATTTTACGTGCAAACCGAAGTAAGCTTGTCGTCAGGTGATGGGCCTTTTCTGCGTCGAGTTTAAATAGAAATTTCTTAAGTAGGGAATACATTTCAGCGGCGAATATAGGCTCGGATAATGGATAATGATTAATTTCGAAGCCTCAAAAAAAGCAACATGCAAAACTGGTTAAACGTATCTGATTTTCACGACTTTTCAATACATAATCTACCGTACGGCGTATTTAAACGCGACGGAAAACCAACACCTTGTGTCGCCATTGGTGATTGGATGATCGACTTGAGAAAATCTAGTGAATTGGGATTGTTCAATGGTTTATCTATAGATGCGTCTGTTTTTAATGCTACCACTTTAAACGACTTTATTGCTACTGGTAAAGCGAGTTGGTCGGCATTAAGACAATACTTGCAAACTGCTTTGTCGGATTCAAACTCTGATTTACATAAACACCGAGATACCATTTTAGTGGATCGATTGAATGCCACTATGGTTTTACCTATTCACATTGGGGATTATACCGATTTTTATAGCAGTATCGAACATGCTACCAACGTAGGTAAAATGTTTAGAGACCCAGCCAATGCCTTGTTACCTAACTGGAGACACATTCCTGTTGGATACCACGGAAGAGCAAGCTCTATTGTAGTAAGTGGTACTGATATCAAACGACCAAACGGACAAACCATTCCACAGGATGCAACGCAACCAGTTTTTGGTCCAAGTAAACGAGTAGACTTTGAATTGGAAATGGCGTTCATCGTCGGGCGTCAAACAGAGTTGGGCTCAGCTATTCCGGTAAGTCAGGCAGAAGACCACATTTTTGGTATGACGGTCTTCAATGACTGGAGTGCAAGAGACATTCAGAAGTGGGAATACGTGCCACTCGGGCCTTTCTTAGCCAAAAACTTTGCCTCGACCATGGCACCATGGATTGTAACAATGGAGGCACTTGAGCCTTTCCGTTGTGCGAGTGTGAAACAAGAACCAGCCGTATTGCCATACTTACAATATGAAGGAGATAAAAACTTTGACATCAGCCTTGAGGTGGATTTGATCCCTGAAGGAAGTGGCCCAACCACCATCAGTAAAAGTAATTTCAAATACATGTACTGGAACATGGCGCAACAACTGGCTCATCACACCGTTAATGGCTGTAATGTGAATGTTGGAGACGTTATGGCGAGTGGTACCATCAGCGGTAAAGACGAAAACAGCTACGGCAGTATGTTGGAGTTGAGTTGGGGTGGTAAAAAAGACATTCCATTGCAAAATGGCGATACGCGTAAGTTCATTTTAGATGGCGACACCATTACGATGCGTGCTTTTTGCCAAGATGAAACGAGACGAGTTGGTTTCGGTGAAAGCGTTGGAAAGATTGTAGGCTAGACGCCAAAAATCATTTTCATCGTTCGATTTTCCTTTCCTCCCGGAGCAATTACCAAGATGCCTTCTTTCTCGAATATATTCAAATTGTGATCTTGGTGATCAGCAATTCCACACCATGGTTCAATACACACATAATTGGCTTTTGGTTTGGCCCAAATACCGAGAAACGGAAAGCCCTCAAATTTAACTTCTACCAAGGTTTCATGTTGGTTGTTTTTCAATACAACGCTTTTTGAATTCAACTTGCTAAAAATGAGTGCATCGTTGTCGAATATGGATTGTGTTAATTGAATCTTATTCTGGTTAAATACAGGAATGGATTTATTCACGCGAATGCCGTCTTCAATAATCACCGATTCTTGGTCTTCCGCTTTTTCAAACTCAACGTAATGACCTTCTATCGGATCAGCGTTAAAGGCTGGATGCGCGCCAAAACTGACAGGTATGTTTTGATTGTCGGTATTCATCACCTCGAAGCTTTGTACAATTGTATTGTCCTCAAGCTTGTACCCTACTCTGAAATCAAAATGAAACGGGTACGACTTAAAGGTGTCTGCCGAAGACTTGAGAGAAAAAACGGCCTCTGTTGGATTCCATTTGACTAACTCAAACTCAGAGTCACGCGCAAAGCCGTGTTTGCCAAGCGTATACTTTTCGTCTCCTATTTTGTAATTGTCATTTTTCAACTGCCCAACTACCGGAAACAACAAAGGCGCCTGTCGTGCCCACACAGCTGGATCTGATTGCCACAAGTATTCTTTACCGGTGGTAACGCTTTTTATGCTTTGCAATTCTGCCCCTAAAGTTGCAATTTCTACTTCTAATATATCGTTGTTAAGCTTCATTTTCTAATTGATATTTGATAAATGATAATTGACAATTCCTTATTTAAGATACCGCTCCTTAGTCGTTTTTATACTCGAAATAAGCAATCGCTTCAGTTCGTCCACCTTATTGTTATGCTTTGAGAAATTGCGCTTTGCCAAATAGTCTGTCTTATACAACAACATTAACCAATAACTGGTTTCATTTGCTTCTTTTAGCGCAATTGAAAGCTTGTGCACAAAATCCTTTTTACTCTCTGCATGCTCAGATTCTACCACCAATGCCCCGATAGCAGTACCAGACCTCAGTAATTGTTTAGACATTATCCACTCCCTTTTTAAGTCCAAGTCTTTATACAATATGACAATATCGATAGCATACTCTAGGCTTTTTATTTGAACAGGTCCATCAAGTTTCATATCAGACATCAATTGGATTATCAAATATCAATTATCCTTTATCCATTTGAATATTGAATCCACCTAACGTTGAGATGCAATCATCTATTGAACAACTTAGTTGTAATACTTCGCCACCAACGGCATTTGTCTGCCAATACCAAAGGCTAGATTCGAAATGCGGAGTATTGGTGCCGCCTGAAAACGTTTGTATTCATTGCGGTCGACAAGCTTGATTACACGTCGTACGGTGTGTTCATCATAACCTTCTCCGACAATCTCTTCCCATCCTTTTTGTTGCTCGATATACAAGCTTAGAATCTTATCAAGCAGTTCGTAAGGTGGTAATGAGTCACTGTCTTTTTGGTCGAAACGCAGTTCCGCTGAAGGTGCTTTGTTTATGATTGCTTCAGGAATGATTTCACCATTTCGATTGATGTACCTTGCCATTACGTATACCTGCATTTTATACAAGTCACCAATGGCTGATAGTCCACCACACATATCGCCATAAAGCGTCGCGTATCCAACGGCAGTTTCGCTTTTATTGCTTGTATTGAGCACCATGCTTCCGAATTTATTACTCAGTGCCATCAAGAGTAATCCTCGGCTTCTTGCTTGAATGTTTTCTTCGGTTACGTCTGGCGCATATCCCTCAAAATGGGGTTCTAGGGTCTGTTCAACAGAACTAACCATGTCTTCTATGGAAATGGTTTTATACGGACAACCCAAGTTTTTTGCCAGCGCTTCTGCATCCACAACCGAACCTTCTGACGAATATTTCGATGGCAATAAAACTGCCAGTACATTTTCTGCACCTAGGGCCTCAACAGCCAAGGCATTTATTACAGCTGAGTCAATTCCTCCGGAGGATCCCAACATCGCCTTTTTGAAGCCCATTTTCCCGAAGTAATCTTTAATGCCCATCACAAGGGCATCATGAATTAATTCAATGTCTTCGTCTTTGTAATCCAGACTATTGTCTTTGTACACAGCGTCTTTCGACCAATCAATACAACGATAGTCTTCTTCGAAATACTTTAATTCTTCTGCTATTTCGCCTGTTTGGTTGATGAACATTGACCCACCATCAAACAAGATATCTGTATGCGCTCCAATTTGATTCACATACACGAGCGGGAGCTTATAATTCTTTGCATTATCAACCATCCGATTCTTCCGTTCTTCGACGTGGTTGTAGCTGTAAGGAGAACCAGAAATGTTCACCATTAAATCTGGATTCAATTTTTTCAACTCATCCATTGGAGTTGTTGGGTACAATTTGGGATCATCCAAATTCCATAAGTCTTCACAGATTGTGATGGCTATTTTGATGCCTTTATAGGTGACCAACTCGAAGTTGGTATTTGGTTCAAAATAGCGATACTCGTCAAAAACATCGTATGTTGGTAAAAGCGTTTTGTGAATTTCGGACTCGATGACACCATTTGCCACAAACACGGCTGAGTTATACAGCTTCTTACCTTTGGAAAGGTTGCTTCGTGTTGGCATCCCAACCACAATGGCAATGCCTTTAGTGTGTGAAGCCAGCTCGGTTAGTGCGTTGTAACACCGCTGAATAAAGCTTTCGTAATTGAGTTTGTCTTTAGGAATATAACCGCATAAACTTAACTCAGAAAAGACAACTAAATCGGCACCATCTGCCTTGGCCTTTTCGATATGATTGGCCATTTTTTGAACGTTACCACTGAGGTCGCCAATGGTGTAATTAAGTTGAGATAAGACAATTTTCATCGTGGATTGGTATCTGATTAAAAGAAGATACCAATGTTTAAGCTTGCAAATTTGTTTTTACCGATGGTCGATTTATCTGCTGTGAACATGTCGATAAAGTCGTTATCCATTCTAAGACCTGCGTATAAAGATGTATTTCCAGCCAACGAATACTCTACACCAGCCCCAATAATTAAAGGCATTCTTAATAAGAATACTTTATCGTCAAAATTGTCATAGTGGTAATCGTCATTCGCCGATTTGTTTACACGGATTTCGGTTGGGTCTTCGAATGGAACTGTATTCCCTGTTATGTCTGCACGTGCGCTCGTCAAAAATGACGGTGCCGTACCAAATTGTGCCCAGTACTTCCAATACCCAAATTCTTTTGTTTTGAATTTGAAGGAAATAGGTAGTTGAACATAAGTTGTTCTGTAATCGTATTGCACGTTACTGTGACTGGTCGTTCCATTCGCCGTATCGGTATGTTTCAATAAATCTGTATGTACAATGCTACCTGATATGTCTGTTAACAGAAGTTCTGCACTCAATGCATAATATTTTTGAAAATTATAATCTCCCATAATACCATAGCTGTAACCTCCAGAGGTGCCTACTTTATCAATATTTTTAGTCACAGGTGAAATCCATGACAAGTTTCCAGAAAATTTCATTCCTATGCGAAAACGCTGATCTTGTGCGTTAGCGTTATAAGAAATACCAAATAACAATACCGCTAATGCTGTGGTGGCTATTGATTTCAAGTTCATACTTTTGCAATTATAATGTTACGACAAAAATGGTTAAAAAAACGAGAATAATCCCGTTAATCCAGTGCTCATTTCTAATAATCGTTTTAGGCTTTTACGGCTGTAAAGATTCAAACAAATTCAAGGTGGATATAAGCGGATCTGAAGTCGAAATTAAAGTCGAGCGACTCGAAGACGACATTTTCGCCATTCGAAACACTGAAGATTATCAAAATCTTGACAAACTAGATTCCGTTTTTATTCTCGATTTCAAAAGAGGCATTATGGGTACAGAAACCCGTGATGGTTTTGTCTCGGCCGACGAAAGTGCTGAAGGACTTATCAAATTTGTCACGTTTCCAGATATGATTCATCTGTACAAAACGGTTGATTCCATTTATCCTGATTTGGACTTTTTAAATACAGAGTTAAGCGAGGCATTTTCTTATTACCATTATTACTTCCCCGAGAAATTAATACCTAAGGTATACACTGTTGTAACGCCCTTCAGAAGTCAAGTAATCTCCAGTCAGCATGCACTAGGAATCTGTTTGGATATGTATTTGGGAGAACAATTCACACCTTATCAAACGCCAGATTTGCAATTTCCCAATTTCATTATCAAGCGTTTCCGTAAAGAATTCATGGTACCAAATGCTATTAGAGGTTGGATTGAAACCGAATTCCCTGACGAATCGAAAGGTCAGCGTTTGCTCGATGCAATGATTTACCAGGGCAAGGTATTGTATGCCATGGATTGCCTTTTACCTGAGACTGCAGATTCCTTAAAAATTGGGTACGACAAAGGAAAAATCGAGTGGTGTAAAAATAACGAACCTCAGATTTGGACACATTTAATCGATCAGGAATTGCTTTATAATACTGACATAAGAGCATACTCTGGCGTATTAGTAGAAGCACCGTTTTCGAAAGGTGTGAATGTACCTCAAGAAGCTCCAGCCAAGATTGCTGTGTGGGCTGGATGGCAGATCATTCGGTTGTATATGGACAAACATCCTGATGTAAGTTTGGCTCAATTGTTAGCAGATATTGACCATGACAAGATCTTGCGTGAGTCGGGTTACAAACCTTAATTCACGAACAAATACGGTTGCACTTTCGTTAGCCATTCTTGGTCTAATACGTACACCTGCAGCAACTCTTCCAACCGATTAAAACTCCCGTGCTGCGCGCGATACGCCACAATGGCGTTGGCTTGTTTGTAGGTGATGTATGGATGCAAACGCAAGTCTTCCTTAGAGGCTGTATTCATATCTAATTTGTGATAAACCGCATCTATTTTCAGGTAAGGCACAATCTTAGCCAGCAGTAGACTGTCCACTCCATACACTTCCAACAGTTGGTCGATGTGGTAAAAACCACCAAGCTTGTCGCGATACGAAACTATGCGCTTGGAATAAGCCGTACCAATGCCAGGGAGTTGTTTGAGGTCACCAGTATCGGCTGAATTGAGCAATACCATTGGGATCACTTTTTGTTCTCGAGGTGTAAACTGTGTGTCGCGTTTAGCATAACGAGTAAAATCAAAATACGGTTTAACCTTCTTAACATCAGAATAAGAAAGCAATCCTAATTTTTCAAATTCCTCCCATGACGTGACAAAGCCAACCTCCTGTTTTACCGAAAACCATTGCGAGATAAAGTCGTTTGAAAACCCCATTTGCCTTAGTTCTTTTGCTTTGGCATAATTGATATCAAAGTTGTGAAGTGTCCATGTATGTGGTTGCATTTCTCTTCGTTGATTGGAGAATTTGGATGAGGGAGGCATTTCACTAATTGAATCTGCATCGGCATACACAAGTTCAATGTGGCGATCTATTTCTGGGAGTGGCCAGAACCTCGCGACCAACGAAAGGCACAGTAGGAGGACTAAAAACGCAACGCCTTTTTGCTCTCTAAGTGTATACAGAAACCAATCTTTCAATTTGATGCAAAAAAAAGGCCCTGAACAAATTGTTCAAGGCCTAATCTCTATGTGTTTCAAACGATTATCCGAGCGACAAGTCTGCCACTTCGTGTTTTTGATATTCTCCGTTTGCTAGTTTTTCTTTGATTGCTCCAAACGCAATGATGGTTTCTTCTACGTCCGCCAATGAATGTGCGGCAGTTGGGATCAATCGCAGCATGATGATGCCTTTTGGTACCACAGGATACACAACGATTGAACAGAAAATCATATAGTTCTCACGTAAATCGTGAATCAAATGCAATGCTTCTTCGACAGTTCCGTTTAAAATTACTGGCGTTACGCACGACTTTGTCGTACCAATATTAAACCCTTCTTTACGCAAACCACCTTGTAAAGCGTCAACGACCTTCCATAAATTGTCTTTAATTTCTGGCTTGGTTCTTAACAACTCAAGTCGCTTTAACGCACCAATCACCAACGGCATTGGCAGTGATTTAGCGAAGATTTGAGAACGCGTATTGTATCGTAAATAATCGATGATTTTTTTGTCGCCACTTACAAATGCCCCGATGCTCGCCATAGATTTAGCAAAAGTCGAGAAGTACAAATCGATTTCGTCTTGTACGCCTTGCTCTTCACCAGCACCAGCACCCGTTTTACCAAGAGTACCGAATCCGTGAGCGTCGTCAACAAAAATTCTAAAATTGTATTTTTTCTTCAGTGCTACAATTCCTTTAAGATCTCCCTGGTTTCCAGACATTCCGAAAACACCTTCAGTAATCAATAGAATTGCACCACCTGTTTTTTCAGCAAGCTTGGTAGCTCTTCCAAGTTGTTTTTCTAAGTTTTCAAGATCATTATGCGCGTAAACGAATCTTTTTCCTTGATGTAAACGAACACCGTCAATAATACAAGCGTGTGATTCAGCATCGTACACAATTACGTCGTGACGGTCTACAATTGCATCAATAATCGACAACACACCTTGGTAACCGAAGTTCAAAAGCATGGTATCTTCTTTCTGAACAAATTTGCTCAGTTCTTCTTCCAAAAGTTCATGATTCGAGCTGTTTCCCGACATCATTCTAGCACCCATTGGGTAAGCTAAACCGTATGCTGCAGCTGCATCCGCGTCTGCTTTACGCACTTCTGGATGGTTCGCCAATCCTAGGTAGTTGTTCAAACTCCAGGTTAAGCGCTCCTTACCATTAAACATCATTCTTGGAGAAATTTCACCTTCTAGTTTTGGAAACGTGTAATACCCCTTAGCTGCATCTGCATGGAGTGCCAACGGTCCCATGTTTGATGTCAATTTTTCGAATAGATCCATTTATTATCAGTAAATATTTGCGCAAAAGTACGAAAAGGGGTGAAATTGTCACTAAAGTCGTTGCATAGTTTACGCATAAATAATCCGCCGAAAATAGAGTCTATCAGCGCGTCACAAGACCAGACGTAACTATAATAAATCAGTTTTTTCTAAGATATGTTAAGGCTGTGAATATTAGCGTGTAACAAATGGCTTCTAATACCGTTTAAAGTATTGTATTACCTGAATTAAAATTTATCTTTGCAGACTTTTAAAATGAGCGCACGCCTAATCATATTCACACTTTTATGCTTTAGTTTAACCACTGGTTGCGAATACCAGAAGGTGTTAAAAAAAGGTACGCTTGAGCAGAAGTTAGAAACTGCCAGAAAGTATTACAACAAAGGTGATTATGCGAGAGCGCAAATCATGTTGGAGCAACTCATTGGAAAGTTTAGTCGAGGAGGTGATGCAGAAGAGGTGTATTTCCTTTACTCCTACACACATTTCGGCATGAATGACTATGCGCTAGCAGGGTATCATTTTCAAAACTTTGCTGAACGATATCCGCAAAGTAAATACCACGAGCAAGCGGCATTTATGATTGCCCGCTGTGAGTTTGAAAAAACCTTGGTTGCTGAACTTGACCAAACCAATACGAAAAAAGCGATAGAGGCGATACAATTGTTTATCAATCGATATCCTAAAAGTAGTTCTGTAGAAACGGGCAACAAGTTGATTGACGAATTGCGTGCAAGACTTCATGAAAAAGCCTTTAATACGGCCATGCTGTATTACAATATGGAATCATACCTATCGGCTTATACTTCGTTTAAAAACGCAACCATTGATTTTCCAGACATCCCTAACAAAGAATTAGTGGATTTCTATATTGTAAAGTCGGCCTACCTTTACGCAAAGCAAAGTGTTAAGACGCTTCAAGAGGATAGATTTGGCACCGCAGTAGAAGAAGCAAAAGAATATTTAACAATTTACACCGACAATAAATACGTTAAAGAAGTGAAGCAAATTCAATCTGACAGTGAAGAGAGAATTGTTAAACTTCAAGCGACACCCAATTAAATTTGAGATATGAACAAGCACATCGACGCACCTAACACAACGATTTCAAGAGACACAAGAGAATTGGACCTACCAACAGGCAACTTGTATGAATCTGTTGTCATTATTGGTAAGAGAGCCAATCAACTTTCTGCACAATTAAAGGAGGAGTTAAATGCAAAGTTGGATGAATTCGCATCAGACACAGACAACTTAGAAGAAATATTTGAGAACAGAGAGCAAATCGAAATCTCTAAATATTACGAGTCTTTACCGAAGCCAACGTTAATGGCAACTGAAGAATTTCTGAACGGCCAAGTGTATTTCAGAAACCCTTCAAAAGATGTTGAATAAGAAGCACATTCTTATTGGTGTTTGCGGAGGAATTGCGGCATATAAGGTAGCTTATATTGTCCGGAATTTGATAAAGGCTGGGGCTGAGGTAAAAGTCATTATGACGGAAACCGCCAAATCCTTTATTGGTCCATTAACACTCTCTACATTGTCCAAACACCCTGTTTACAGTGATTTCTTTGATACTGAATCAGGAAGTTGGTCGAACCACGTAGAACTTGCGCTGTGGGCTGATTTGTTTTTGATAGCTCCCGCAACAAGCAATACCATTGCTAAAATGGCAAATGGTATCTGCGACAACCTATTGTTAGCCACTTATTTCTCAGCCAAAAACCAAGTAGCCATAGCGCCTGCTATGGATCTCGACATGGCCGAACATCCAAGTCTCTTGCGGAATATATCACAACTTGAAAACGACGGCGTTCAGGTAATTCCATTTGCCCATGGTGAATTGGCCAGTGGATTGGTAGGAAACGGCAGAATGGCAGAACCTGAAATTATCCACAGCTTTATTGAGGATTATTTTAGCGCGACAAAAGACCTTCAAAAAAAAAAGATATTAGTTAACGCCGGACCCACGCATGAGCCCATTGATCCTGTTCGGTACATTGGGAATCGAAGTACTGGCAAAATGGGCGTTGCAATCGCCAATGAGTTAGCCAAAAGAGGTGCGGACGTTGCCTTGGTACTGGGACCGACTTCAACGGCTTTCCAGTTTCACAATCATGTTTCAGTTACTCGCGTCCAAACAGCCCAGGAAATGAGGGACACCTGTGTTGCCCTGTTTCCATCTTGCAACGCAGCAATATTGTCTGCTGCAGTGGCAGATTTTACACCAAAAACGAAAACTGACACAAAGATTAAAAAGACATCCAATACGTTGGACTTAGAACTCGTTAAGACACCAGATACACTTGCTGAATTAGGTCAATTAAAGACTGAATCTCAAGTGTTGATCGGGTTTGCGTTGGAAACAGACAACGAACTTGAAAACGCAAAAAGCAAACTTGAAAGAAAAAAACTAGACTTGATTGTATTAAATTCTTTATCAGACGCCGGAGCAGGCTTTGGACACAATACCAACAAAATTACAACCATTGACAAGACAGGTGAAATTTGTACTTTTGGCTTGAAGAGTAAAACACAAGTTGCTGTTGACATTGTAAATAAGCTCAAAACACTGATTAAATAATTCATGAAGAAAACCCTTCTCATCCTTTTGACCTTTATTTTCTCGGGTATTGGGGCCTTTGCTCAAGACCTGAATTGCACTGTGGATGTCATTACCAGTCAGGTACAAGTAACGAACAAACAAATCTTCGACGACTTAAAAAACTCTATTGTCCAGTTCATGAACAATAGAAAATGGGTAACAGGAACTGTTGCGGCAAATGAAAAAATTAATTGCAACATCGTTTTTGAAGTAACGAAGTTTGAAATCGACCAGATTCAAGCCAACATCAATATTCAAAGTAGTCGGACCGTATACAACTCATCTTATAATACGAAGGTGTTCAGTTACCTCGACAATGCAGTGGTGTTTACCTATGCACAATTTCAGTCACTTGAATTTCAAGAAAACTCATACACTTCTAACTTAACTAGCCTTTTGGCGTTTTATGCCAACATCATCATTGGATTGGACTTTGATACCTATCAATTAAACGGTGGTGATCCATATTTCGCAAAAGCGCTTAACATTCGCGACGTTGCCAATATTGGAACCCAACAAGCCGGTGGCTGGCAGTCAAATGCTGGAAACGGGAGTCGGAACAAGTATTTTTTAATAGACAACATCTTAGATCCACGTTTTAAACCTTTGCGTTCAGCGTTGTATCGGTATCATATTAAAGGGTTAGACGTCATGTCGACTGACATTGAAGCTGGTAGAAATGAAATCTACCAAAGTGTTAAAGATTTAAAGTTGGTGTATGACGCTTTACCAAACGCGTTTTTGTTAAAACTGTTCTTCAACTCTAAAACGGAAGAACTTATCCAGGTGTTTAACCAAGCCTCTCCAACTATCAAAAACAAAGTAATTGAATTGTTGAGTAAGATGGACCCTTCGAATCGTAGTCAGTACGAAGAGGGTATAAACAAGACTTAATAAGGCGCTATAACCCAAGTATTAGGGTTGCCAATATCTTCATCAAAACTTCCAATAGCTATCTTATTCAATTTGGATGTAACTTCGAATTATAAAAAATTGAAATGAAAGCATTTGTATTCTTATCGCTAAGTATTTTATGTTTTGTGGGATGTCAATCATCCAAACAAAGTAGTGTTGACCAAACCACAGAATCAACTCAATCGGTTGCTGTTCAGGACTTAAACCAAAATGACTTAGCCTCAAAAGTAGCTGAAGACAACGTAGTTTTGGTAGATGTGCGCACACCAGAAGAAGTGGCAGAAGGTTACATCACTGGAGCGACCACGTTTATTGATTTCTATTCCGATGGATTTCAGGAAGAAATAAAGAAACTCGACAAATCAAAAACGTACGTCATGTATTGCAGAAGCGGTGGACGAAGTGGAAAAGCAGCTCAATTTATGATTGACAATGGCTTTAAAACTGTCTACAACTTGAATGGAGGTATCTCTAGTTACACTGGCGAAGTGGTAAAATAGTGCGACTTATTTCCCAAATAAGTTCTCGCTTTTTAGGTACGGCGATTGTTTTATTAATCACCCTACTGGCGTACTATCTTTCCGATTTGATTGGATTCAATTCGGTTTTAATGGCGCTTATAATCGGCGTAGCAGTTGGTAATATTATCAAGTTACCAGAATCCTCGACACTTGGTATTAAATTTAGTAGTGGTCGCGTTTTGGAAATATCCATTGCGTTAATGGCTTTTGGCATTAATTACGGAAGCTTGGCCAAACTTGGGTGGCAATCAGTCGTATTGGTTGCCGTAACTATGATTGTGGTTTTAGTACTGACCAAATCATTAGCAAAAAAATTAAACTGTCCGGGAAGCACAGGCTGGCTTATCGGATTTGGAACTGCCATCTGTGGTTCGGCGGCAATTGCTGCACTCGCACCTAAGGTGGTAAAAGACAAGGCCGACATTGGTTTGGCATTGGCTGTTGTCAACCTATATGGTTTGATTGGCATGATTGCCATTCCCTTCTTGACTGCAGAACTGTTGACAGATGTAGAAAACAGCATCCTAATTGGTGCATCACTTCATGCTGTAGGCAATGTGGCAGGCGCAGGATTTGCCATGAGCGACACCATTGGAGAAATGGCTGTGACAATTAAACTAGGTCGCGTTGCCTTACTCACTCCTGCCCTCCTCATCTTTGGAGCTAGTTTTAAAGAAGTTGAAAACGGTGTTAAAAAGCGCGCCAAGCTACCTTGGTACTTGGTGGCATTCATTCTCATCTCCATCGTTTTTTCCTTTGTTGCTCTACCTTCCACCTTTCTAACCTCTGTTAAGCACACCAGTAATTTTTTGTTGGCGATGGCTATGGCGGCCATTGGTTTAAAGGTTGGATTACGATCCCTTTTAACGGCGGGTAAAAAAGGCCTCATCTTCGGCGGAATCATCTTTGCGATTGCATTAGTGGTGATTGTCGTGTTGATGAAGTTGTTGTTTTAAGCGTCAACCAGCATTTTTCACGCAGTGTTACCAATATTAAATAAGTGGTTCCCATGTTTTCTGTAATTTGCAAGCAAAGAATCGTTTAATGACTGTCAATAGATACTATTCCCCAAAAACTCTTTTACAATTGGCTTTTGTAATATGTACCGCGTTGCTCTGTTCTTCATGCGGCGACAAAGAGGAGCCAATCTCTGACAACCCAAACACCCAAAACAACGACCTCCCATCGAGTATAAAAATGGTCGACATACCTGCAGGAACGTTTACCATGGGTGGAACCACAATGGCCAATGACGCGCCAGAAGTGAGCGTTACACTTTCGGCATTTACTATGTCGGAAAAGGAAATTACCGACCAACAATATGTCGATTTTTTGAATGCTGCTTATGCTGACGGATGGATTGAAGTGGTTGACGAAAAAGTAGCCGACCCATGCGGTTCAAGTACCGAAAAAGTAGTTAAAGGAAAAGGCAGTGCACCAAATGCGGGTGAAATATATGTTCAACTTGGTGAAACAGGCGGTTGCACCAGTGGCGGTGAGCCAGAACACATCAATAACAAAAGTTGGATCACTTTTAACACGACCAACAATACCTTTGAGGTCCTAAATAGTAAGAATGTAGACTGGCCAGTTAATTGGGTCAAATGGTTTGGCGCAAATGCTTTCGCTCAATATTACAATGTAAGCTTACCAACCGAAGCGCAATGGGAATATGCAGCACGCGGCGGACAACAACTTCAATACCCAACCGATGACGGGACATTGTCCTCAGCCAAGGCCAACTACAACGGCGATACTCCAGGTGTTTATGATCCAGACGGGCATTCGGTTGTCACAGGGTATTACCCTCCAAACCCTTACAAATTATACGACATGGGTGGCAATGTGTGGGAATGGTGTCAAGATTATTATAGCGCCTCTTTTTATAAAGACGGCGTAACAAACCCTATGAATTCTAATGCAGGGTCAGAGGCCAAACGTGTGCGTCGAGGTGGTTCATGGAATTACCATTCTGCCACACTTTTGACATATGCGCGGGCATCGGACTTCGAAAACCGAGGCAACAACCACTTTGGGTTTAGGATTGTAAAGTAGTGATTCCGCAATCATTTTCTACACAAAATGCACCTCAATTTTTACGCAATTATTTTCTTGTAAAATGATCAAATAAATACCTTTCTTTACTACCTCCTCATTGGATATCCATTCAGTTAGGAAAACAATTAAAGTTGTATTTATGGATTCTGAGGCGATTCAATTTGAAGAACTGATTCAAGGTCTAATTGACAATGCTTTTGGTTGCTGCAACGATTTCTTATCACCAGAAACTGTTGTTGGTTTACGTAACAATCTTCATCGATTATCTGAGGCCGGCAAGTTGAAAGAATCGGGCATTGGAAATCAATCAAAGTTTCAGTTTAACTCACACATTCGAGGCGATAAAATTAATTGGATTGAAGCCATAAGTCAGGATCCATTTGAAATGCTGTATTTGGCTAAGGTCTCTAAGTTTATCAGCCATTTAAACAAAACATGCTATACCTCGATTGCAAGTTTTGAAAGTCACTACGCCTCTTATGAAAAGGGCTCTATGTATAAACGTCATGTTGACCAATTCAAATCCGAACAAGGTCGCAAATTTTCAATCGTTTTATACCTCAACGATGACTGGAAAAGTGAAGACGGAGGAGCTTTGTCACTACACCCAAGAGACCAAGAAGTCGTTCACATAACTCCAATTGGTGGGCGTATGGTGTTTTTCAGAAGCGATGAAATGTCGCATGAAGTCAATGCGTCTCCCACTAGAGATCGAAGCAGCATTGCTGGCTGGATGAAGAACTAAATAACTTTGAGTCTACTATTCCCGCAACAAATCCCTAACCTCTTCAGAATACCAATCCGCAGAACCTTTTTTCTTTACTACGATTTCTTGATTTTCGTTCACGATAAAAGTAGTTGGTAAATTGTTCCCTTCAAACTCTGGAAATGGACTTGTTACTTCGTGATACACAGGTAGGTGTAATTTTCTTTGAGTGAGGAAATGTTTCACCGTTTCTTCATCGTCGTTGGTGACAAACAAAAACACGACGTCTTCATTAAACTCATCATACAATTGTTGAAAGCTTGACATTTCGGCAATGCAAGGTGGACACCAAGTCGCCCAAAAATTAACCACAATCTTTTTGCCTTTAAAAGAATTGAAATCAATTTTTTGTCCGTGCGAATCGACAAGCACCCAGTCGTAAGACTCAATCTTGGTCCGTTTACTTTCCTCCTTAATGGATGGACTAAACGCAAGTAATTGGTGTAGATATATTTTAATCGGTTTACCCGTTTGTGGGACTATCAATAACAAGACCAACACAGCAAACAGTAGGTTCGACCAGTGTTTTCGGATAAACGACATGATTAATTGAAGTATTCTCTCATTCTATCAAAAAAGCCTTTTTCGCTTTTCGACGGATCAGGTTTAAAGTTCCCAGATTCTTCTAGTTTCTTTAGAATTGCTTTTTCTTCAGATGTTAGTTTTGCAGGTGTCCACACGTTGATTTGGATCAACTGATCTCCCCTACCTCTACCATTTAAATCAGGCACTCCTTTATTTCGCAACCTCAATATCTTCCCAGCTTGTGTGCCAGGTTCAATTTTAATTCTTACACGGCCTGAAACAGTTGGCACTTCTACTTCTGCGCCTAACGCGGCAGTTGGAAAACTGATATATAGGTTGTAAATAATGTTATTTCCTTCACGCTTTAAATCGTCGTGGTCTTTTTCTTCAACTAAAACGATTAAATCACCTGGAATGCCACCTGGTATCTCGTTTCCTTTTCCGTTTACCGACAACTGCATACCGTCTTCAACACCCGCTGGGATGTTTAACGTCGTAGTTACTTCTTCGGTAATCAATCCTTGGTGGTCTGCACCTGGAGGGCGCGTACCGATGGTTTTACCACTACCGCCACAAGCCGGACACGATGTGGTGCTTTGCATTTGACCTAAAAAGGTATTGGTCACTTGGGTCACCTGACCGCGACCTTGACACGTGCTACAGGTATTGAACTTTACCCCTGGCGCTACAACCTTCTTGGTATGTTTTATTTTCTTTTCAACGCCATTCGTTATCTCTTCTAAACTCAGTTTAAGTTTGATACGAATGTTGCTGCCAATGGCTTGACGACTTCTACTCCGACCTCCGCCAAAGAAACTTTCAAAAGGACTTCCACCTCCTCCGCCGCCACCAAAGATGTCGCCGAATTGGCTAAAAATGTCGTCCATTGACATACCACCGCCAAATCCACCTTGACCGCCAGCAGCGCCTCCAAGACCTTGATGACCAAAACGGTCATATCTTGCTCGCTTGTCTGGATTGCTTAAGATTTCGTAGGCTTCAGCAGCTTCTTTAAACTTCTCTTCAGCTTCCTTGTTGTCTGGATTTTTGTCAGGGTGAAACTTAATCGCCAACTTGCGATACGCCTTTTTTAACTCAGCGTCTGTTGCCGATTTAGATACACCTAGAATTTCGTAAAAGTCTCTTTTTGCCATGTTCTTATTCTCCTACCACCACTTTTGCGTAGCGAAGTACTTTTTCGTTGAGCATATAGCCCTTTTCAATCACGTCAACCACTTTGCCCTTCAAGTCGTCGCTTGGTGCAGGTATCTTCGTTATTGCTTCGTGCAATTCTGGATCAAAGGCTTCTCCCTTCGTTTCGAAATGAGCCATGCCTTGCTTTTGCAACACGTTTAAGAATTTTTGTTGAACCAGTTTAACGCCTTCTGTAAACGCCTTTACGTCTTCCGTCTTGTCCATGGCATCCATAGTCCTGTCAAAATCGTCCACCACTGGCAACAAGTCTGATAAGATGTCTTTCCCCGCCGACTTAATTAATTCAGCGCGCTCCTTTTGGGTACGTCTTCTGAAATTGTCGAACTCTGAATATAACCGTAGGTATTTGTCGTTTAACTCCGCTGCTTTTTCTTCCCAGTTTACTGGCTTCGACTGCTCCTCGTTTGTTTCTTCTGCCTGACCGTCAACTTGGTCAACAACTGCTTCTTCCTTTGCTTTTTCTTCCTTTTTTTTCTTAGCCATTTCAAAAATGATTAATCAAACTTCAGGTTACAATAAGTTTGCCAAGCGGGCCAGCGTGCCAATGTTTAAAGGAATTAGAAGAACCGTGCCATATTGACACCTTAATTCAACATGTTTTACGCGTTTCTAGTGGTCGCCTGTCAGTTAATTGCCTTAACTTTCGCACAATATCTTGCTGTCATGAAAGTCAACGATTCAGTCTTCAACTCGTTTCCGATTCTAAAAACGAAACGCTTAACGTTAAGAAACATATTACCTGGCGATGCAGAGGCGATTTTTGCCATGCGATCAAACCAAGCAGTCAACCAATTTATTGCACGAGATTCCATGTTATCGGCTAGTGACGCGGAAACTTTGGTTCAAAAGACCAATGACACGTTTGCTGCTAAAAAAGGCATTGGTTGGGCTGGTTTGCTGCGCGAACACAATACCATCATTGGATCTTGTGGATTTAACCAAATTGATTATCCAAACCTAAGAGCTGAACTAGGCGGAGAACTTGCCACTTCGTATTGGGGCAAACACATCGCCCTAGAAGCTGCTCAAACCATCGTCCAATTTGGTTTTGAACAATTAGAGCTACACAGTATTGAAGCCAAGCTTTCTCCTGAGAATAGAGGCGCCATCCACCTGCTTGAATGTATGGGATTTACAAAAGAAGCCCACTTTAAAGACCGTATTTATTTTAAAGGGAAGTTTATGGACATGGCTGTTTACTCTGTGTTAAAGTCGGATTTTAAGCAATCTATTTAAGGGCTTTTTCAAGATCGTCGATAGACAATTCTCGTCCAATCACTGTGCCAGTGCTATCCACTAAAATGTTGTTGGGCAAATAATAAATTTTGGCTTTTTTCAAAAAAGGACTGTTCCACTTATTGGTGTCCATTACGTGAGTAGACCACTGAATTCTGTCGTTTTTGATTGCTTTTTTCCAAGCAGCTGAATCGGTATCTAAGGCCACGCTGATGATTTCGAAATGGTCGTTGCCGAATTCTGAATAGGTTTGGTTTAATTCACCGTTTTTAACCCGACATGGCAGACACCAAGTAGCCCAAAATTGAATTAAAACCGTTTTCCCTTTCAGGTTAGATTGAACAGAATCATTCAATTCGTAATACGTTTTAAAACTGCTATAGTCAAATGGATCGTTGTCTGTTTTGGGTGCAAGACTAACCGTCGATACGGCTAACAATAAAACAAACCAAAAACGCATTAGGCAACGCGTTCAATCTTCGCTCCAATGGCGTTCAAACGACCTTCGATGTTTTGATACCCTCGGTCGATCTGTTCGATGTTGTGAATCGTACTCACTCCTTCGGCACTCATGGCAGCAATCAACAAAGACACACCTGCTCGAATATCAGGCGATGTCATCTGTATGCCTTTTAAATTCACTCTACGATTTAGTCCCATAACCGTTGCTCGGTGTGGATCACATAGGATGATTTGCGCGCCCATGTCTATCAAACTATCGACAAAAAACAACCGACTTTCAAACATCTTTTGATGTATCAATACATTGCCGTTTGCTTGTGTGCACATTACCAAAATAACACTCAGCAAATCTGGTGTTAGTCCTGGCCATGGTGCGTCAGCAATCGTCATCATCGAACCGTCGATGAAGCTTTCAATCGTATAGGTTTCGTTGTCGTGAACCCTTATATCGTCACCTACCACATCGAAATTCACACCCAAACGTCTAAAGGTTTCAGGGATAATTCCAAGTTCTTTAATGTTGACGTCTTTGATGGTAATGTCAGAATTGGTGATGGTCGCTAAAGCAATAAAACTGCCCACCTCAATCATGTCAGGAAGTAATCGATGAGTACATCCACCCAATGATTTAACACCTTCTATGGTCAAGAGATTGGAGCCAACGCCAGATATTTTGGCGCCCATTGCATTCAGCATTTTACATAACTGCTGTACATAAGGTTCACATGCTGCGTTGTAAATGGTGGTAATGCCTTCTGCCATAGTTGCGCCCATGACAATATTGGCTGTTCCTGTCACTGAGGCTTCATGTAAAAGCATGTCAGCACCCACTAATTTCTCCGCTTTTATTTGGTAGAAGTTCTCGTCTCTTAGAAATTCAAAATCGGCCCCTAAGCTTTCAAACCCAATGAAGTGGGTATCCAATCTTCGTCTGCCAATTTTATCGCCGCCCGGACTAGGAATATATCCTTTGCCGAAACGAGCCAATAACGGACCGATAATCATAACCGAACCGCGAATACTTTTTGCTTTATTTCTGAAATCAACTGAGTCTAGGTAGTCTAGGTCGATTTCATCCGCCTTAAACGAATAATCTTCAGAATTAAGTTGCTTCACTTTTACGCCAAGACCCTTTAGCAAGTCAATGAGTTTATTGACATCGCGAATGGCTGGTATGTTTTCTAAAATAACTTCTTCGGGAGTCAGCAAAACGGCCGACAACACCTGTAGTGCCTCGTTCTTTGCTCCTTGCGGTATGATTTCCCCTTTTAGTTTATGTCCCCCGGTAATTTTAAACGTACCCATTAATACTTACGCTTTTGGTTTCTATTTCTGTTTTGATTTCTGTTCTGACCGTACTTCTTGTTACCGCGTTGTTTGCTGTTTGATTTGAAGTTTTTGGACCTTGTTCTGTTTGCTTCAATGTGTATTTGCAAATCGTCTTCAGTAAGGTTCAAAGTCCCTTTTGATAAGGTTCTTAAGTGCTCAATAACAGTTGCTTTGTCAAGATTCTCGTCATTCCAGTTGCGCGATGAATTCACCATAAAGGAAGCGATGTAATTGATAAACGCTTCTTTGATTTCTGGGTCTTCCATTTCGGCTGCTTGTTCCACCATGGTTTGTAGGTTTCTGCCGTAAAATCTAAACTTGATTAACTCATCCTTATATGGAATCTGCTCAGGTTTTTTCTCAACTGCTTCTCTACTTGGCTTTTCAAACGGACCGTCCACATCTAGTTCGAAATCCGAAATGATGAATAAGTGGTCCCATAATTTATGTTCGTAATCTTCCAACTCTTTGACAGCGGGATTCAGGTTAATCATAATCTGAATCATTGTACGAGCCAGTTCGTTGCGTTTTATTCTGTCTGGAATTGTGCAAATGTGTTCTACCATTTCCTGAACCGATCGGCCATATTCAGAGATTGCCATTGGTTCTGCTTGCGTATTATACGCCATGTTGTGTTCCATCTTGCGAATTTAAGGGGAGTGGGGCAATTAACAATGTACGATTTACAATGAACGACGAACAATTGATAATTGATATTTGATAATTGAAAATGTCTGATCCACACTATTTAGGGTTGCACAGCCTCTCAGTTGTCAAATGTCAATCGACTATTAATACTTGATGCAAATATTCTTCGCTTCGGTAAAAAACTTCAATGCTTCCCAGCCGCCTTCACGCCCGACGCCAGAGTTTTTCATGCCCCCAAATGGAGTTCGCAAATCACGGACCAACCAACAATTCACCCAAACGATGCCGGCTTTGATTGTATCAGCCATTCGGTGTGCTTTTGATATGTCCTGAGTCCAAATAGTTGAGGCCAAACCATAGCCAGTTGAGTTCGCTAAAGCCAAGGCTTCTTCTTCCGTATCAAACGGTTGGATCGTCACCACAGGTCCGAAGATCTCTTCTTGATTGGTGCGACAATTCTCATCCAGTCCTTCAATAATAGTAGGTCTTAAGTACCAACCCTCGGCAAATTCTCCATCCAGCTGAACTGCCTCTCCACCCGTCAAAATCGTCCCACCTTCTTCTTTCGCTAGGGCGATATAGCTTTTTACTTTTTCGAAGTGTTGTTCAGAAACGATGGCGCCCATACGGCTATCATCAGCCATGGGGTTGCCCACTTTAAACTTGGATACTTTGTCAACAAAGGCATCACGGAATTTTTCATAGATTCCTCGTTGGATATAAATTCTCGATCCACACAAACAGATTTGACCTTGATTGGCAAATGATGAATTCAATGTCGTTTTTAATGCTTTGTCAAAATCGCAGTCATCAAAAATGATGTTTGGGTTTTTTCCGCCCAGTTCCAAGCTCAATTTCTTAAACATCGGTGCTGCTGTTCGTGCGATGTGAGCACCCGTAGATGTTCCTCCAGTAAAGGAAATAATCGGCACATCAGGATGTTCGACAATCGCGTTACCTGCTTCTCCGCCGAGTCCATGTACGATGTTAAAAACGCCCTTTGGAAAACCTGCTTCGATACACAACTCCGACAACAAATAAGCCGTCATAGGTGTCACTTCACTTGGTTTGGCGACGACGGTATTGCCTGCAGCCAATGCTGGAGCCACCTTCCAACTAAACAAATACAAGGGCAAATTCCATGGGGAAACACAACCCGCCACTCCGATGGGTGTTCTTGTTGTAAAATTGATTAAGCCTTCACCCGTTCGATGACTTTCACTTGCAAAGTGTTTGATGGCTGTTCCAAAAAAACCAAAATTATCACGAGCTCTAGGAATATCTACAGATTTAGCCAACCACAGAGGTTTGCCATTGTCTCGACTTTCCGCTTCTGCCAATCGATCTAAATTCTCCTCAATTAGATCTGACAACTTCATAATGATGGCACTTCGCTCTTCAGTGCGCATTTTACTCCAAGCTGGAAACGCTGCTTTGGCAGATGCGACGGCTTTATCAATATCTGCCTTATCCGATCTTGGAATTTGCGCATATATTTTACCAGTAGCTGGTTCGAAATTGTCGATATACTGACCAGAAGCAGGTGGTACTAACTCACCGTTGATATAGTTTTTGAGCTGAAACATAGGGCTGTTTTACAGGTCAAAAGTAACAAAGAAATAGGAGTATCAGGTATTAAAACCGATACATCAAACCTAATTTAACACCAGACGTGTTTAGCTTATTGGGGTCAGCAATTAACACCGATTTGGTTGTCCAAGATTTTCGAAACTGAGCTTGTACGCTCAGATGTGACGTAAATCGATATCCCAAACCAATATCAAACGTTGGTCTCACCAAACTTGGTCGGATCGATTGCTCGTTTTGTTTCATTAGTTCGTTAAATGCTTCTGGTGCCGAATGTGTAAACTTGGTTCTGTTGCATTAACTATGGCATGTCAGAATTTTCCGCCTCTGCAACAAAAGTTCTATAACGTTCTGATTCCCTCTACATAGATAGCTTTGTAAAGCCTTGATTGTTAATACTTTCAAGGCTTTTCTTTTTGTACAGTGGTCGCTTTGGTGTTCTATGACGCTGCCAAGCGTAACAAAACATTTTAACTTTTTTGAAATTGACAATAAGAAATAAAGTGGATAGCTTGGTTTATCTGTCAAAGGTTTAAAAGTCTCAGAGGCGAGGCTGGGGGGTCTATACATCACCGCTAACTGGCTTTTTTTAACCAAAATTGACAATAAGGAATAAAGTGGATCGCTTGGTTTCAACCGCTAAGTTATGAGACTTCTAGATGCCCCCTACCCCTTGTATTT
>Ga0055584_100000495_pt1 | contig 37417 bp, 41 predicted proteins | sample OSDHelmetaG_FD_58716 | JGI IMG/M metagenome (GOLD analysis project Ga0055584, IMG submission 58716) | Pelagic marine sediment microbial communities from the LTER site Helgoland, North Sea, for post-phytoplankton bloom and carbon turnover... | ecosystem: Environmental > Aquatic > Marine >...
GTAATCGAAGAGACGCAGAGATCCGCTCTTATACTCGCTCCAAATAAAACATTAGCAGCACAACTTTACAGTGAATTTAAACAATTCTTTCCAGATAATGCAGTAGAATACTTCGTTTCATATTATGACTATTATCAGCCAGAAGCATATGTAGCGAAATCAGATACTTATATTGAAAAAGATGCATCCATTAATGAACAAATAGATAGAATGAGACATTCCGCAACTAGATCTCTCATTGAGAGGAATGATGTGATAATTGTAGCTTCTGTTTCTTGTATTTATGGCATAGGTTCTTTAGACACTTACTCAGAAATGACACAAATAGTTGAAAAAAACGTAAAAAAAAATCAAAGAGACCTTCTTACTGAATTAGTTAACCTTCAATATTCTCGAAATGATATAAGTTTTACAAGAGGAACTTTCAGAGTCAGAGGTGATAGTGTTGAACTATTTCCTTCGCACTCAGAAGATAGAGCCTGGAGAATATCGTTCTTTGGAGATACTGTTGACGGCCTGACAGAATTTGACCCTCTGACTGGAGAATTTTATGCGGAATTAGATAAGATTAAAATATTCGCAAACTCACATTATGTTACACCTAGACCAACTCTTCAAAAAGCAATAAAAAATATTAAGGTTGATTTAATTGAAAGATTAAAACAATTTAACAAACAAAGTAAATTATTAGAAGCTCAACGACTTGAGCAAAGAACTTTATTTGATATTGAAATGATAGAAGCTACAGGTACCTGTCCTGGAATAGAAAATTATTCAAGATATTTAAATGGAAGAAAAATAGGGGCTCCTCCTCCAACATTATTTGAATATATCTCAACAAATGCAATAATTTTTGTTGATGAAAGTCATGTGACCATTCCTCAGTTAGGTGGTATGTACAAAGGAGACTTTAGTAGAAAAACTAATCTATCGGAATATGGATTTAGGTTACCTTCCTGCTTGGATAATAGACCGCTTAAGTTTGAAGAATGGGATTCAATGAGATCGTCAACTGTATTTGTATCTGCAACTCCAGGGAAATGGGAATTAAATAAAACACTAGGAGTATTTAGCGAACAGATAATTAGACCTACCGGCCTTGTAGACCCCATGACAGAAATACGCCCAGTTAAAAACCAAGTAGAAGATCTAATAGGCGAATGCAGATTGATTGTTAAAAAAAACCAAAGAGTTCTTGTCACGGTTCTAACAAAAAGAATGGCAGAGGATTTAACGGAATATATGCATGAACAAGATATAAAAGTTAGATATCTTCATTCTGATATTGATACATTAGAGAGAATAGAAATAATTAGAGATCTTAGGTTAGGTACATTTGATGTCTTGATTGGAATAAATCTACTGCGAGAAGGCTTGGACATTCCTGAATGCTCATTGGTTGCAATATTAGATGCTGATAAGGAGGGATTCTTAAGGTCAGAGACCTCTATAACACAAACAATTGGTAGAGCTGCTAGAAACATAGACGGCAGAGTAATATTATATGCTGATAAAATTACAGGGTCTATTGAGCGATCTATTGAAGAGACTGACAGAAGGAGAAAAAGACAAGAAGACTATAATAAAGAGAATAATATAACCCCTCTAGGAATTAAAAAAAATATAAGCGATGCATCAGACAGTATTAACAAAAAAGACTCTGGCCAATTGGACTTAAATGATAATCTCTATGATGAAAAAGCTACTACTTATGATGTTAAGCTTTTAGAAGAAGAAATGTATAAAGCTGCGTCAAATCTTGAATTTGAAAAAGCAGCGCAAATTAGGGATAAAATAAAAAACATTAATAATTCTGCTTTGCTAATTCCTAATATAAAGATAGATTAAAATAATAATTATATTAGGATTTCTATATAGATGATAAATAATAAAACAGTGTTAATAACAGGAGCGGCTAAAAGAATAGGTAAGTCAATTGCATCAGATTTAGCTAAAAACTCATGGAATATTGTAATTCATTATAACAATTCAGATAAAGAAGCTAATGAATTAGCTGAGCAAATAATTAAAGACGGTCATGTCGCTGATGTTGTAAAAGCAAACCTTAATGATATTGATGATGTAAATAATATATTTCCTATTATTAATAACAAAATGGGTAAAATTAATGCTTTAATAAATTGTGCATCACTTTTTGAAGAAGACAATGCTTTTAGCGTAAATAATGACAGCTTTAACAATCATATCAATATAAATCTAAGAGCTCCAGTTATACTCTCTAAATATTTTTCTGAACAAGTCACTGAAGGTGAAGATAACAACATAATCAATATTATAGATCAAAGAGTTTTAAAATTAAATCCATCTCACTTAAGTTATACAATCAGTAAATTTGGGTTATGGGGAGTAACGCAAACTCTAGCTCAAGCCTACAGTCCACTTATTAGAGTAAATGCTATTGGACCAGGACCAATTCTCATGAATAAAAAACAAAGTAAAAAAGATTTTGACGAGGAAGTTCTATCAACTCTCTTAAAAAAAACACCCAAACTATCCGATATTAATAACGCGATAAAATTTATCCTAAATACAACATCAGTCACAGGGCAAATGATTGCAATAGATTCCGGTCAACATCTTGCTAATTAACTAATAATAACTTTGATATTAATTTGTAAAAATGAATAAAATTGCATTAAAAGAAGAACAAAAAAACATAAAAAACTTAAGCATTTCTCACAATTTAGAAAAAGGGAAAGAGGTAATTAATAACTATGCTAAAATTTTAACATCTTCTCCAGGTGTTTATAGAATGATAAATATTGACAATAATATCCTCTATATTGGAAAAGCAAAAAATTTAAAAAAAAGGGTAAAAAGCTATACAAACATAAACAGTCAGTCCAACAGAATAAAACGAATGATATCGCAAACTAACAAGATGGAATTCATAATAACAAAATCTGAAACTGAAGCTTTGTTACTCGAAGCAAATTTAATAAAAAAATATAAACCCCCATTTAATATTCTTATGAGAGATGATAAATCTTTTTTAAAGATCCTCATTAACAAAGAACACCAAGCCCCAAGGTTAATGAAACACAGAGGTAAAAATATTTACAAAGGCGATTATTATGGCCCATTTATATCCGCTAGTTCTGTTAATAAAAGCATTAATGCATTTCAAAAGGCTTTCCTGTTAAGAACATGTACAGATAACGTATTCAATAACCGTTCTAGACCTTGCCTCCTTTACCAAATAAAACGATGTTCAGCTCCATGTACAGAAGAGATTAAACCGATTGAATACAAGAAGCTAGTTGATGGGTTAAATCTTTTCCTAAATGGTAAAACCGAGGAAGTAACAAATACTATCTACCAAGAAATGCAAGATCTATCAAAATCTCTTGATTATGAAGGTGCTGCCATATTAAGAGACAGACTAGAAGCGATATCACAAATTCAATCCAAACAAATAATTAACTCTAAATTTCTAGTAAATGCTGATATTTTTGGAATATATGGAAAAGATGGAGTATTTTGCATTCAAGTTTTTTTCTTTAGAGCTGGCCAAAACTGGGGAAACAAAGAATACTTCCCGAGAGCCGACAATGATATAAGCCCAGATCTCATTCTTGATGCATTTTTAGCTCAATTTTATACCACTCATCCCTGCCCTGAAGTTATTTTATTGCCCAATAATATTATTAATCAAAATATATTATCCGACGCGTTATCAATTAAAGAAAAAAAGAAAATAAATATATCAGTTCCAAAAAAAGGTGAAAAATATAAAATTGTAAAACATGCGAGTTTAAATGCAAAAGAATCTCTAGATAGAAAATTATTAGAATCAAAAACGCAAAAAAAACTACTAGCAGAAATGAAGGATATATTTAATCTAAGAAAGATACCCAAGAGAATTGAAATATATGACAACAGTCACATTCAAGGACAATATGCAGTCGGTTGTATGGTGGTTGCAGGAGAAGATGGCTTTCAAAAAAATAATTACAGGAAGTTTAATATTAAATCACAAGATATGAAACCGGGTGATGATTATGCTATGATGAAAGAGGTATTAGAAAGAAGGCTTGGAAAAATATCATCAAATAATGGATCGGAACAATACCCCGATCTAATTATAATTGATGGCGGGTTAGGTCAATTAAATATTACTTATAATGTACTAGATGAACTTGGAATTAGTGATATCGATGTTATTGCCATAGCAAAGAACTTTATTCGCAACACTGGACCCGAACATTTTTACATGAAGAATAAAAAAGCTTTTAGATTAAATAAGAATGATCCTGTATTATTCTTTTTACAAAGGTTAAGAGATGAGGCTCATCGTTTTGCAATTGGTAGCAATAGAATAAGGAGAAGAATGGCGATTAGCTCATCGTCACTAGATTCAATCCAAAATATTGGACCAAAAAGAAAAAAAGAATTATTAAAATATTTTGGAACTATAAAATCATTAGAGAAAGCTTCTCATGAAGATCTTTTGCAAGTTACAGGCATAAGCAAAAGAATGGCTAAAGAAATCTATTCTTACTTCCATGAAGATAGATTATAGAAAGGAATGATATAATGAAAAAAGATATTCTACTAATTCCAAATATATTAACTTACACTAGAATTATATCAATATTATTTATAACAATATGTTTTATCAATCCCACTGAAAATAGTAAATTAATCGCATTTTTTCTATTTACATACGCATCAATTACAGATTTTCTGGATGGATATATAGCAAGAAAGTTTTCACTTGAATCTCTATTAGGCAAAATATTAGATCCTATTGCTGATAAACTGCTTATAATTATGGTATTTATTTTATTTATAAGTGATCAAACCATAACTGGCTATAGCATTTATGCAGTTCTAATTATTATTGCAAGAGAAATTATCATTATGGCAATGAGAGAATTCTTATCGCACTACAATTTTGAAATCACGGTAATTCATTTATCAAAATGGAAAACTGCACTACAAATGATCGTAATAGTTGGCTTCTTTACTCAATCAATCTTCCCTGAATTAATTAAAAATATTATATATATTAACCAAATAATATTATGGATAACGGCAACTTTAACAATTATAACTTTATATCAATATATCAATAAATCTATTATTTTTATAACAAAAGAGCTAAAAACATGAAATTAAAATATTTTGCATGGGTTAAAGAAATATTAGGAAAAGACGAAGAAAACATAGATATCCCAATTGGTATAAAAACTTTAGGAGACCTAATAGATTGGTTGGTATCAGAAGATGAAGCTTTTGTAGAAGTATTTAAAAATAGAGAACTAGTAAAAGCTGCCATTGATTTAGAATTACAGGATTATTCCTGTAGTATAGAGAATGCCAAGGAAATAGCTTTTTTCCCTCCAGTGACGGGCGGGTGATTAAGAGTGATTAAAATTCAAAAAGAAGACTTTAATATATCCAATGAACTTGATTCAATAAATATATTATCAGATAATATAGGATCTGTAGTATCCTTTATAGGAAAAGTTAGACCAGATAATAACTTAATTTCTATGACCCTTGAGTGCTATGAAACCATGGCTGTTAAAGAAATAGAAAAAATAATTAATAAAGCTAAGAATAGGTGGGATATAATAACAGCAACTGTTATTCACAGATATGGGAAGCTTTATCCTGGTGATAATATTGTATTAATAATAACAGCGTCAGAACATCGAAGTCAGTCAATAGAAGCTAATCAATTTATAATTGATTACCTAAAAACCGAAGTACCTATTTGGAAGAATGAAGAGTATTCTGAACACAGAGATTGGGTTAAGACAAAAGAATCTGACCTTCTTTCAAAAGAAAAATGGTAATCTATTTACTATTAACTTCTAATAAATAATCTTCCATTAAATTCTTTGTTATTTCACCGGGATGAAAATTATACTGATCTATTTCAGATACAGGCGTAACTTCAACAGCTGTGCCTGTTAAAAAACATTCTGTAAAATTTTTCATCTCATCTGGTTGAATAGCTCTTTCTACAACCGCGTATCCTCTCTTCTTTGCCAAGGAAATGACAGTTCGTCTTGTTATCCCATCCAAGAAACAATCAGGAAGTGGTGTATGAATTTCATTACCTGAAACAAAGAATATATTAGCCCCCGTAGCCTCAGCTATTCTACCCCTGTAATCAAGCATTAATGAATCGGCATACCCATCTCTTTCTGCGTCATGCTTAGATAATGTGCATATCATATATAAACCTGCCGCTTTTGTATCACATGGGATTGTATCAGGTGAAGGCCTCTTCCATTTTGAAATATTTAGCCTGATTCCTTTAAGTCTTTCTTCAGGATCAAAATAAGAAGGCCATTCCCAAGTTGCAATAGCTACGTTTATTTTAGTAGATTGAGCTGCAACTCCCATCATTTCAGATCCCCTCCAAACTATAGGCCTTACATAACCATCTACTATTGAATTCTCGATTACCGTAGAATTACAGGCGTTATTAATTTCTTTTTTTGTATATGGAATGTTTAAATCCATTACTTCAGCAGAATAGAAAAGCCTATCAGTATGAGGTTGCAACTTATATATTGATTTACCGTATACTCGCTCACCCTCGAATACTGCGCTCGCGTAATGAAGGGCGTGACTTAAAACATGTAATTTAGCATCAGCCCATGGAACTAACTCTCCATTTAGCCAAATAAAACCATCTCTTTGATCAAAATATGCAGTTGACATAAATTATTCCTCTTAATAAATCTTATTATATTTTTTACATTATTAATTTCAAATAATGAAGCTAATTAATGAAACTTTTTAAGTTAAGCCTTTTTATTTTTCATTTTGGAAAAAAATTGTTGTCCAATTTTGCTCATAGCATTAATTATCTTAATCGGAACTTGGATGTTTTGAATATATTTTTCACCTTTAGTTAAAGTTTTATCAAGGAATGCCATGGTTTTTGACATCATTGGATCGTCATCTTCAAGCCATATAGCTAATGTTCTTGTATATACATAGATCAAACCATATTGATTGATTATTTTTTCAAATCCGACTGAATCTATATTTGCCTCTTGCAATATCCACTTTTGTATTCTCGACGACCTAAGAAAGAATGAAATTTTTATATTAGCTTTACTGTTTGATAGCCTTTTAATTGAAATTTTATTTTCATTTAATAAATCCAATCTACTCATAATAATATTAAATATAATTTCTTTACTTGTCTCTTCAACAATATTCGATGAATAATCATCTATCATTCGCAGATCAATGTTATCAAAGTGTGCGTGAATAATTGAATCAACATCTAAGAAGTATACTTTAATATCACTAATATCTAAGTTAGATTTTTCTGCTATCATCGAAAATGATATATCAATTAATTCATACTCTCTGAGTAAATCTAGAGTAGTTTGTATTATTTTATTTGATTTTGTTTTTGTTTTAGCCAAATTAAACTCCCTTATTATTAATAAAAAATATAAGGTTTTTTAAAAAGGTCAATTACTTTATTCTCCAGATAATATATTACCTCTCTGAACGGCTGATTTTACTGCTTTATGCATTAAATCCTGGAGTATATCTTGTGACATTAATATATTTAATGCAGCTTCAGTTGTACCTCCAGGTGATGTAACATTTTTTCTGTGCTCCTTAATTGACATTGTTTTATATTTTTCAACCAAAGATGCGGATCCAATAAATGTCTCTATACTCAATTGTCCAGATAATTCTTCATCTAAGCCTTCTAATTTTGCAATATTCATCAAACATTCAGTTAAATAGAAAAAATAGGCAGGGCCACTTCCAGATATAGCTGTAATCAGATTCATAATATCTTCTTTTATTACCCACTTAACTTCACCTACAGCTGCCATAAGATCTGTAACAGAATTTTTTTCAATATCATTTAATTCCTTATCCGAAAATAATACAGTCATACCCTTGCCAATAGCCGCAGGTGTATTGGGCATTGCTCTAATAATTCTATTTTCATTACCTATATGGCTTCTCATAGATTTCATTGTTATCCCCGCTGCAATAGATACAATAATGGTATTTGAATCTATGATTGGGATTATTTTTTTCAATACAGCTGGCATTATCTGTGGCTTAACAGCTAATACCAATATATTAGATTTAATATTTTTTTCTTTATACGTAGTAATATTTACTATGTGATCATTTATTAAGATTGAGCTTCCTTTGATATCTCGACCTATAATAGTTAGTTCTTCTTTTGGTAAACCATTTGAAATCCAACCGGATATAAGAGCCTTGCCCATTTTACCAGCACCAACAATCGTCAAGTTTTTGATCAAATTTAGTCTCATGATTCTCCTACAGTTTCAAATAGAGCATTTTCAATCGCTTGTTCCGCAGTATTACCCCCCCAAATAACATATTGAAAACTTGGATAATATTTCTCTGAAGCTTTAATGACATGCTGCATCATGGCTTTGCATTGTTCTATGCTAGGATTAACCCCGCCCGATAAAAGTAAACTATATCTAAATAGTAATTTTGGTTCTCGTGACCAGATATCAAAATGACCAAACCACTGTAACTCATTGATTTTAGCCGTTAATCTAAAAACCTCTTCCAAACGATGTTTTGGTATTTTTGCATCAAAGATACATGCTAAATGTAGCCCCTCTAGATCATCATGCCAATTAAAATTAATTTCATAATTACACCACTTGCCAGAAACAGACATACTAATCTCATCATCAGCAGTTCTATTAAAAGGGAGTGACTGAACAGAAGCAATATCTTCTATTATATCTATAGGGTGTAAAATTCTATCAAAACTTTCTTCTAATAATTTCATTTATAGTTCCTATACTTATAAATTTTTTATAAAAAATAAAAAACTCTAATCGTTAGCTACTATTCAGAACTTAAATTATTAATTTTTAATTTACAGAAATACATTTATAGGGATATTAAGAAAATAAAATGAATTATCCACCGATGTTTCAATAATTATATTAGAAAGATTTTAATTTTTTTTATCTTTAATTATTGTATTTTTTTTTGAGGATTTCTGATTTTTGATATTATATTTTATTAGTTCTTCTAGTTCTTTTATACGAACTTCTAGAATATCATTCTTCTCTCTTGATTTTACCAACATTTTCTTAAGAGCGTCAAACTCTTCTCTTTGCACAACATCTAAATCATTTAACAATCTTTCAACCTGTGTTTTAACAACGATATCTAACTCTGATTTTAAACCCTGTGCAGCGCCAGCCGTACTAGTTAAAACCTTTGCAATCTCATCGAATAGTTTAGAAGTAGTTTGAACCATAAATAAATCTTTCAAATATAAAAACAACAATACTTTATATATTTATATATTTATATATAATATAATAATTAAAGAAATTAAAGATATTATAAAATAAAAGATAATATGATTATACCAGCTATAATATCTCCCGTAATCAATCCAGTAGCAATTGAAATTATTGGTTTTAAGATACATTGGTACGCAATTGCTTATATTTTAGGTATTTATATAGGCTGGTTTTATATATCCAAGCTAGTCAAAAATAATAATATTAATATCTCCTCAGACAAGGTTGAAGGTTTAATATTGTGGATTGTAATGGGTATCATTATTGGTGGAAGATTTGGTTATGTTATATTTTATAATATAGATTATTTTTCTAATTATCCCCTTGATATATTTAAGATTTGGCAAGGTGGAATGTCGTTCCACGGAGGATTATTAGGGATTATCTTATCTTGTATAATATACGCTCATGTAAAATCTATTCCACTATTATCATTAACAGATCTAATTGCCTCAGCAGCTCCAATTGGCCTATTCTTTGGACGTATAGCCAATTTTATTAATGGAGAATTATATGGGAATGAGACTACATTACTATGGGGTGTAATATTTCCACATACGAATATGATTCCAAGGCACCCTACCCAATTATACGAAGCCTTATTGGAAGGGTTAATCCTTTTTTTAATCTTAAAAATATCAATAAATAAATATCGGTCTTTGGAATACCCAGGGATTATTTCTTCATTATTTCTTATATATTATAGTATTTTTAGAATATTCATAGAATTCTTTAGGGCTCCAGATACTCATATAGGCTACCTAATAGGACCTCTAACTACTGGCATGTTATTATCAATACCTATGTTTATAACAGGCTTATATTTATATATAAAAATAAAAGCTACCCAATAGATGAGCAAAGAATTAAAGATTAAAATATCTAATGTAATAAAAATAAGTGGCCCTATAACCATCGAACGTTATATGGCATATTGTTTATACGATTCTGAATATGGATATTATATAAACTCTAACCCAATAGGATCCTCTGGTGACTTCATAACCGCACCTGAAATAAGCCAAATGTTTGGAGAAATAATAGGATTATGGATATTTGATGGCTGGAAAAAATTAAATAATAATATATCAATGGTTGAGCTCGGACCTGGAAAAGGTACTTTAATGTCTGATATATTAAGAGTTACAAGTAAATTTCCTGAATTTATAGATCAAACGAAATTATATTCACTAGAAAGTAACGATAAGTTATTCAAAGAACAAAAGAAAAATATTAAATTAAAACTTGCGAGAATAGAAGACATTGACGAAATACCGGATATCCCATCTATAATTATTGCAAATGAATTCTTTGACGCACTTCCTATTAGACAATTTATATCAGATGATTACAGATGGTATGAAAGGTTAGTGGATATAAATAAACAGGAAGAGTTCTTTTTAACAACCAAAATTATCTCTAACTATGATGCCCTTAAAATTAAGTTACCTTTAAAGGGTCGAAATTCAAATATATACGAATACTCATCTTATCAAAAAAATATATTCCTTGCATTATGTAAAAAAATTAAAAAAAATAATGGCATAATGTTAATCATTGATTATGCTAAAATTAAAGATGGGTATGGAGACACTTTGCAGGCAATGTCTAAGCATAAATTTACATCAATTTTTAATAATCCTGGTAACGATGACATCACATCCTATGTTAATTTCCATTCATTCAGTGAAGTATGCAAAGATTTAGATGTCTCATATTATGGACCAATGGAAATGGGAGAGTTTTTATTAAAATTAGGCATTAACGAAAGAGCTCAATCATTAATTAAGAATAACCCTAAATTAGATCCCGATATAATATTAAAACAATTACATAAGTTAATCGATAAAGAGGAAATGGGATCAATCTTCAAAGTAATAGCGATAACAAGTAGTAATATTCAAAATATTGAACCATTCAATAGTTAGGCTGTATATTATGATAATTTCTTCTCTGTTAAAAAAAAATACAATGTGCCAACATTCATTTTTTACAAGGAACAAAGGATTTTCTGATGGTTTATATTCGAGTCTGAACTGCAGCTATAGTTCAAATGATAATGTATCTACAATTAAAAAAAATAGAACTTACGTTTCAGAAAAATTAAATTTGAAAGAGCAGGAGTTAATAGTGGCACAACAAGGCCACTCGAATAAATGCGTTATCATAAAACATAATCATGATAAAAAAATTATAGCAGATGCGATAATTACTTCGTCTAGTAATATTGGCCTTGGAATACTAACAGCAGACTGTGTTCCAATATTAATAATGGATAAGAAAAATCATATAATAGGAGCTATTCATGCTGGTTGGAAAGGAGCGTCAACAGGTATAATTGAAAATACTATTAAAAATATGCTCTCAATTGGAGGAGATCCTCAGAATATGATTGCTGCAATTGGCCCATCTATTCAGCAAAAATCTTACGAAGTTGGTAAGGAGTTTAGAGAACACTTTATTAGATTAAACCCTAATAATGAAGAATTATTCATATGTACAAATAATAAAAAAATTTATTTTGATTTACCTGAATATTGCAAGAAAAAACTATCTAACTTATTAATACCTGAAATTGATTTATTAAATCATTGTACTTACCAAGATAATAGAAAATTTTTCTCTTACAGAAGGTCGTGTCACAACAATGAAGCGGATTATGGAAGACAAATATCTGTTATATCATTATTATAATAGTGGATTTAATTATGAATATATCTATATTAAAGATATAATTTAGATATATAAATTATCTATATTATTAGTAAATATAACGATAATAATGGAATTACAGTAATATGAGTTCAAGTAGAGAAAATATAAAAATCGTTGCAGGAAACTCAAATGTAACGCTAGCAGAAGAAATATCGTCATACTTAAATACTCCATTGACTAAATGTAATGTAAAAAGATTTGCAGATATGGAAATTTTTGTAGAGATCTTAGAGAACGTAAGAGGAGAAGATGTTTTTGTTGTTCAGTCAACTTCATACCCTGCAAATGATCACCTTATGGAACTTCTGATACTAATTGATGCTCTTAAAAGATCTTCCGCAAGACGTATAACTGCTGTACTTCCCTACTTTGGTTATGCAAGGCAAGATAGAAGATCGTCAGGAAGAACTCCAATATCTGCAAAATTAGTTTCTAATTTAATTACAAATGCTGGAGCTGACAGAGTTTTAACAATAGATTTGCATGCAGGACAGATTCAAGGATTCTTTGATATACCTACTGATAATTTATTTGCCGCACCCGTTATGGTAAAGGATATAAAAGAAAATTTTAATACCAATAATGTTACCGTTATTTCACCGGATGTTGGTGGGGTAGTCAGGGCAAGATTAATAGCCGAAAGAATAGGTGGTGCACCACTGGCAATTGTAGATAAAAGAAGAGATAAACCTGGACAGTCTGAAGTGATGAATATTATTGGAGACGTATCAGGACGGTCATGTATACTTGTTGATGATATAGTTGATTCTGGTGGCACGTTATGTAATGCAGCAGAAGAACTTATAAAACAAGGGGCAACAGATGTTTCAGCTTACATAACACATGGAGTGCTTTCTGGACAAGCCTTGGAAAGAATCGTAAAATCAAAATTAAATAGTCTTGTTATAACAAACTCAATTTGCAAAACTAATGATGAAATTATTCATGCGCCAAATATTAAAATACTGTCCGTAGCAGAATTATTAGGCGAAGCAATTGCTAGAACAGCTGGAGAAGAATCTGTATCTAGTTTATTTATTTAGAATATATTAGTCTATTTTTTTCAATTTACGTTAATTATAGATTGTTATATTTATAAAGCAGGGTTATAAGCCATATATAAATATAAAGAATACATAAAAATTATAAAATATTGGAATACAAAATTATGTCAGACATTCAAGAATTAATTGCAAATACTCGACCATTAACTGGAACTGGAAGTGCAAGGGCAACAAGAAGAACAGGTCAAACTCCTGCAATAATATATGGCGAAGGATCGACTCCTCAGACAATAATGGTAGAAACAAAAATTATTGCACGTTTATATCAAACGGGAAGATTTCTCTCTTCATTGTATGACATTAATATAGACGGTAAAAAAACAAGGGTAATACCAAAAGATATTCAATTACACCCGGTGAAAGATTCACCTATGCATGTTGACTTTCTTCTTTTGTCAAAAGATTCAAAAGTAACGGTAGAAGTTAGTGTTATTTTCTCTAATGAAAATATATCTCCAGGTATTAAAAAAGGTGGCGTATTGAATATAGTAAGACACTCAGTAGAATGTGAATGTCCATCCGATCAGATCCCTGATTGCCTTAGTGTTGATCTATCAAATGCAGAGATGGGCGATTCTATTCATATTTCAGCTATAAAATTACCTGACGGAGTAACTCCTGTAATAACAGATAGAGATTTTACTATAGCAACTATTGCCGCACCTGCTGGCTTAACTGAAAATCAAGATGACGAAAAAGGAGATGAATCAGCTGATTCTGAAGACGAAGTTTCTAGTAGCGAAGAAGATAGCTAATTCTCTGTAAGAATTTATTATGAAATTATTAGTTGGTTTAGGTAATCCCGAACAAAAATATTTCAAAAATAGACATAATATAGGTTTCATAGCAACCGATAAAATTGCAGAATATTATAAACTAAGCAGCAAAAAAAAAGCTTTCAAAGGTTTAATACAAGAAGGTATAGTCTGCGGGGAAAAAGTTATATTATTACAACCACAAACCTATATGAATAACTCTGGTGTGTCGGTCCAAGCAGCTAAAAAATTTTATAAGATAGATATTAATAATATTTACGTATTTCATGATGAATTAGACATCCCTATTGGTCGTATAAAATTTAAAATAGGCGGTGGTAGCGCAGGACATAATGGATTAAAATCAATAATAAATTATGTAGGAAAAGACTTTATAAGAATACGAATAGGTATAGATCATCCAGGAGATAGAAAACTAGTTAGCAATTATGTATTAAGCAATTTTGACCAAGATGAATTAAATATTGTGAATACTAAATTAAATGAAATTATTGAAGATATTGATAAGTTTATATTTAAAAAAGAAGATAACAAAATTACAGAAAATTTGAATACAATTAAAAAAATAAATATATTTGCAAAAATTAAAAATATACTGAAAAATAAAGATGAGTAGACATAATGGGTTTTAAATGTGGCATAATTGGCTTGCCTAATGTAGGGAAATCAACACTTTTTAATGCTCTAACACAAACAGCTAATGCTCAAGCCGCAAACTATCCTTTCTGTACCATTGAGCCAAATATTGGAGAGGTAACGGTACCTGATTCACGGTTAACAGAATTATCTAGAATCTCAAAATCTAAAAATATTATTCCCTCAAAGATTAACTTTGTTGATATTGCTGGTCTTGTCAAAGGAGCCTCTAAAGGCGAAGGTCTTGGAAACAAATTCTTATCAAATATTAGAGAAACCGATGCAATAGCACATGTTATCAGATGCTTTGAGGATGATGATATAACTCATGTAGAGGGAAAACTTGATCCATTATCAGATATTGAAATCATAGAAACTGAATTATTATTAGCAGATATACAAAACCTTGAAAATAGAGCAACTTCTCTTGAAAAGAAATTAAGATCATCGGATAAAGACGCAGTCATTATATTTGATTTCATAAAAGAACTACTTGATTTTCTTAACAATGGTTGGCCAGCAAGAAGCATGGTCGTATCAACGGATTTACTGCCTGTATATAAAGAATTTAATTTATTAACATCCAAACCTCTTTTATATATTTGTAATGTTGAAGAGGAATCAACAATAACAGGCAATATACTCTCTGATAGAGTAATTGCATATGGAAAAGATAATCAGGTGGAGGTTGTTATAATAAGCGCTGCCATAGAGGCAGAAATTTCTCTGTTAGCTGAAGATGAAAAAAAGGAATATCTGGAAAGTATGGGTTTAAATGAGGCTGGATTAAATAGATTAATCAAAGCAGGGTATTCCCAACTTGATTTAATTACTTATTTCACATCAGGAGAACAGGAAACAAGAGCTTGGACAATTCCAAATAAAACAGCTGCACCGAAGGCTGCAGGGGCAATACACACTGACTTTGAAAAGGGTTTCATAAGAGCAGAAACAATATCCTATGATGATTTTATTTCATTCAACGGAGAGCTAGGTGCTCGTGAATCAGGAAAAATGAGACTTGAAGGAAAAGAATATATTGTAAAAGATGGCGATATAATGCATTTTAGATTTTCTAATTAATACTGAATTAGCGCTCTTATATCCTTACAGTATGTTGTTGCTAATTTTCTTCCATCTAATTGTAATAATTCGATAATATAAGAAATAATTTTTATATCCCCGCCAAGCCTACTAATGAGTTTTACGGCAGCTACTGTTGTTCCACCTGTCGCCAATAAATCATCAATTAATAAAATTCTCTGTCCTCTGATTATTGAGTCAGTATGAATTTCTAGAGTATCAATGCCATACTCTAATTCATAATCTTCAAGAATTTTTTTAGATGGTAATTTATTTTTTTTTCTAATTGGTACAAAGCCTTTTTTTATTTTATACGCAATTGCAGAACCAATTATAAATCCCCTTGCTTCTATGCCTACCACAACATCAATATCTTCAGTATTAATATCTTCCGCTAACATATCAATGAGCAACTGAAAGGCTAATTTATCTTTAATGATAGTGGTTATGTCTCTATACACTATCCCTACTTTAGGATAATCATCAATGGATCTTATAAGATTTTTTAAGTGGCCAATATTTTCTTCTGATTTTTGTTTTGAAAACATAAAATTTAGCCTATTGCTTAAGAAAAATTACACACAAAATACTAATATATTAATGATCTAAACGCGCCCATATTTTTTTCTTTGAAAAATATAATAATCCTGCCAAAAGAGATAAGAAAATAATAACTTTAAAGCCCATTTTCTTCCTTGCCTCTAATTTTGGCTCAGCGGTCCACATTAAAAATGTAGCGACATCCTTGGACATATTTTCAACAGTTGCTTCTGTTCCATCAGCATATTCAACTATATCCGAGCTTAAAGGGTTATACATTGCAATTTGATTGCCAGGATAATATTTATTATAATTCATTCCATCCTGGAGAGGAAAATCACTAGGCATATCTTTATAACCATTTAACAAAGCATAAACATAATCAACACCCTGCTCTTGATATCCTGTAAACAAATCAATAATCCAAAGAGGGAAACCTCTTTCAGTAGACCTAGCTTTAGCAATAAGACTTAAATCAGGGGGCAAAGCACCTCCATTGCTCATACGAGCCATGGCATCATTATCATATGGAGATACAAATTTATCGCTAGGCACAGCATTTCTCTCAAACATATCTCCACTAGCATCTGGTCCATCAACAACAGTAAATTCTGCTGCAATTGCCTTAGCTTCATCTACAGAAAACCCCGGACCTCCTGGCTCACTTAAATTCCTATAGTAAACATACTTCATGGAGTGGCATGATGAGCATACTTCTTTATAAACTTGAAAGCCTCTTTGCAACGCTCCACGATCATAATATCCAAACACGCCAGAGAAAGTCCAATCTTGCTCTTTAACTTTAGATACACCTTCTCCAGCAGCAATGGAGAAAGTACTTGAGGAAGTGATTAAGAAAAAAATGCCTAATAACGATAAAATTAATTGTCTTATTTTACTTAAATTAATTGATTTGCACATATTACAGCTCACACTTCCTGTTTATTTTCTTCATTTGCTTTTGACTTTATTTTTTCAAGAACAGATTTTGTAATGCTTTCTGGCAAAGGTTTTGGTGTCTCTATTATACCTAGTAAAGGAAAAACAACTAAAAAATGAATAAAGTAATAAGCCGTACAAATTCTTGAAGCTATCAAATATCCACCTTCAGGATTTTGAGATCCTAAATAACCTAGAACCAAGCAATTTGCTAAAAATATCCAGTAAAACTGTCTGTATAAAGGTCTGAATGTAGCCGACCTAATTTTAGATGTGTCAAGCCATGGTAGTAAAAATAATATAGCTATAGCTGAAAACATAAATATTACACCACCTATTTTAGATGGAATAGCCCTTAATATCGCGTAAAAAGGTAACAAGTACCATTCCGGCACAATGTGTGCAGGAGTCGACAACGGGTTTGCTTCAATGTAGTTGTCTGAATGACCTAATATATTAGGGTTATAAAATATAAACCATGCAAATAATATCAAAAAACATACTAATGCGAAAGCATCCTTTACTGTATAGTATGGACTAAATGGAATTGTATCTTGTTCATCTTTTACGCTTATTCCTGTAGGATTATTGTTCCCCGTTACATGTAAGGACCAAATATGCAATATAACCACACCAAAAATCATAAATGGTAATAAATAATGTAAACTAAAAAATCTATTTAAAGTCGAATTATCGACTGCAAAACCACCCCATAACCATTCAGTAATCGTACCTCCGACAACTGGGATGGCAGAAAATAAATTGGTTATTACCGTTGCACCCCAAAAACTCATTTGTCCCCATGGCAGAACATAACCCATAAATGCAGTTGCTGTCATCAGCAGGTAAATAACTACACCCAATATCCATAAAAGTTCCCTTGGGGCTTTATAGGATCCATAATAAAGACCTCTAAATATATGAACGTATACAGCTAAAAAGAACATTGATGCCCCAACTGCATGAATATATCGAATTAGCCAGCCGTAGTTCACATTTCTCATAATATGCTCTACAGAACCAAAAGCTAACTCTGAGTTCGCCGTATAATGCATTGAGAGCACAACGCCTGTGATTATCTGCGTGATTAAACAAAATGTAAGAACCCCACCGAATGTATACCAGTAATTTAAATTCCTAGGAGTTGGAAAGGCATTCACACTGTTATGCATTAACCTAGGTAAAGGAAGCCTCTCATCAAACCAACGGGATACACCGGATTTAGGCTCATACTTCTTTCCATATGTAGATATTTTACTCATGTTTTAATTCTCACATTTTAACCAATTTTAATAACACTATCATTCAAGAAAATAGCAGGTGGTATATCAAGATTTGTTGGGGCTGGTCCTTTTCTGATCCTTCCTGCGGTATCATAATGTGAACCATGACAAGGACAGTACCATCCTCCATAATCTCCACGCGCATCTCCAATTGACTGCCCTTTCGGCACACAACCTAAATGCGTACAAACTCCAAGCATAACAAGCCACTCTTCTTTGCCTTCTATAGACCGATTTTCATCGGTAGCTGTTGCTGTGTTTGTAGCATTATTATTACGAGCAAGCCCATCAGGTAGATCATCTAAAGAAACGCTTCTAGCAAGATCGATTTCATCACGAGTTCTTCTTCTAATAAAAACTGGCTTTCCTCTCCATTTTACAGTAATGGACTGACCGACTTCCATGCCACTTACATCAACCTCTATCGTTGATAAAGCTAATGCCGTTGAATCAGGATTCATTTGATGAATTAGCGGCCATGCTGCAGATGCAACTCCAACAGCTGCAACTGCACCAGTTGCAAGAAATATAAAATCTCTTCTATTTGTTTCTTTTGTTTCTTTATCTGACAATTTTTTACCTCATAAAAAAGAAAATATTATCTCCAACTGATACTGACTTAAGTATATAATATATATATATTGATAGAATATTTTTACAACTTAATATACATTATTTTTAAATTTTTTTAACACATTCTCGTCTGATTGGATTAAAACATAGTTTTAAATTAATATTTATTAAAGAACTATTAAAGATGAAACAAATTAAAATCAAGGATGTCTTTTCAATAGCGCTCTATCAGCCTGACATTCCACAGAATACTGGTACAATCATGAGACTTGCATCCTGTTTTGGCTTAGATTTGCATATTATTGAACCATGTGGATTTAGAAGCGATGACGTGTCGTTAAAAAGAAGTGGGATGGATTACATAGAAGAGCTACAATTTAAAGGGCATATATCTTGGAACGCATTTTTAGAATGGTCTAAGGATCATTCAAAAAATCTTGTTTTAGCTACAACAAAAACTGATCACTCTTATCTTGAGTATAGCTTTGATGCAAATGATATGCTGATTATGGGTCGCGAAAGCCAGGGTGTACCTGATCATGTACATCACATATGTCAGAAAAGAATAACCATACCCATGAAAAAAGGATTAAGGTCACTTAATGTTGCAATTGCAAGTGCGATAATTACTAGTGAAGCCTTAAGACAAATAAATATTTTAAGATAAGCGAAAAATAAAATGGTAAATCAATATCACGAAGACTTATTAAAAAAAACAGAACAACAGCGACATAACACTGAAGTTTTTTTTAAGAAACTAAGAGATAGACTTTGTTTAATTTTTGAAGAAATTGAGGATAAATCTGGACACCTTTATAAGGATGATAAGCCTGGAAAATTTATCCAAAAAAAATGGAAAAGGCTTGGAGGCGGAGGTGGTCTAACTAGCATTATGAGCGGTAGAGTTTTTGAAAAAGTTGGCGTACATATATCAACTGTATATGGAGATTCTCCTAAAAACGTTACTTCAGATGAAAATTCTAAAATATTAAATGGAAAGTTTTGGGCGACAGGTATATCAGTTATAGCACACCCAAAGAATCCTCACATTCCAGCTGTCCATTTTAATACAAGAATGGTTATGACGGACAAATATTGGTTTGGTGGCGGGGCAGATTTGACTCCTGTTCTAGAAATTAGAAGAACACAAGAAGATCAAGATACTATTGAATTTCATGAGGCTATGGAAAAATCATGCCATAAACATAAAATTGCCGATTATGGTAAATTTAAAAAGTGGTGTGATGAATATTTTTATTTAAAACATAGAAATGAAATTCGTGGCGTTGGAGGTATATTTTTTGATAATTTATGTTCTAACAATATTGATTCTGATTTTCTATTTATTAAATCCGTTGGTAACAATCTTATAGACGTATACCCAAAGATAGTTTTTAATAATTATGAAAAAGAATGGACAGAGGAAAATAGAGAAGAACAATTAATCAGACGTGGCCGTTATGTGGAATTCAATTTACTTTATGACAGAGGTACAAAATTTGGTTTATCGACTGGTGGCAATGTAGAATCAATTCTCTCATCATTACCCCCTATTGTTAAGTGGCCTTAGAATATTTAGTAGCCTCTTTCAATAAATTATCTTTAGTTGGCTCAAAATTTTTATTTATCCAATAATTTTCTAAATTAGACAAAACTTCACCTAAATATTTTCCAGGCAAAAAACCAACCTCAATTAAATCACTGCCGTGTATTGGAAAATCTGGAATTATTATTCTACAAACTTTAAAATAAAGATCTTTCCAGAGAAGATTATTTGTTTTTTTATTATCAAAAATCCATCCCAATAACAATGTATCGAGTGCTAAACCTTTTCCCCTATTGTAAATTATTTTTTTTAAATCTAAATTATTAATGTCTAATGAAAATAGTTTTCCTTGAACTAGACTTAATAAATATTTTTTTTTATCATTCGATAATTTTAATACCTTAACTTTCTCTGATAAAGATTTCTTATCTTCTGTTTTTCCAAGTAATACATACAACCTAAAAAAAGTATTAATATTAAGTTCTAGCTCTTTCTCTATATCTAAGAATCTTGATAAATAATTTAAATTAGTAAAATCCAAATCGAGTACATTACAAATACCGTTTCTGATCATAATTCTAAGAATTGTTATTGGATTATTTGTATTCAAAAGGAAAATAATCTCCTTTTGAATACGTTCACTGGATAATTTATTTAATAGATCTTTGTTTTTTACACATGCATTCAAACTTTCCTGCTCAATAATACGAAATTCCAGTTGAGAATTTATTCTAAAAAATCTTAATATTCTTAACGCATCTTCTTTTATTCTATTTTCAGGATTCCCTATAAAGCATAATTTTTTTTCGAGAATATGTTTATAAGAATTCAAAGGATCATATAACCTCCCTTCGGAAGATAAATATAATGCGTTAATTGTAAAATCTCTTCTTTTTGCATCAATGTATATGTCATCTAAAAATGATACCTTAGCTCTTCTGCCATCAGTTAACAGATCTTTTCGGAGCGTAGTTACTTCAAATATTTTATTATTTAAAATAACCGTTATAGTCCCATGTTCTATTCCGGTTGGTACAAATTTAATATTATGTTCTGATAAAATTTTTCCTAATATATCTGGTTTTATATCAGTCGCTACATCAACATCTTTAACAGATATTCCTAGCAATACATTTCTCACTGCACCGCCTACTATCCATACCTTATAACCAGCAACAGTAATTATATTCATAATTTTGACTAATTCAATATCATATAAACTATCAAAACTAATGTTACTTGGTATTTCTATTTCATACTTATTTAAATTATTCATAGCTCTAATAGAGTATTGTAATCAATAAAACTAATTATTAGGTTCATTAACTTCTCCGGAAATAATTGTTCCGTTTATGGTGTATGGCGGAGTGTAGGTACTATTTGCATCCGATCCATACAACAATGCTGTTGTATAAAAAAGTATAATTGCTAAGAGCATCCCCATAACAATAACTATATAAGTTATTTTTTTATCAAATTTATTGATATTGATATTTTGGTATTTTAAATACAAATAGATCGTGTAGATAAACAAGGGAAGAAATGCTAATAAAAAATGTAAAATTATAATTTTAAACATTAAGTCAAAACCTTTTCGTTGAAATCTTTTAAAATTCTTGCAGTCGCGCCCCATATAAAATAATTCATATAATTATAGACAAAAAAATTTCTCTTAACACCATTAAATATTTTGGTATGTAATTCAAGATTATTTACATTATTTATAAAAGATAAGGGTATTGTAAAGAGAGAATTAACCTCTCTTTTATCAATAACTGGTTCAAATTTATTGCTTGATAAAGCAATAACAGGTGCTATTAGATAATCTGTGCCTGTCATACAAATATCAAGGTACCCCATTATCTCTAGTTCATGATTCTGAATTCCAATCTCCTCATTAGCTTCTCTAATGGCTGTGTCAGTTAACGTCTTATCCTTCAGATCAACTTTACCTCCAGGAAAAGAAATTTGTCCTGCGTGGCTAGGCATTTGATCCGAACGAACAGTAAGTATTATATGATAGCTGCCATTAATCTTTTTTAAAATTAACAGAATGGCCGAATGTTTAAATATTCTGCCATTATATTCGGTATTCAATTTACTCGTTATTAGTTTATTTCTATTTTCAAAAATAGAATTAAAAATAGGTGGGTTTTTATTTAATTTATCTTTTAAAGATTCATCAATAATATTTGTTAATTTATTCATTATGAAAAACACATCAATTAAAAATTATCAGTTTCCAATGCAACAAAAAAATTATCACTCCATAAACCCATAGTATTTTCAGAGGATTTTTTGAAATTTATACATAAGTCAATTATTTCTAGTGTTTGCATTCTAGAGAATACTGCTTCTAAATTATCTTTTACTTTAACATAAGGGGTAACCCCATTATTTGTAGGATTAATAGCAAACCTTATAGGATATTTCTTCCCCACAATAATTTCATGATCAACATTTGTTATGACAGTGAGCAATTGATTTTTTCCAGCACCAACAGCCTTTATTGATTTGATAACGAATGGAACGTCTATTACCTTTACCAGCACCTTCTCATACGGAGTAATTATATAATATTTTTGATCAGCCTCTAGCTTTAAAAACCTTGAAAATAAATTAATCATAGGTTGTCTTTTAATCTCAGATCCTTCAAAAAACCATTTTCCATTTCTGTCTATCAAAAATTTCTCATTAATACTCTCTGTATTGACTTCACCTAATCCAATTTCTTTAAAAAGCCGCTCTATTTTCATGTTTTATCTTATCTAGATAAAGTTAATATTATAAATCTACGATTTTTTTTACGTAAGGCCTAAGGTTACCGATTATTTTATTAAATTCTCCGGTTCCAAAGTCGTTGTATAGTATTCTTTGAGGATCGACAGGTCCAGGAAATTTTATTTGCCCACGTGGAACAATAGAAAAATTTAATTTACTATAATAAGCTAAATCTCCTACCAAGATCAGGACTGAGTGTCCATTGTCTCTGCAATGATTAATGCTTTCGTTTATAAGTTTATAACCAATACCATGACCTCTGCAAGAAGGGTGAATTGCTACTGGACCCAGTAAAAGTAGCTCTTTATCGTCATCTGATAAAATTGGCCAGTATCTTACAGAACCAATTAATAAATTATCTTTATAACAAACAAATGATAGGTTTGTGTAATGCAATGCATTTTCTCTTAATCGATATGCTGTTTTTGCAAACCTCCCTGGACCAAAAGCAGAAGATAATAGATCTCTAATTAGAGGATCCTCTTTTTTCTCTTCTCTTTTAATAGTAAGATTATTATAATTATTCATAAATATACTTATTATTTCTAAAAATTTATCTTTGTACAGATGACTAGTTATTTTAGAACAAATAGATTATATTTTCTATAATTACTATAATTTAATCACAATGGAGTCACTATGGGTTATATAAAAGAGGGAAAATGGATCGATCAGTGGTATAATACCCAAGCGACCAATGGTCATTACATCAGAAAACCTTCAACATTCAGAAATTGGATTACCAAAGATGGTAACCCAGGACCAACAGGTGTAGGCGGATTCATTGCAGAGAAAGATCGATATCATTTATATGTTTCTCTTGCTTGTCCCTGGGCCCATAGGGCGCTTATCTTCAGAGCCGTAAAAGGTTTAGAAAATATTATTACAATTTCAATAGTAAACGCAATAATGAAATCTAAAGGCTGGACGTTTGAAGAAGGTTTAGGGGTAACACCAGATGTAGTAAATAATAAAAAATACTTATATGAGATCTACTTGCAAGTCGACCCGTTGTATGAAGGAAGATCAACAGTTCCCATACTATGGGACAAAAAGAAATCAACAATAGTTAACAATGAATCTGCTGATATAATAAGAATGTTTAACACATCGTTTGATGATGTAGGTGGTTTAGAGGGCGACTATTACCCAATACAACACAGATTAAAAATAGATGAAATGAATGATTATATATATAATAATATCAATAACGGTGTTTATAAATCTGGATTTTCAACAACTCAAGATGCTTACGATGAAGCGGTTACAAAACTTTTTAATGGACTAGATTACTTAGAAAATATTCTATCAAAAAACAGATACTTACTAGGTAATATTATCACAGAATCCGACTGGAGATTGGCACCTACATTATTTAGATTTGATAGCGTCTATCATGGACACTTCAAATGTAATAAGAAAAAATTAAGCGAATATCCCAATCTTTCCGCATACACAAGAGAGCTTTATCAGTTTCCTGGAATCAAAGAAACGGTTGATATTGAATACAGTAAATTACACTATTATGGTAGCCATGAAACTATTAATCCTCATGGGATTATAGCTCATGGACCTGATATAGATTTTTCATCAAAACATGATAGAAATTTAATGTCTAGTTAGATAATAATAAGGATTAGGTTTTATGGAAACAATACTGTTTGGTGCCGGCTGTTTCTGGCACGTAGAAAAAATATTCTTTAATACAAAAGGAGTAATGACAACGGCTGTTGGCTATGCAGGAGGACAAACTAATAACCCAACATATAATCAGGTATGTTCTGGGCTAACTGGCCATGCAGAAGTTGTTAAAGTAGAATTTAATGAAAACGAAATTTCAGTTAAAGAATTGTTAAATACATTTTGGGAGATTCATGACCCTACTCAAATAAATAGACAGGGGCCGGATATAGGATCCCAATATAGATCATGTATTTTTAGTTCTAATCAAAATCATTTAAATATAATTAGGAATATAATTATCAATATTGAAAATACAAAAAGATACCAACTTCCAATAGCTACAATTCTTTATGAAGAAGAAAAATTTTGGTTGGCTGAAGAATATCACCAAAAATATTTAATTAAAAACCATTAATTTAAACGCTACTAGAAAATATAAATGTTAAAATATAGTATATCACACATATCAGATCTTCATTTACCAATAAAGAAAAAACCAAAATACAAAGAATTATTTAATAAACGTATCATTGGATTTATCAATTGGCATCTTAATAGAAAAAATAACTATAACGATAATATAATTAGAGACCTTATAAACGATTTAAAAAAACAAGGTAGTGATCATTTGATTGTCAGTGGTGATCTAGTAAATTTATCCTTAGAAGACGAATATATCAATGCTTCTAAAATATTAAAAAAAATTAGTATTCCAGAGAATATATCTGTTGTTCCAGGAAATCATGATTGTTATATACAAATGGATTTTGACAAATCTATTATCCATTGGAAAGATTATATTAAAACTGATGTGGTTTTATCAAAGTATTTTAAAATGAAGAAAAATACTTTTCCTTATCTAAAGGTTAGAAATGAAATTGCATTGATTGGATTATCTACCGCTATACCTACTCTTCCATTTATGTGCTATGGAAAGATTGGAAAAGATCAATTAAGAAAACTTGAAGATATATTTATTTATTTATCGAAAAAGAATTACTTTAAGATATTAATTCTCCATCACCCAATTCACAAAATTGGTCCCTTCAATTATAAAGGGCTTTTAGATAATGATAAACTTATTAAATTATTAGATGATTACAATATTGAATTATTACTTCATGGCCACCTTCACAAAGATTCTATCACATACCTCAAAACAAAAAATTCAATTATTCCTTGCTTTGGTATACCTTCAAGCTCAAAGGTTAATAAAAAAGCAAAACAAACTTCTTATAATAAATATGAAATATATAAAATGAATGATGAATGGAACTTTAATGTTTACCGGCGTATATATAAAAATGATATAAATGAATTTACGCAAGAAAAAATAGAATTAAATGAGATAAAAATATAATGAGAATAAGTTCTTTGAATCTAAAAATAATATCTGGAGGCGTTATATTGGCAATAGCCGTAGGCATCAGGCAATCTTTTGGTCTTTTTCTAGAACCAATAAGTTTAGATCTCAATCTAGGACGGGAAAGTTTTGCTCTTACCATTGGTCTTGTAAATCTATTATGGGGCATTTGCGCTCCTTTTACTGGAGCAATCTCTGATAAATATGGTACGGGTAAAGTAGTGTTATGTGGCGCTATGTTTTATTGCCTAGGTCTTTATCTAATCGGAATGGCAGATAATGAAACAAACCTTCTCTTTGGAGGAATATTAATTGGAATTGGGTTATCTGGACTTGGCTTTACTGTAATACTTGGAGCTATTGGTCGTGCTGTACCAAAAAATAAAAGAGGAACTGCACTTGGATTAGCGTCTATGGGAGGGTCAATAGGCATGTTCGCTGCAATACCAATGGCAGGAAAATTAATTCAAGATTATAGCTGGTCTATAGCATTATTAACAATGGTTATTATGGCCGCTATAATTGTGCCCTTTGCCTATGGCATGAGAGGTAAATCTAATATATCAACGAAGGATAAACAAGTTGAGAATCCACAATCTGTAATAGAAGCTTTGAAAGAAGCTATGACACATAGAAATTTTATACTTTTAACAATAGGTTTTTTTATTTGCGGTTTTCATGTGAACTTTATTGTAACCCACTTACCAGCATACTTGTCAGATCTATCATTTGATTCCTCAGTAGCTACAACAGCACTTGCTTTAGTTGGCTTAGCGAATATATTTGGTGTTATTATAGCCGGAAAAATTGGCGATCATATGGAAAAGAGCAAGGCACTTGTTTATTTTTATTCATTAAGATCCATAGTTTTCATAATCTATGTCGCCCTTCCAATCACACCTATTTCCACGCTAATATTTACATTCACGTTAGGTTTGCTCTGGCTTGGAACCGTACCTCTTACAAGTGGATTAGTGGCTGCGTTCTTTGGAGTCCGTTATATGTCCATGTTATATGGGATCGTCTTTTTAAGCCATCAAATTGGTGGCTTTGCTAGTTCTTGGTTAGGCGGTTACCTTTATGATATTTCTGGTAATTATAACCTAATGTGGGGAATATCTATTTTTCTTGGACTATTTGCCGCATCAATACATTACCCTATTAGAGAGTGTGCAGTTGTAAGAAAAGCGCAATCAACCCAGTCGATATAATTTTTTAGCAGTGTTATAGAATATATTTTTTTTATCTATTAATTTTAGATCTTTAGTTGCATCTTTATATGAATTAATTAACTCTCCATAGTTACACCATATTTTTTCAATTGGAAAATTAGAGCCAAATAAGCAACGATTAGAGCTAAAAATACTTAAAACAGATTCAACAATGAACTTTATATGACTAGTATCATTTTTATGAATGAATGTTCCTAAACCTGATAACTTTATATATATATTCGAAATTGGAGCCAACTTTTTCATAAAATTAAGCCATTTCTCTATACCATCTTTGGTGTCATCATGAGGCATACCGGCATGTTGTAAAATAAAATTAATTTCAGGAAATCTATTTGCAAGTGCAATTGCCTGATCAACCTGGTTTTCAAATATTTGTAGTTCAAAAACTAACTGATTTTTTGCTAAAAATTCTAAATTCTTATTAAAAATCTTATCCTCCATAATATTATCTCGTGAGGCGAATGAATAATCTTTATTTTTATGCCAATGAAGTTGCATGCGAATACCTCTTGTTAGGGGGTAGGCAAGTAATTTTTCTAACATATTATTAGCTTTAGGGTTTAATAAATCACAAAACCCAATAAAGGCAGAAGGCCATCCAGATGCATTAAAGCATTCGTCTATATATAACGCTTCTTCTTCGCATTTATCTTCAGGCCAATTGCATTGAATATATACTGATTTAACAACATCATAAGGGATCACATCATCAATATATTCGTCTATTGAATAATCTTTTTTAATAGCTGTGTAATCACCAAATATTCTTGGTTGTAATTCACCATTTAACCAATCTAGGTCTTTTTTCATCCACACATGATGATGTGAATCAATTACTGGAAATTCCATTAAATAAATACTCCATAAGAAATTATAATCTAACTATTGGCTTTGAAGAAATCATATAAAAACGTGGGACCAATAGCAATAACGAAATAAATATTCCAGAACCTAAGCCATACCACAATCCAATTATACCATATTCCAGATTAACCGATAAGTAGTATGCTATAGGTAATCCTATTAACCAAAAAGCTATTGATTGCATAACACAAGGCATCCAAACATCTCCGGTTCCTCTCAATGCACCTAATGTAACCGCCATCATTCCATCAAATACTGCCAAACAACCAATTATGATTAAAACTTGAGCAGTAAGATTAATTATTTCTATATCAATAAAAAATATTCTTGCAATAGTCTCAGGATAAAATACAGCAAAAAATGTAAATGGTAACGTTAAAAAAGCTGCAACAATTAGACCAACAAATCCTGAAACTTGAGTATTTTTAACATTCTGCATACCTACAGCTTTACCTACCCTTATGGATGTAGCCCCTGCCATGCCAATAGCCAGCATATACACAAGACTCATTATAGTAAAACATGCCTGGTGGGCAGCCAATGCATTTGTTCCAAATAATCCTGCTATAAAAACCATAACCCCAAAAGCTACGCTTTCAACAGCCTGCGTAAAAGACATGGGTAATGATATTTTTCTAAATTTTTTCGTAATTGGATCGTTTATGGATATTAATTGTTTAATCCACATATTTAATGGCACAATAATATTATATTTATTTTTATTTTTATTTGACATCCAAATTAAATAAATAAATGCTGCCAAAAAAACAACCCATCTTATAGAAGAAGATACTAAAATAGCTTCATAAGCTCCACCTAAATTAAAATAATTACCCCACGATAAAACAAAGATACCATTTAAGATTATGTTCAATCCATTGGCTGCCAACATAATACACATAGCCACTTTAGGGTAACCAAGAGATTCTAGGATTAAATTTGTTGACACAAACAACAACATTCCAGGTATTCCAAACGCAAAAACCATTGCAACTTTTGCGCCTTCTTCCGATACAACAGCATCTTGCCCTGTAATAAGAAATAATTGCTCAACATAAAGCGTACAAATAATTGCAATAATTGAAAAAATTATACTATGTAATAAACTTACTCTCCATACCCCACCTATTTGTTGTATATTATTTGAGCCAACCGCTTGAGATGACAAAACAACAGTGGCTTGTAACGCACCAATAGAAATAATCATTAAGGTTAGCCCTGGCGCCAAACCAATACCTAGGTAAGCAAGCTCATCAGAACCTGCCCAACCTGTCATCATAGCGTCTACAGTTACCATTAAGAGTATTGAAGTACGTGCTATTATAATCGGAAAACCTAATTTAATAGTTTCTTGAAAATGTCCGAATAAAAAATTTAAATTGAACAAAATAAGCCCTGACTGATCATTGGTATGATTGTTTATTTCTTGTTATCTAGTATCTTAGGTAAAAAAGATAATTAAAAATAATAAATAATTATTCTTTGACAGTGCAGATAGGATCCCCAACAGAAACATCTTCTCCATCTTTTGCTAAAATCTCTTCTAATGTACCTGATATTGGAGCTTCAATCTCAGCAGTAGTTTTATCAGTTTCTAGTGCATATAGCTTGTCACCTTCTAAAAATTTTTCACCAGGCTTAACAAACCATTCTACTATTGTTCCTTCTTCCATATTCATACCGACTCGCGGTAACTTCAATGTTGTGCTCATTAATATTATCCTTAAATTTCTTTATTAAATTAATTCTCTAACTGTATTCACAATATTTTCAACATTTGGAATAACTTGGTCTTCTAGAATTGGAGAATAAGGAATAGCTAAATTATCAACCGTTACTCTTTTTACAGGAGATTTTAAGCTATTAAAGGCCTTGTCAGCAGCTATTGCTGCAATATGACTCGCAGCACTGCATACATCTCTTGCCTCATCAACAATTACAAGTCTACCTGTTTTCTTTACCGAGTTAATTATAGTTTCTTCATCTATCGGCAACAAAGATAAAAGGTCAATTACCTCAGCATGAATTCCTATTTTTTCAAGCGCCAAAGAAGCCTCGACAGCCTTTAAAACCATAGGGCCAATCGCAACAATAGTTATATCATTTCCCTCTCTTAATATTTCTGCCTTACCGATTGGTAAAATAAAATCATCATCAGGAACCTCTTCAGGCTTTCCGCTACTCCCTGCAGTTAAATAAAATACTGGATTATCATCTCGAATTGCAGCTTTTAATAGACCTTTTGCACTTCTCGCGCTTGAAGGCACAACTACTTTGATTCCACCTAAATTCATTAACGCGGGATAAGGAGTGTCAGAATGCTGGGCAGCAGCAGAACGTCCTCCACCTATCACTGCCATGTAGACAATAGGAAGAGTAATTTGTCCTCCTGTCATATACTTTAATTTCGCTGCTTGATTTGCAATAGAATCAAAGCCTGTGTAAATAAAATTACCATACAATAAATGACATATTGGTCTGTAACCAGCCGCAGCAGCCCCAACTGCCATGCCTGTCATTATGTTTTCGCAGATAGGAGTATCCCTAACCCTATCTTTTCCAAAACGTTCCTGTAATCCAGTGGTTTGACCTAAGAGCGATATACCAGCATCTTCACCATATAAAATTACTTTTTTATCTCTATCCATCTCTTCTATAAGAGCTGAATTAATTGCAGGCATCATTCTCATTCTAGACATAGTATAAACTCCTCTATGCTATCATATTATTAAAAGCGCTACTTAGATCAGGCAAAGGGCTATTCACAGCGAAAGATACAGATTCTTTTACTACAGAATCTATCTCATTATTCAAAGCCTCAGTTTTTTGATTATCAATTATAGAATTATCAAATAAATATTGTTCAAACCTTAGCAAAGGATCCTTATCATTTGCCAACCATTTATTGACCTCATCTTGGTCACGATATGTCCTAGACAAAAAAGAATATTCAAATTCAACATGCCCTCTTTGCCTATATGTATGAGCTTCTATAAACGTTGGACCTTGATTATTCCTTGCTCGTAAGACGGCCTGTGCAGATGCTTGCCACATTTCTATAAAATTATTCCCATCAACTTCTAAAGTTGGAATTCCAAAAGGCTTAGCACGATCAACTATTTTGCCAGAAGTTACCTCGCTAGTATGAGTAAATTCTGAATATTGATTATTTTCACAAACAAAGATAAGAGGTAATTTCCACAAAGAAGAAATGTTCATTGCCTCCATCAAAACACCCTGATTTGCAGCACCATCACCAAAAAAAACTACTGAGACTTTATTTTTTTTATCCATAGAAGCAGCTAAAGCTGCGCCTATAGCCAATCCCATACCACCTCCAACTACGCCATTGGCTCCCATGATTCCTTTCTTGAAATCAGCCACGTGCATAGACCCCCCTTTTCCATTGCATATACCGGTTGCCTTCCCGTATATTTCAGCCATCATTGTATTAACATCACCACCTTTTGCAATAAAATGTCCATGTCCACGGTGTGTGCTTGATATCCAATCATCTTCAGTCAGATGGTCACACATGCTTACTGCAATAGCCTCTTGTCCAATGTAGAGGTGAACAGCTCCGGGAAATGCACCCTCTTTTGTTGCGCTACTCAAATGCTCTTCACATTTTCTAATAAGCAACATTTTTTTATATAACTCTACCAGTTTTTCATCAGAAAGATTATCTAAAGTATTATGCTTATTAACATTCATGATTACCCCCTATTCACCTAACTTATATGAACAATTTCTTCTGTATTTGCTGATTCAATAATTGCATCCAAAATTTCAATATTCGATATAATTTCATGAATCTTTATTCTATATTCACATTTACCATTTATTGCATCGGCCCATTCTTCAAAATTCATTTTAACTGTATTAACAACCGCATATTCTTTGGTAGTTCTTTTTCCATTATGATCACAAAATACTAATTCAGCGGGATCATCAAAATCAACATTAGATATCTCTCTTACCTCAACCCAACCCTTCTCGCCAAATATTGTAAATCTTCCATAAAATGGAGTTGAAATTAGTACAGCCATAGTTGCTGTTATGTTATTTTTAAACCTAATGTTGACGGATAAAGTATCCTTTTTCGGATGAGAAAATACAATAGATCCTGACTTTGCAAACACTTCACTAGCTGAACCAACAAAAGATACAAAGAAATCTGTAAGATGGATTCCTAATGCCGTCATTCCACCTGCAGGAGCTGAATTAGGATCAAGCCTCCAATTATCTTTATCAATCTTTGTAAACAAATCATGGCTAAAATTACTTTCCAAGTGAAGTATCTTACCAAGAATGTTTTTCTGAAGCATATCCTTTACTTCAATCATCGCCGGTTCCCATCTTCGCTCATGCCCTAAACCTAATATTATTCCTGCTTCATCACAAGCTTTTGCCATTTTTCTTGCACTTTCAATACTTAAAGCCAGAGGTTTCTCGCAAAAAACCTGTTTCCCTTTTTTAGCTGCATTTACAACTTGTTCTTCATGATATTTATTCGGAGTAGCTAATATAACAGCATCTATATTATTATTATTAATCACTTCATCAAAATTTTGTGACACGTCAACATTATGTTTTATAAAAAAATCTGAGGATTGATCTGCATAAGGATCAACGCCATGAGTTATATTTATCTTTTTACTATTAGAAAGACATTCTATAATTTGTTTCCCCCACCAACCAAGGCCAATAACTGCTGCTTTCATTAAAATCTCCCCCATGTATAATTTAAGCTTATAATATAGTATTATTTTATCTATATTAAAAAAATATACTAGTTATTATAAAATAATAAATCTATATTTATTATAGTCAGCCTATAAATGAGAGAAAAAGTAAAATGAAAAATGAAATTGGATTCTCTGCTAGCGAAAACCCGTTTGTAGTTGAACATGGTGGATTCTATAGACGCTGGATACCCATGCTTGATAATCTAGAAGAACTTGAATCAGTGGTCAAAACCATAACCGCAACTACAGAAGATGTTTGGATTCCAATCTGGAAAGAAGCAGGGTTAAAGCATGAAGATATTGGAGACAAATTACTAGAAAAAAATAAAATTGATGAAGCGTGTAAAGAATTCCTAATAGCAAAAACATACTATTCAATTGCAAGATATCCAGGAGAAATTACTAAAAATAAATCTGTTGTTAGCGCAGAATGCGCAAGAGTTTATCGAAAAGCCTGTAATTACACGTCACCTGAGACTGAGATTATAGATATAGAGTGCCAAGGAAAAAGTATTAGATGCCACTTCCGTACACCAAAATCAACTGCAAAGCTTCCCGCTGTACTTATAATGTGTGGCGCAGATATGTTTAAAGAAGATAGAGGCTGGGCTTCAGAATATGCTGTAAAAAATGGAATGGCAGCTCTTGTAATGGACGGACCTGGTACTGGTGAAAATCCATTCCCATGGGACCCCGAATCAGTCAAAGCTTGGATGGCAGCTATAGATTATCTTGGATCAAGAGATGATATTGACGAAGGAAGGATTGGTGCTTTTGGAATAAGCAGAGGAGGATATTCGGTTATGCAATTAGCTGGCACATATCCAGAGAAGGTAAAAGCAGTCGTTGCTAATGCAGGACATCCATTCGGATATGAAATGAATGAAGATGAATTAAATGCTTTTGTTGAAGCAAGGAATCAAAGAGCTCAACATGTATTTGGAAAAATTGGAGATCCTCCAGCGTTCCCAAGTTGGTCTGTTGAGAAAGAAAAAGAAATTTTTGAAAAATGGTCATTATCAAAACTTGGAATAATAGATAAAATCACCCAACCACTCCTAATGATAAATGGTAAGAAAGACCATTTAGCACCTATAGGAAATATATATTATATGCTTGAAAATGGACCTGTAACAGGTAAAGAGGTTAGAATATATCCGGATGCAGGTCATTGTGCATTTAAATACTTTGATGATTGGGCCCCGGCTTCATTCAAATGGCTAGCAAGTAAATTGTAACATATAATCTAATTACCATTTAGTATATCGTCTGCAATCTTCTCGGCTGTCATCATTGTTGGAAAATTCAGATTTGCACATGGTACAATCGGAAATATTGATGCGTCCACAACTCTTAAGCCTTCAATACCATTTACTCTTCCAAATCTATCGGTAACAGCCATCGGGTCATCTGAGCGACCCATTCTACAAGTACAAGATGCATGCCATACACCAACTGCAGATTTTTTTATAAAATTAGCTAGGACATTATCGTCTTCCATAAGAAGGCTTAAATCCGGAGCCTCGACAACAAATTTTTTCAATAAAGCCTCTCTAAGAACATCCGGTCCATCCAGTAATTTTGAAAATAGATTTGTTAAAATCTTATTTTTAATATTAACTTGTCCAACTTGCCTTACCTTTTCCCCATACACAGCTGCAAAGACATCCTTGGTTGCTACTTGTAATTCTTTTGATTTTTGTATAATAACCATTTTCCTAAAAGCATCCATTAACCTAGATAGATCCCTTTCATCTGATAGCAAGTTAAATTGAACTTGCGGTTCAACTCTAGGATCAATAGAAGTTAACTTTACCTGACCGCTTTCTGAATAAGTTCTATTCACAAAGATAATTAAAGATGCGATTTGATTTCCTATACTATGCCATGCTGTTTTCGAACAAACAGCAACATACATATCCCCTTGAGGTACATTTTCTAGGTCAGATGTGTATCTTAAACCTAAAAGTAAATGCCTTCTTGTATAATCGTTAACTCTCGCATCAGGCTTTATATAAGATGCAACATTTACAGAAGGATGATCCATCAACCTTTGCCCCACACCAGGTAAATTTAATTTTACATCTATGCCCAAATCTTTTAGGTCCATCGACGGCCCAATTCCAGATCTCAATAAATGTGTTGGTGAGTGTATAGCCCCAGATGATAATATAACTTCTTTTGCCATATATTCCATCTCTTTACCTTTGCTTTCAGCAGCTACACCTAAACACTTCATTCCATCAAAAATTAATCTTGTAACGTGTGTATCCGTCATTATGGTAAGATTACTCCTGTGACGAGTTGTTGGATCAAGATAACCAGCGGCAGCCGACACTCTTCTCTCATAGACATGGGACCCAGTTACTGGAAAATACCCATCCTCAAATTTTCCATTTTGGTCTTCCAAATATTTAAAACCAATACTCTTAAATGCTTGTGCAGTTGCTTTAACATGGCCGTTCCATAATTCTGGAAAAGTTCTAGATACCGGTATTCTGCCTTTATTGCCATGCAAGGGACCTTCGAAATCCATATCTCTTTCGACTTTTTTAAAGTATGGTAAAACTTTATCCCAATTCCAGTCTTTTGCACCCCTCTCTTCCCATATGCTATAATCATTCGGTGCGCCCCTGTTGGCAACCTGTCCATTAATTGACGAACCTCCGCCTAGGACTCTAGCTTGTTCATATTTTCTTAGAGGGACATTATTATTGTCAGGATCATTGTGAGGAACAACTTCGGTTGATACCTTTAAATCCCCCCAATGAAACCTTTTATCCAAATAAGCTGTCCCTGGATATGTGTCAAGAATGACTGACGGAACATTTCCTGGAGGCGTATCTGGCCCAGCTTCTATTAATAATACATTATTTTTTGATACTGCAGACAACCTATTTGCTAAAACGGAACCAGCAGATCCTCCCCCAACAATAATATAATTATAAATCATAACATACCTCTCTATACGAATATTTTTCTTATTTTACAGAAGGCCATATTCTTTCTGCGACAGTAGGAGACCCAGGTGCATGGATTGTGTAATTATGTATTTTATGTGTCCATTTATCATCTGTTAACCCGAGCGCTTCATGTTTTTCTTCAAAATTCTTTTGTCTTTCTTCTAAGGATGTAAATTCGTACATAACAGAAAATTTTGCCCACCCTGCTGCACAAAGCATTGTTCTTGCGGCAATACATCCCGGTAATCTTGCTATTGCTGGTAATCTATGTTGAGTATACCAAGAACAAACATCAAACTCGTCTGCAATGGTTTTAGTTCTAAAACTACCCATTTGTATAACAGGACCAGGTGTTGTTGCCGGAATTCTTTTTATAGTTTCTGGGCCGTCCACTCTAGATATAACTTGAAATAAACAAGCTCTAGAACCTATTCTTCTATCAAGCATTTTATGAGAAACTGTATCTTTATCATTTATAAAAGTATTGTGACCAGTTAATGTTGCCACTTCAGCGGATCCAACTAGTTGCAGATACTGACTTCCTTGACCAATATCTTTATCATCTACCCGAGGTAAATTATCCCTAATATTTTTCATACCATCGCCCTCTTTACCGCCGGCTCTGTAATGAGCGGCCCATAAACAACCAGGTTTTTGTTGTATTGAAGGCAAATAATCGTTGTGCATCCAGTTAAAATAATCGGCGTTATCTTCATCTGGCAAATCATACCAAATTGCCCATATAGCGTTATCCATAGTTCCCCCATTTTTATAAAATTCAATTATATATATTTATTATAAGCTATGTAAAATAAAAAATTTAAACTAACAGCTATCCAAACCATCTTTTAGAATAATTAAGATTTGCAATTAAAATGTTTTTTTATATGATAAAGATATACAAATCATAGAAAGTAATAAAATGACTGACGATAAACAATTCAAGATGCTGCATACAATGATAAGAGTGTTAGACATAGAAAAATCTGTAGACTTTTATACACGCTTACTTGGCATGAAACTATTAAGAAAAAAAGATTTTCCTGGCGGTCGATTTACAAACGTTTTTGTTGGTTATGGATCGGAAGATACGCATGCTGTCGTTGAGCTAACCCATAATTGGGATCAAGTTGAACCTTATGAGCTTGGTTCAGGATATGGCCATATTGCATTAGGTGTAAAGGATATTTACAAAGTATGCGAAGATTTAGAAAAATCTGGTGCAAAAATACCAAGAAAGCCTGGTCCAATGAAACATGGTACAACACATATAGCATTTATAGAGGATCCTGATGG
>Ga0055584_100000496_pt1 | contig 37382 bp, 40 predicted proteins | sample OSDHelmetaG_FD_58716 | JGI IMG/M metagenome (GOLD analysis project Ga0055584, IMG submission 58716) | Pelagic marine sediment microbial communities from the LTER site Helgoland, North Sea, for post-phytoplankton bloom and carbon turnover... | ecosystem: Environmental > Aquatic > Marine >...
AGTGCCCCTGTGGCGGAACTGGTAGACGCGCGGGATTCAAAATCCCGTTCCCGCAAGGGAGTGTCGGTTCGATTCCGACTGGGGGCACCATTTTTTTATCAGCAATCGGATTTCCGCCGAATCGCCCCATATTTATGGGAAACCGATCACTGGAGACATGACCCATGACCGCTACCGCCGCGCTACTGCACGAAGTCAACGCGTTCAATCTTTCCGCCGCGTCGGAGAACAAGATTCACGACGATACGGTCGCAAAGAAATTCGGGTTTCAGGGCGGGCTCGTGCCCGGCGTCGAGGTCTATGCCTATATGACCAACCTGCCGGTGCGCCAGTTTGGCACCGACTGGCTCTCGGGCGGTAGTCTGGATTGCCGGTTCCAGAAGCCGGTCTATGACGGACGGACGGCGGTCGCGTCCGGACAGCTCGAGGATAACGGCAGCATCACGCTGAAGGTCGAATCGGAAGGGGTGCTTTGTGGCAGCGGGTCGGCGGCAATGGGACACGACCGGGCAGCGCCCGACATCGCAAAATATGCGGTCGCGGCGTTGCCCGACTACGACACGCGGCCCGCCGCCGCGCCGGAAGCGCTGGTCGAGGGGCAGGTCATGGGCACGTTCGAGCAGGTCATGGACGCGGCGGAGCAAGCACAATATTTGGCCGACGTGCGCGAAGATTTAGACCTCTACGCGGCGGAGAAAATCGTCCATCCGGGTTGGTTGTTGCGGCTCGGCAACCGGGCGCTTTCGATGAACGTCAGGCTCGGCCCGTGGATTCACGTCGGCAGCAAGGTGACGAACTTCGCCACCACCCATTACGGTGACACGGTTCAATCGCGCGCCACGGTCGCCCGCGCTTACGAGCATAAAGGTCACCGATTCGTCGAACTGGACGTGTTGCTGGTCGCGAACGGCGAGACGGCGGTGGCGCAGATCGACCACACGGCAATCTATCGCCCGCGCCAAGTTGCCGAGGCGTCGTAGCCCGAGCTATCGCTTCCGCAACCAAAGACTGGATTCGCGCGCACCGGCGATCAGCGGCAATTCCCCCGCGACCGATTGCGCAATCGCGTCGAACAGACGGCGGACCGCATGTGCGGATGAGAATTCGATTTGCCAGCCACCGGTCTCAAGCAATCCCGCCACGGCACATTGCTCGTTATAGCGGCGATACGCCCACTCCACCGGGTAATCGTCCGGCAGAAATATGTCGTGAAAGTGTACCAGAACACCGAAGGGAAGTAGCGGCAGGATGTCCTCGAACAGCCGCTCGACGTCCGAGCCGGTCTGCAGTACGTGACTGGAATCAACGAATAGAATGTCACCTGACGTCAAACCCTCAAAGATCGAAAACGGTATCTCTTGCAATGGTTTTGTAATGACGTCGAAGCCCAAAAGGGTGGCTCGGGGTTGCGGGTCAATCGAGGTCAGCCGTGTCTCCAGATGACCGTCGCGAATGGCGCGGGCGAGAAAACGGGTCGAATGCCCGGCACCGACCTCAACGATCCGGGCGGGCTGTGCGCGGCGGACGGTCACGTAAGCGGTAAGCGCATCCAAGCGCGGAAACCAGTCCTGATTCCAGCGCGGTTCCGGCGGATTGTCGGGGCCTATATTTAGCAGATCGGCACGATATTCCGCTGCCGATGCAAGAAGGAGCCGCATTTTTGGGAGCGCCGCTTCGAAAAGCGACATAAGCCATGTCTGATCGGCGGCAGGTTCCGTCGTCACGGGGTGAGGATCATGCCCTCGCGCGCCACGACGGTTCCCGGCAGGGCCTCGGACGCCTCTTCGCCGATGGCGTCCATCTTATCGTCGTCATGGGTCGGGTCGTGGTGGAAGATCACCAGCTTTTTGGCACCCGCCTCCTGCACCAAGCGCACGCCTTCTTGCCAGGTAGAGTGCCCGAACCCCTTGAAGTTCTCGTAAGTACCATCGGTATACATCGAATCGTAGATCACTAGGTCCGATCCCTGCAGCAACTCCAAAATATTGGGATCGCGGCCGAATTCCGGATGTTCCGTATCGGTGATATAGCAGATCGAACGGCCGTCGAATTCAATACGGTAGCCGGTGGCTTGGTTGGGATGATTGAGCTTGGCGCTGCGCACGATCACGCCTGGATGCGGCTCCATCGTCTCGCCAACAATGAAATCCTTATAATCGACATTGGCCTGGAAAATCTCGGGCGGCACCGGGAACAAGGGCGCCATCATCATCTCGGTCAGGACCTGCTTCAGCGAATATTCAGGCTGAAGATGACCTGCCCACATGGTAATTTTGTTGCCGGGAATAAACAGCGGCACGAAAAACGGTAACCCGCAGATATGATCGAAATGGGTGTGGGTAATGTAAATGTTGGTGTCGATCGGCACTTCCGGGATCAGCTTATAGCCAAGATCGCGGATACCGGTTCCCGCATCGAAGATGAGCAGATGGTCGCCGCAGCGGATCTCCAGACACGAGGTATTGCCGCCATAACGCACGGTTTTCGGACCCGGCACCGCGACACTGCCGCGCACACCCCAAAACTGCACGGTGAAGTCTTGTCCCTCACTCATTCCGCGCGATGACCCCGATTGATCCCATTACTGAGTCCGACAGTACTTATTGTAATACAAACCTCAAGCCGGTATCGCCCATTCATATGCGACGCGTCACGGGACGAGGCGGTAACCACCGGGTTCCGTTACCAGAATTTCGGCATTTGACGGATCGAGCTCGATCTTTTGCCGCAATCGATAGACGTGTGTCTCCAACGTATGGGTGGTCACGCCGGCATTATAGCCCCAGACCTCGCCCAACAGCGTATCCCGACCCACGACTTTATCTCCGGCGCGATAGAGAAATTTTAGGATGGAAGTTTCTTTCTCGGTCAACCGGACCTTTTTCTCGCTGGCGTCCTCGATCAGCATTTTCGCGCTGGGCTTGAACGTATAGGGGCCGATGGAGAAGACCGCGTCCTCACTTTGTTGATGTTGGCGCAACTGCGCGCGAATTCGCGCGAGCAAGACGCCGAGACGAAACGGCTTATTCACATAATCGTTGGCGCCCGCATCCAATCCCAGGATTGTATCCGCATCCGTATCCGATCCGGTCAACATAATGATCGGCGATTTGACACCACCGCGGCGCATCAGACGACAGGCCTCGCGCCCATCCATATCCGGCAGCCCGACATCCAAGAGGATGACGTCGAAATACTCGTCATTTACAAGATCCAGGCCTTCCTTGGCCGTGCCGACACTCTTTGGCTCGAACTCTTCGTGCAGCTCCAACTGTTCCGCCAGCGACTCCCGAAGTGCGTCGTCGTCGTCGACTAATAATATCTTTTTGCCCATCACGATAAGTCCGTTTACCGACCGCGCGGTGGATTTGATCGTATCGCGGCTGACTAGAACATAGTCATCCCTACCCGACAGTAAAAGAGGCGCGTGACGGGAAGAACCGCCAACCGCACAGTGGGCGGCAAATGATTCCGCTTCCTCGCGCGGAAGTGAACAGTCGTGCGCGGCAACCATAGGGAATCCGCCGTCTTCCACCTTGGCATCCAAATTGCGGTGATAGAGGCCAGGAGGAGTTGAGTATTATGTCAGCGGAACGTATTGCCGTCGCCGGCGCGTCCCCCGTCCCCGTGACGACGACGAGCCAAGCACACTCGATGAGCGACGGATCCTTTTTGGACGCGGTTCAAGTCGCGAGCGCGACAAAGGTCGCGAGCGCGCCGCCAATTCCGGTCGCGACGGCGACCCAGGTAGCGCCAGAGCCCCCTGAATCCAAGGAGGTACCGCACCCGTTCTTTGAACACGACACCTGGAATCCAGAAGCGGAATCCGGTTTCTTTGGTGAGGACGGCTTCAGCTTGGGCGATTTGCTGGACGTGATTAATCCACTGCAACATATCCCTGTGATCTCCTCAATTTATCGCAGCCTAACGGGGGATGAGATTTCTCCCGCGGCGAGGCTCGCTGGCGGCACATTGTATGGCGGGCCGGTAGGCTTGGTCACTGCGTTCATCGGCGGGGTCATGGAGGACGCCGCGGATACGACGCTCGGTGATGTCGTCGTCGCTGCGTTCTCCGATGAAGACGATACTGAAATTGCGGCGCAAGTCGCTACGGTTTCGCCGGTTGCGGGGGCACCCGCTTTCGCGCCTACTCCAGCTGATATCCTGGCGGCTGCGCAGCCAATACGGTTGCCACCGGTCGCGGCCCAAACAAACGTGGCCGTCAACGCGCAGCCGACACCGGCTTTATTCGATCCGATTGCCGCCGCATTGGGTCAGCCAAAATCGGCGCCGTCGCCATTGGCCTTTGCGCGAGAAATGGTCGAATCTCCGCGATCCGGCTTGGCGTCGCCCTCTTCGGTAGCAACGAAATCAATCATCGCGGCGGATGAAATGATGCGAAATCAACAGGAAATCTCAGACCCCGTGTCCGCCGTATTGGCGGCACGGAGCCAAGTGCCGCGGGGTGGAGCGGTCGGCGGGCTTTCGACATATCGGCGCTCCCCGGTCATGACACAACCAGTGGAACAACGGCAGCTCGGCCAAATTCCGCAAACGGCTTCGCTTTCGGCGGGGCCGATAACATCCCCCGCTCCGGCCAATACGCGGAACGGTGATGCGGCTCCCGTGCCAGGAAAACGGGGGGTGCCGCCCTTGCGCGCCAATGTTGCGGCCAACTTGAGTCCGCGTCGCCGCGCGGCCGCCAGTACACCGGTCCCGAACAACATGGTTCCAAAAGCCATGATGTCTGCATTGGATAAGTACGAATCGATGGTCCAACAACGTGAAAAACCGGACGCCGACTTGTCGATGTAGCGACTAAGGTGGTCCAATCGGCGCCGAGATGGATATTCAGGTTTATTCTTGCGGGCTATTGGCCCATCGCAAACGTCTATACCGATGCGCATTGGGAAAAGGCGGGCTGACAGCGAATAAACGCGAGGGCGACGGCGCCACGCCGATCGGGCGATTTCCTGTTCGCGAGCTTTTATTTCGGTGTGATCGGGTTTCGCCACCGACGACTGGTTTGCCGTCCCGCATCATCGAAACCGACGCGGGGTGGAGCGACGATCCCGCCGATCCAGCGTATAACCGCCAGATAAAGCAACCGTATAGCTTTAGCCATGAAAGTTTATACCGAGAAGACGACCAATACAATTTGATCGTGCCGCTTGGCTATAATGACGATCCACCTGTCGCCGGGTTGGGAAGCGCTATTTTTCTGCACATCGCACGGGACGGCTATAGTCCAACAGACGGTTGTGTCGCTCTAGCGCGGTCGGATTTAATTATTATTCTCAAAGATTTAAAGAACGGGGATGCGGTGGTAATCAATCCGCCGCCGCTGTCTTCGTAATATCCCGTGCCCCAAATATCGCCGAGCCGACCCGCACAATGGTCGCGCCGAATTCGACGGCGATGGGAAAATCGGCGCTCATACCCATGCTGAGCCGGTGAAGTCCGATCTTGGCCGCCAAATCGTGAAGTAAGGCGAAATGCGGGGCCGGTTCCTCGTTATGCGGTGGAATGCACATTAGGCCGACGATATCGAGATTGTGTTCTTCTTTACATTCCTGGACGAAGGCTTCGGTCTCAGCAGGCGATATTCCGGCTTTCTGCGGTTCCTCCCCGGTATTGACCTGAACGTAACAGGGCAGGCTGCGGCCGGTCGCCGCGAATTCCTTGGCAAGCGCGGCAGCAAGTTTGGGCCGATCGAGGGTTTGAATGACGTCGAAGAGGCCGACCGCCTTGCGTATTTTATTCGTTTGCAAAGGCCCGATTAGATGTAACTCGACATCGGGAAATTCGGTTTTGATCGCGGGCCATTTTTCTTCGGCCTCCTGCACTCTGTTTTCGCCGAAAATGCGTTGGCCTTCCAATAGGGCGAGACGAATTTGGTCGGCTGGGAACGTCTTCGAGACTGCGCATAAATCGATATCCGAGAGCGGCCGGTCGACTTCCATTGCCGACTTCGCGATCTGGTCATGGACGCTAACTAAATTCTGTCCGATGGATCGATCATTTGTCATTTATAATTCTCCGTCACAGTTCTTTTCCCGAACCAAAGAAACAACTGGAAATTGGGCGCTAATTTCCGCATATAAGCGAGGATGAACCGAAAAGTAAGCCGTATTTTTTCGCTTTTGACCGTTGCATCGATCATCGCAGGTTGCTCGATGTTTGGCGACGACGAAAAGTCGTCTTCTCCGAGCGGTCAGGTCAAGCGTGTCGAGAGTAAATCAGCGGGTCCCGACAAGGGGCTTCTTAACAATTGGTTTGGGCTCAATGAACAGCCGGGGAGCGGTGGTTCATCCACGGGAACCGGGATAAGCGTGAACGGGTTCTTGTGGCGCGCGGCGCTGGACACGATTTCGTTCATGCCCTTGGCACAGGCGGATCCATTTGGCGGCGTCATTTTGACCGATTGGTATCGCCCTCCCGAGACGGTTAGCGAGCGCTTTAAGGTAAATGTCTATATTCTCGATAGCGAGTTACGTGCCGACGGATTGCGCGTTTCCGTGTTTCGTCAGCGCCTTGATCCTAATGACGTTTGGGTGAACGCGAAGGTTAGTCCGGATACAGGAACGAACCTTGAGAATTCGATTTTAAAACGCGCGCGCCAGATGCGGGTCAACATCCAATAGACCGGTTTCGAGGGCGAACGCTCTTGCTACGATAATTAAGTGAGGCGCAGGCTGACGTAATGGACCGTTATAACTTCAAAACATCCGAGGCTAAGTGGCAGAAAGTTTGGGACGAGAGGGGGAGTTTTTCCGCCTCCGTCGATGCCGAGCGGCCAAAGTATTATGTCTTGGAAATGTTTCCATATCCGTCCGGTCGGATCCATATGGGCCATGTCCGCTGTTATACGATCGGCGATGTGGTTGCCCGCTACAAACGTGCTAATGGCTATAACGTTTTGCATCCGATGGGTTGGGACTCGTTCGGTTTGCCGGCGGAGAATGCGGCGTTTGAGAACAAGGTTCATCCCGCGAAATGGACCCGGGAAAATGTCGCGGCGATGCGCGAACAGCTGAAGGCGATGGGTCTATCTTATGATTGGCAACGGGAGTTATCGACCTGCGAGCCGGAGTATTATCGGCACGAACAAAAGATGTTTTTGGATTTTCTGGAAGCCGGGCTGGCCTACAAGCGAGAGTCTTGGGTCAACTGGGATCCGGTCGAGCAAACCGTCTTAGCGAATGAACAGGTCATTGACGGGTGCGGTTGGCGTTCCGGCGCAGCAGTTGAACGCCGATTGCTCTCGCAATGGTTTCTCCGTATTACCGAATATGCGGACGACTTATTGGAATCATTGGAAGAATTGGAACGGTGGCCGGATCAGGTCAGGCTTATGCAGGCGAATTGGATTGGCCGTTCCGAGGGCGCGGAAGTTCGGTTCGAGCTTGTCGGCAGGGATGATCGGTTGGAGGTCTTTACGACCCGTCCCGATACTCTATTTGGTGCTAGCTTTTGTGCGATTGCCGCCAATCACCCCTTGGCCCTTGAATTGGCCGAATCTAATTCAGAATTGGCGGCGTTCATCGAACGCTGCAATCGCATGGGGACGAGTGAAGCTGCAATCGAGACGGCAGAGAAAGAGGGCTTTAAAACAGCGTTAAGTGTTCGTCACCCGTTTTCCAAAGATTGGGAATTACCGGTGTATGTCGCCAACTTCGTGTTAATGGAATACGGTACCGGCGCCATTTTCGGATGTCCCGCGCATGATCAGCGGGATTTGGATTTCGCGCGAAAATATGGGTTGGATGTCGTACCGGTCGTGGCGCCAAAGGATGTGGACGCGGCGACGATGGAGGTCGGGAACGAGGCATTTGTCGGCGATGGCGTCATCATTAATTCCGAATTTTTGAACGGCTTAGATGTAGATTCCGGCAAGAAACTGGCGATTGAGACCTTGGAAGGGCAAGCCGCCGGACAATCCAAAATTACATATCGCCTGCGGGATTGGGGTGTTTCCCGACAACGATATTGGGGATGCCCGGTTCCCGTCATCCATTGCGGGAGTTGCGGGACGGTGCCGGTACCCGAGGAACAACTGCCGGTAACGTTGCCGGACGACGTTGATTTCGAACAATCGGGCAATCCGTTGGATCGGCATCCGACGTGGAAGCATGTTTCGTGTCCTACCTGTGGCGGCGATGCGGAGCGCGAAACCGATACATTCGATACCTTTTTCGAGTCGTCTTGGTATTTTGCGCAGTTTGGCGCAAAGGCGCAGGAAGAAATGTTTTCCCGCGAGGAAGCGGATTATTGGTTGCCCGTGGACCAATATATCGGCGGTATTGAGCACGCCATTTTGCATTTGCTCTATTCGCGATTTTTCTGCCGAGCGTTAACGAATTGCGGCTATCTTGACGTCAAGGAGCCGTTTGCGGGGTTATTGACCCAAGGCATGGTGTGCCATGAGACATACCGAGCAGATCAAGAAGCTGGCGGTGGCTGGCTGTTTCCAGAACAGGTAAAGCGTGGTGCCGACGGAACATATCAACATATCGAGACTGGGGCGTCTGTGATTGCGGGGCGTTCCGAAAAGATGAGCAAATCGCGGAGAAATGTCGTTGATCCCGCGTCCATTATCGAGGCGTATGGCGCGGATACCGCGAGATTATTTATGTTGTCCGACAGTCCGGCGGCACGGGATTTGGAGTGGACGGATTCCGGTATTGAGGGGGCTTGGCGTTACGCGAACCGGCTATGGCGATTGATCGCGGAGCCTGATTTTTCCATCGCGGGGGCGGGTGCGCCCCAACCGAACAAGCTGGACGAAAGTTCGGAAGAGTTTGTCCGCAAGGTTCATAAGACGATCATCGACGTTTCCGGAGATTTTGATGGGTTTCGGTTTAATCGCGCCGTCGCTCGCATTCGAGAGCTTACCAATTCACTGAGCGCTTTGGATGGCGAGGGTGAAGACCGGGCGTGGGCGAGGCGGTTTGGTTGCGAGGTCGCAATTCAATTAATTGCTCCCGTGATGCCGCATCTGGCCGAGGAATTATGGTCGCTGTTGGGACATACGGTTTTGTTGACCTCGGTCGATTGGCCCAAAGCGGATGAGAAGTATTTGTCGGTGGATACGGTCACCGTCGCCGTTCAAGTGAACGGGAAGCTTCGGGGAACCATTGAATTACCGGCAGACGCGGAATCGGCGGACGCGGAGGAAAAAGCTTTGGCGCTGGAAAACGTAATGCGGGCGACAAATGGCTCGGCACCGCGTAAGGTTATTGTTGTACCTAATAAGGTGATCAATGTCGTGGTTTAGAGTAGTTTTTGTTGTTGGACTGTTGGTACCGCTTGGTGCTTGTGGATTTCGACCGCTTTACGGCGGAGCGGAAAATATTGCGATAAATCAACAGCTAGCACACATTCAGATCACGACAATCGAGGACCGTATTGGGCAACAAGTACATAACTTATTGCTCGACCGTCTTAACCCCGACGGACGGCCTCGGAAGCCGCTTTACACATTGAATGTCCGCACCGTAGTCAACACCGAAGAGATTGGGCTCAAGTTCACCGAGGAAGCGACCCGAGCACGTCTTACTTTGAGAGCGAATTATTTTCTGACCGAAGATGGATCGGGGTCAATTATTGCCGAAGGTACTGTTAGATCCGTAAACAGTTATAATATTTCCGAGTCCGAGTTTGCGCGCGTGACATCAGAAGCGGACGCTAAAAATCGGGCTGCACGCGAAGTTAGCGACGAGATTAAGACTCGCCTCAGTCTTTATTTTTCTCAGCAGGGCACTTGAGACTACCGTGAAAGTTTCGACCGGTCGCGCCGATAGTTTTGTCAAATCACCACCATCTAACTTACGTGTGGCGCTCGTTTATGGTCCGGACGAAGGACTCGTTCGCGAACGGTCCAGCAAACTCGGTGCCAGCGTCGTCGAGAATTTATCCGATCCGTTTTTGGTCTGCGAGTTAACCGGCGCCGAGGTTGCTGCGGACCCTGCGCGATTATCCGATGAAGTCTCAGCTATTTCCATGATGGGCGGCCGGCGTTTTATCCGGGTCCGTGACGCCGGAGACAATATCGCGTCCATCGTGGAATCGGTGATCGAGAATACCCCCGGCGATGCCTTAACCGTAATACAAGCGGGGCAACTCAGCCCGCGATCCGCGTTGCGTAAACTCGCGGAGAAATCGGAAGATGCCGCGGCAATTGCCTGTTATGCCGACGACGCGGGCAGCCTGGATGGCGTCATTCGCGAGACGCTGGCGGCGAATGACGTTCGCATTACTGCCGAAGCAGCGGGATGGTTGGTTGGTCGGCTTGGTTCCGACCGCGGCGTTTCGCGCAGCGAGATCGAGAAACTGAGTTTGTTCTCGGGGCCCGGAAGCGAAGTGGATTTAGAGACCGCGATGGCCAGCGTCGGCGATAGCGCCGCCGATTCCATGGACGACCTGATCTATGCCGCCGTGGATGGAGATTCGAACGGCGTCGATTTATTTCTCATGCGCTCTTTTCAAGCTGGCGCCTCCTCCGTCGGTATTCTCCGCGCTTTGACCAATCATTTGATGAAACTGGAAACGGCCGGAGTTCGAATTGCTCAAGGGGAAGAGGCCGCCCGCGTGTTGAAATCCTTGCGGCCACCGGTGTTTTATAAATTGGAACGGCGGTTCCAGAATCAGTTAAAGGTTTGGCGTGGCAACGTGTTGGCGCGCGGACTGCAATTAACGTTGGAAGCGGAATTGCAATGCAAGCGGACAGGTATTCCCGAAGAGTTGGTTTGCGGCCGGGCCCTGCTCCAAATTGCCAGTTTGGCCCGCCAGCAACGGCGCGCCCGTTAAGCGGTAGCGTAGGCGCTAGGAGTTTTCTCCGCCGGTAATGCGTTGCAGGACATCATCAAGCTGCTCGAGGCTACGATAATGCAGCTTCAATGTTCCGGATTCGCCACGTTCGTCGATTTCTACCTTTAATCCCAATAGGTTACCGATATCTCGCTCGAGCGCGACCGTGTTTGTATCCTTATCCGTATCGGCCGTCCTGCGGGCTCCAGTCGTTTGGCCGCCATCCCGCTCGCGGCGAATCATGGCTTCGGTTTGACGAACATTCAGCGCTTTCTTGATCACCGCCGCCGCCGCCGCGCCCGGATTCTCAGCGCCGAGCAATGCACGGGCATGACCGGCGCTCAACTGGCCGTCCTGCACCTGGTCGCGAACTTCTTCCGGCAGCGCAAGAAGTCGCATCGTATTGGCGACATGGCTGCGGCTCTTGCCGATCTCTCGCGCCAAGTCTTCTTGAGTGCGTGCGAATTGATCCATCAGTCGCCGATAGCCTTCAGCCTCCTCGATCGCGGTCAGATCTTCGCGTTGCAAGTTTTCGATCAGCGCGATCTCAAGCGCTTCTTGATCGTCGAGTTCCTTGACGATGACCGGAACTTCATGAAGGCCGGCCGTTTGCGCGGCGCGCCATCGGCGCTCACCGGCAATGATTTCGTACCGGTCTTGTTGGCCGTTGAGCTGTCGTACCAAAATCGGTTCTAGAACACCTTTTTCCCGTACCGATTGGACCAGCGCCTGCAGCGCTTCAGGATCGAAATGGCGGCGCGGCTGGAATTCACCGGTTTGCAAATACTCGACCGGCAAGGTCCGGCCGTCGCGTTGGCTTGCCGCGGCTGGGCTTTCCTCGGGTAAATCGTCGCCAAGCAAGGCCGAGAGGCCGCGTCCCAGGGATTTGCGTTTGCCTTGTTGCGTCATCATACATCGAGCTCCCGCTCACGCTTCAGGATTTCGCCGGCCAGATGAATGTAGGCTCGGCTGCCGGCACAACGCCAATCGTATAACAGCACCGGTTTCCCGAAAGACGGTGCTTCGGAAATTCGGACATTCCTTGGAATAACAGTCTTGTAGACCTTATCGCCGAAATGCTCTCGAACGTCGGCCGCCACCATGTCAGACAAATTATTCCGGCGATCGTACATGGTCAGCACCACACCTTGAATTTCGAGCTCCGGGTTGAAACTGTGGCGAACCCGATCAATGGTCCGTACGAGATGGCTCAAACCTTCCAAAGCATAAAATTCACACTGCAGCGGAACCAAAACCGAATTGGCGGCGCACAGCGCATTCAACGTCAGTAAACCCAACGCAGGCGGACAGTCGATCAAGACATAATCATAAGTACCGTTTAGCCCTTCGAGTGCGGCGGACAGGCGAAACTCGCGGTTTTCGGCGTCTAGGAGTTCAAGCTCCGCACCCGCAAGGTGAACCGATGCCGGCACCAGTTCCAATCCGGGCACGATGGTCTCGACAATTGCGTCGGCGGCCGGCGTATCGTTGACCAACAAATCGTAGACGGTCGGCCGGTCCTCTCTCTGCGTTAGGTTTAATCCGGTGCTGGCATTTCCCTGCGCATCGATATCGATCAACAACACCCGCTTTTCGTTGGCGGCCAAGGCCGTCGCCAAATTAACCGCTGTCGTTGTCTTACCGACACCGCCCTTTTGATTGGCGACGGCAATAACCCGGGTCTGGCGCGCAGTCGGCGCGACCATCGGCGTTTCAGCTTCAATCATGAGCGGCAATGACACGGGTTACGGACTCCATTTTGAGAATGGATCCATCCGGATTGGTCACACTCGGATGGATTTCCAGTTGCATTCTCCAATTATTCTTTAAGTGGGTCAATTCGTTTTTCAAATTTTTTCCTTTAAGGAATAAGTAGAGTGTATTCGGTTTTGTAACTGATTGTGATAACTCAACCAATTTTGAAAGTGGTGCCAGCGCGCGGGCGGTTATGACCCCAGCCGCCATATTTTCGAGGTATTCGACGCGCGATTCCACGATGTCGACTTGTGTTTTCGTCATGCGCGCAGCCTCTCGTAAGAAGACGCATTTTCGAGAATCGGATTCCACCAACTTGACGTCGGGTACACCCATGATCGCCAAGACAAGCCCCGGCAGCCCCGCTCCCGAACCGATATCGACTACGGGAGATTTGTCCTTGGGGATGTATGGCATCAATTGTCCACTGTCGAGTACATGGCGACCCCAAACATCGGCGACCGTTCCCGGCCCGATGAGGTTTATCGCGCGTTGCCATTTTAATAAGAGCTCGACATAGATTTCGAGACGCTCCAGTGTTTCACGTGAAACACCGAGTTGCACGCCAACTTGTTCGGCGGTCAAATACTCAGTCACCGGCCTCGGCAACCCCGCGTTTCACATGACGCAGAATAGCGACAATCGCAGCCGGGGTCACCCCGGAAATGCGAGACGCCGCCCCCAAAGTCGCCGGTTGCGCCGTTCTCAGTTTTTCGCACACTTCCGTCGACAATCCACCAATCGAGCGATAATCAAGAGTCCCCGGTAACGGCAAGGCTTCATCGCGGCGATAGGCAGAAACATCCGCTTCCTGGCGCACGAGATAGCCCGCATAAAGAGCGTCGATCTCTAACTGCTCAGAAATCTCCGGCGCCATTCCCGCCAAGGTGGGCCAAATACACGCGAGCCGATCAACGGAAACATCCGGCATCGCCAACAAATCAAAAGCGGAACGGCTGACACCATTCAGGCTCACGTCAATGCCATGCTTTGCCAGTTCATTAGGACTTGCCTTTGTTGACGCCGCCAATGCACGCGCCGCCTCAAGCGCCGTTTCCTTAGAGCGCCAGACCCCTTCCCGTTCAGAACCGATGCATCCCGCCGCCAGACCGATCGATGTCAGGCGCTGATCCGCGTTATCCGCTCGGAGGCGCAAACGATACTCCGCTCGTGATGTGAACATCCGGTAGGGCTCGTTGGTCCCCTTCGTGACCAAGTCATCGATCATTACGCCAATATACGCATCCGCACGGTCCAGGATCAGTGATGCCGATCCAGACGCCTCACGGGCCGCATTCAAGCCAGCCATCAATCCCTGTGCCGCCGCTTCTTCATATCCGGTCGTACCATTAATCTGGCCCGCCAGGTAAAGTCCGGGAATACGCTTGGTCTCAAGGCTCCAGCGCAACTCGCGCGGATCGACATAATCGTATTCAATCGCATAGCCGGGGCGCAAAATGATCGCCCGCTCCAAGCCGGGGATGGTCTCAAGAAGCGCCCGCTGAACTTCTTCGGGCAAAGAAGTCGAAATCCCGTTCGGGTAGACCGTTTCATCGTCCAACCCTTCCGGCTCCAGGAAGATCTGATGCGATTGCTTATCGGCAAACCGGACCACTTTATCTTCAATCGATGGACAATACCGAGGCCCGGTGGATTCGATCTGGCCGGAATACATGGGTGAACGCGCCAGATTCTCCCGAATCACACCATGGCCCGACGCCGTCGTACCCGTTATATGACACGAAATTTGTGGCGTCGTAATGCGTTTGGTTAGATAAGAGAACGGTTCCGGCGGATCATCGCCCTTTTGCTCGTCGAGGCTTTGCCAATCAATGGTCCGTCCGTCCAATCGCGGCGGCGTGCCGGTCTTCAGCCGACCCAACAGAAACCCGGCGCGCTCCAAAGTGCGCGAAAGGCCGTAGGACGCCACGTCGCCAACCCGGCCGGCAGGGATCTTTTTCTCGCCGATGTGGATGAGACCGCGTAGAAATGTGCCCGTCGTGAGAATGACCCGGCCTGCCGCTAATGTGCGACCATCGACCAACACCACACCGCAAACCCGCCCCTCGCGATCAAGATCGAGATCGTCGACCTCCGCCGCCATCAGGTCCAGGTTCTCTTCCGCTTGCAACAGCGTTTGCATCGCATTGCGATACAATTTGCGGTCCGCCTGAGCACGCGGCCCCCTCACCGCGGGCCCTTTGGAACGATTCAACAATCGGAATTGGATGCCGGCAGCGTCGATAACCCGGGCCATCACCCCATCGAGCGCGTCAATCTCTCGCACCAGATGCCCCTTCGCCAGTCCGCCAATCGCCGGATTACATGACATCTCGCCAATCGTCTCGAGCTTATGAGTGACCAAAAGTGTCGCGGCACCAAAGCGCGCCGCCGCGGCCGCGGCCTCCGATCCCGCGTGACCACCACCGATGACAATCACATCCCAGGCTGTTCGTTGTATGTAGCTCATTGGCGGAACTTAGGGACTGGAACTTCCGGTGACAAGCGAGAGAGTGCAAAATCGTCGCTCGCCTCCAAACACAATAACAATTGTTTCACGTGAAACATCATTTCCCGATACAGAAGTCTCGAAACACGATGTCGAGCAAATCTTCCACATCGAACGCCCCGGTAATACGTCCCAATGCGCGCATCGCTAAACGCAGGTCTTCCGCCGCCAATTCCGGCAACGCAGCCACCTTGGCCCGACGGAGCGCCTCGAGACACTCGGCCGCCGATTCCCGATGCCGCGCCCTCGTAATCACTGGCGCATCACCCCCGTCATACCGCGTTCTGACGGCCTCCGATAACGCCGATATGAATGCGCCTACTCCCTCCCCCGTGCGCACCGACAAAGGAAAGAGCCCTAAATCACCCACCGGACCCGAAATTTTGCGCCCGCCTAGGTCTATCTTGTTGAGAACCGTAAAAGAACTCCCAACTCCATATAGCGATTCGCCCCCCACTCCGGCACTCGAACCGTCCAATACCACCACTCTAATATCAGCCGTCTTTCCCCGCGCACGCGCCCGTCGAATTCCCTCCGCCTCAATCCCTTCCTCCGCATCCCGAAGACCGGCCGTATCCATCAAAACAACGGGAAATCCCGCCAAATCCATCCGTACCTCAATGACATCCCGCGTCGTGCCCGCCATCTCCGAAACGATGGCCGCGTCTCGACCCGCCAGCGCATTCAACAGACTCGACTTACCCGCATTCGGCGGACCCAATATGGCCACATCTATGCCAGACCGTAGACGCTCTCCAAGCTTACCATCATCAAGATGTTGTGTGAGTTCCCGCTCTAACCCCAATATGTCGGATTGCGAATCAGACAAAATACTCTCCGGAAGATCCTCGTCCGGAAAATCAATCGCGGCCTCGACATAAGCCAGCCGCCGCATCAATCGCTCACGCCAAGACTCGTACAACTCACCCAAAGCGCCCGACGCCTGACGCCGAGCTTGACGGCGTTGCGCCTCGGTTTCGGCGTCAATCAGGTCGGCCAATCCTTCCGCCGCCGTGAGATCCATCTTGTCGTTGAGAAAAGCCCGTTTAGAAAACTCACCCGGTTCGGCTAGTCGCGTCTCACCGCACTCCCCTATCGCCTGCAAAACAGCAGAGATGACTGCCGGGCCACCATGAATATGGAATTCCGCAATATCCTCGCCAGTAAAACTGCCCGGTCCCGGAAACCACACCGATAGCCCTTCATCCAAAAACTCCCCGGTCTTCGGCGACCGTACCCGGCACAGACGCGCCATTCGAGGTGGCGGCAAAGCCTCACCCGAGAGTTGTTCCAACACATTACCGGCCAGCGGCCCGGACACCCGCACCACCGCAACACCCGCACGCCCCGCTCCCGAAGATAAGGCATAAATCGTGGCGCTCATCACACCGTCATCCGCGCTATTTGGAATCCTTCGACGATCCCGCGCCGAATTGCGAGCCGAACTGAGACCAGAACGCCTTCTGCATCTCTTCCATCCCGCCGCCCGAACCGGACATCCAATTCTTCATCAATGCCTCGGGATCGAGCGACGAAAAACTCTCCATCATCTTGTCGCGATACTCCTTCAACAATTCCTCTTGCATCGGCGCCACATCCGGCAAGCCGAGAAATCGCCGGGCTTCCTCGGGCGAACATTCGATATTCATGGTTATTTTCATTGCCTCGTCCTCCAAAAGGGGGTTGTGCACCAGGCTCTTAACCGCAAGGTATAGAAGCTGCGAATTCCCCGCAACGCCGTCACCGGAAACCGTTTCATGCCCCAAAACGAGCTCGACCGCGAAACCAGCCCTTATTTGCTGCAACACAAGGACAATCCGGTGCATTGGTCGGCCTGGAGCGACGCCGCGTTCAAGCGTGCCCGCGCGGAAAACAAACCCATTCTTCTGTCGGTCGGATACGCCGCCTGTCATTGGTGCCACGTGATGGCCCATGAGAGTTTCGAGGACCCTAATATCTCGGCGGTTATGAACGACCTGATGGTCAATATTAAAGTAGACCGCGAAGAACGGCCCGATATCGACACCATCTATCAATCCGCGCTTTCCATGATGGGCGAACAGGGTGGTTGGCCACTGACCATGTTTCTCACGCCAGAGGGTGAGCCTTTCTGGGGCGGAACCTACTTCCCCCCCACAGCCCGATATGGCCGACCGGGATTCGGCGATGTTTTGTCCGCTGTCGCAAATACCTTCTCCAGCGAACCCGAGCGGGTGCAAAAAAATGTCGACGCCCTCAAGCAAGGCTTAGCGCAACTTTCTCAACCCATGGCCGGAGACGGCATTTCCGCCGATCTTACCGACCAAGTCGCGCGCCGCTTGCTGAATGAAATCGACATGACCCGGGGCGGCATCAAGGGCGCGCCGAAGTTCCCCCAAACCGGCATCTTCGAACAGCTTTGGCGCGCCTGGCAGCGCACCGGCGACAAGGCCTATAAGACCGCTGTCACCGTCAGCCTCGACAATATTTGCCAAGGCGGCATTTACGATCATCTCCGGGGCGGATTCTCGCGATACTCCGTCGACGAAATGTGGTTAGCGCCACATTTCGAAAAAATGCTCTACGACAATGCGGAGCTGATCGATCTTCTCACCCTGGTCTGGCAGGAAACAAAGTCACCGCTTTACGAGCAACGGATCAGCGAAACGGTCGAATGGCTTCAAACGGAGATGATCGAAGAGGGTGGTGGAATCGCCAGCAGTCTAGACGCCGATAGCGAGGGAGAAGAGGGAAAATTTTACGTATGGAGCGCGGGGGACGTAACCCGATTGTTGGGCGAAGAAGCCGCAGACTTTAGCCGTATCTACGACGTCGATGAACACGGCAACTGGGAAGGAAAAACAATCCTGAACCGTCTCCACACGATGCCGGAGCTCGACGCCGAGACCGAACTCCGCATGGCCAAGTCCAGGAAGATTTTACTCACCGAGCGCGCAAACCGTATCCGGCCGGGAAAAGACAATAAGATATTGGCGGATTGGAACGGATTAATCATCGCCGCCCTCGCCTTCGCAAGCCAAACATTCAAGCGCCCCGAATGGCTAAACATCGCGCAAAACGCCTATACATTCGTCCAAACCAACATGACCGCCAATGACCGGATGCTACACAGCTGGTGCGCCGGCGAGGCTCGCCATCCCGCAACGCTAGACGACCATGCGAATATGGCGCGCGCCGCGATCGCTCTCTATGAAAGCACCGGCGCCTCTGAATATCTCAACGATGCCCATAAGATCACCGGGCAAATCGACGCCCATTATAAAGATGAAAACGGCGGCTACTTTTTCGCTGCAAACGATACCCCGAACCTCATATCCCGAACCAAAAACGCCAACGATAACGCCACCCCCTCCGGGAACGGAACGTTAGTAGGTGTCTTCGCCCGAATGTACTATCTCACCGGAGACGAGACCTACCGCGCCCGCGCGGAGAACATCGTCAAAGCCTTTGCCGGTGAAGTCGCCCGCAACTTCTTCCCACTTTCCACCCTGCTGAATTCAAACGAATTATTGAACCGGGGCCTACAAATCGTCGTCATCGGCGAACGCTCGGATTCAGGCACGGTCGCGCTGCTGGACGCATTGGAAAATCACTCTCTGCCAGACCGAATTTTAAACGTCATCGCGACGGCTCAGCATTTACCTGAAGGCCACCCCGCCAATGGGAAAGATCAAATCGACGGCAAACCTACCGCCTACATTTGCGAAGGCCCGGTCTGTAGTCTCCCGATGACGACACCTGAAGATTTAAGCGCCTTCCTCGCAATACGCCCAACGCCATGAACAGCGGCACCATCGATAGTCCCTTTGGACCCATCACTTTTACCGTCGAGGAAGGATTTGTCATCCGAGTGAAGTTCGAACCAGGCGAGGATAATTTCAACGGCGGCGATCCCGTGATGGCCGAGACAGCGCGCCAACTGCGCGAATACGCCGCCGCCGCGCGATTTTCCTTCGACCTGCCCCTCGCCCCCGCTTTCTCCGAATTTCAAGAGCGCATACGACGATGCATGATTGCCATTCCTTAGGGTGAAATGCGGACCTATGGCGAATTAGCGGAAGAACTCGGCAGCGCATCCCAAGCCGTCGGCCAAGCTTGCGGGGCCAATCCAATTCCCATAATCGTCCCCTGCCACCGGGTCGTCGCCTCGGGCGGCAAGCTCGGTGGATTTTCCGGTGGTGACGGTGCGCCTACCAAAAAGAAACTTCTCAACCACGAAGCGGTTTACGCCCCGTGACAACTGGCTAAACGCTGAGATACTCTAGCGTTAACCAATTCCGCCGCCGAATTTCTCGGCACATACTCAACATCGTTCCAGGGAGCGCTGTATGCCCCGAGCTATACAAATTCAAAAACAAGGAAAGCCCAGTGTCATGAAGTGGGTCGAAACCCCACTCGCGAAACCGAAAAGTGGCGAAATCCTCATTAATCAAAGCCATGTCGGCCTCAATTATATTGACGTTTATCACCGCAGCGGGCTCTACCCCTTACCGATGCCCCACGGAATTGGCATGGAAGCCGCCGGCACCGTCGAAGCACTCGGCAGGAACGTCAAAGGCCTTAAGGTCGGAGACCGGGTCGCTTATGCTTCCGGCCCTCCCGGCTCCTATACCGAAGCCCGCGTCATGCCCGCGGACCGGGTCGTGAAACTTCCCGATTGGATATCGAACGAACAGGCCGCGGCAATGATGCTGCAAGGCATGACCACCGAATATCTAATCCGGCGGACCTTCAAGGTAAAAGCCGGCCAGACCGTCCTATTCCACGCCGCCGCGGGCGGTGTCGGCCTGATTGCTTGCCAATGGATGAAACAACTCGGCGCCACCGTGATCGGCACCGTCGGTAGCCCGGCCAAGGCCAAGCTCGCCCAGGCCCATGGCTGCGATCATGTCATCAATTACAACAAACAGGATTTCGTGAAACGGGTAAAAAGCATCACCAAGGGCGAAGGCGTCCCAGTGGTCTACGATTCCGTCGGCAAATCCACTTACGAGGGCTCGCTTGATTGTCTCAGCCCGCTTGGGACCTTCGTGTCCTTCGGCAATGCTTCGGGTCCCATTCCCCCGGTCGACGCCGGCATGCTCTCGCAAAAGGGCTCGCTGTTCTTCACGCGACCGACATTGATGACCTACACCGCGAAGAGCTCCGATCTCGCCGCTTCCGCGCGGGCCCTGTTCGGAGCCGTCAAGAAAGGCGTCAAAATCGAGATAAACCAGCGCTATGCGCTGAAAGACGCTAAACAGGCGCATATCGATCTCGAAGCCCGGAAAACCACCGGTTCCACCATTCTCGAAGTCTGATCCAAGCGCTCAAAAGTCGCTAAAAATAAGGCCCCCTCCTCGGAGCGGGGCCTTTTCTTTTGCGCCTTTGGGCGCGGGTCGTTCCACTCTCAAACTGATCAGGTGGAAGTTGATTCCACCTTCGTATCGAAACCGCCAGTTTGGGCTACAAATGTAGTCCAACCCGTCGTTGAGTCCGATTAGAGACGGGGCGAAGCCAAAATTACTGATTCATCGAATCGAAGAAGTCATTGTTATTCTTGCTGTCTTTCAGCTTCTCAATCAAGAATTCCATCGCGTCGGTCGTGCCCATCGGCGTCAGGATACGACGCAAGACCCACATTCTGGCCAAGGTCCCGGCAGGCACCAACAGCTCTTCTTTTCGCGTTCCTGATTTTTGGATATCGATTGCCGGAAAGGTCCGCTTGTCGGACAATTTGCGATCCAGCACGATCTCCGAGTTACCCGTGCCCTTGAACTCCTCGAAAATAACCTCATCCATGCGGCTGCCGGTATCGATCAAAGCGGTGGCGATGATGGTCAACGAACCGCCCTCTTCGATATTTCGCGCCGCACCGAAGAAACGTTTAGGACGTTGCAGAGCGTTCGCATCGACACCACCGGTGAGTACCTTGCCGGAGCTCGGCACCACAGTATTGTAAGCACGGGCCAAACGCGTGATCGAATCCAGCAGAATCACGACATCGTGCTTGTGCTCCACTAGGCGTTTAGCTTTTTCAATCACCATTTCCGCGACTTGGACGTGACGCACCGCCGGCTCATCGAAGGTCGAACTTACGACTTCGCCGTTCACCGAACGCGCCATATCGGTCACTTCCTCCGGCCGTTCATCGATCAACAGGACGATCAGGTAGACTTCCGGATGATTGCTGGTGATTGCATGCGCGATATTTTGCATGATCACCGTCTTGCCAGTCCGCGGTTGGGCCACGATCAAGCCGCGCTGTCCCTTGCCGAGCGGCGCCACCAATTCGATCACACGGCAGGTATTGTCCCGCTTCTTACCGTCGGCGACATCTTCGTCGACTTCCAGGTTGAGGTGCTCTTCGGGATATAACGGGGTCAAGTTATCGAAATTGATCCGGTGGCGAACGCTGTCCGGCTCATCGAAATTGATCTTATCCACCTTCAACAAGGCGAAATACCGCTCGCCGTCCTTCGGCGCGCGGATCTCTCCCTCCACCGTATCACCGGTGCGCAAGCCGAACCGTCGCACCTGGCTCGGACTCACATAAATATCATCCGGGCCCGGCAAATAGTTTGCTTCGGGAGAGCGCAAGAATCCAAATCCGTCTTGCAACACTTCCAAAACGCCATTGCCCACAATCGGCACTTCGTCATCGGCCAATTGTCGCAAGATCGAAAACATCATGTCCTGCTTGCGCAGAGTGCTTGCGTTCTCGACCTCAAGTTCCTCGGCGAAGGCAAGAAGCTCAGCCGGTGTTTTCTTTTTCAGGTCTTGAAGGTGAATTGGTTTTGCGGTCATTTTGCCATCGCTTGGGAAAATCGGGATGCCGCGTAGCTCTTTGGGCTTTCGCGATCCGCCAGTGAAGCGGGCGGGACATCCGAAAAGGGAAGGGAACGCATCGACCGCCAAGAGTGACGTTCGTTGCAGACCTCAACGGCCACAAAGTAGCGCTCACGTCAAGTAAAATTTAGATTGCACCCGGGCTGGAATATCTGAGCTTTGCTAGGGCTCAAAACGGTTTGACGACCACCAATACTACAATTCCGATCATCAGAAGCGTCGGAATCTCATTCGCTATGCGATAATACTTGGCGCCTCGTGCGTTATTGTCCCGTTCGAAATCCTTGCGCCATCGTGCCATCCCCATATGGGCCGCCGACATCAAAATCACCAATAAGATTTTACCGTGAAACCAACCTTCGGAAAACGCCTCGGTGATATACGCCAACCACAGACCGAAGATCCAAGACGCGATCATCGCCGGAGTCATGATCGCCCGGAGCAGCCTCCGTTCCATAATTTTAAAAGTCTCCGATAACTCAGAGCCGGGTTTCGCTTCCACATGATAGACAAACAGCCGCGGCAGATACAACAGACCCGCCATCCACGAAATAACAGAGACGATGTGAAGCACTAATACCCATTCATACATAATTTATCTATCCAGCAACGGGACACTGCGCGCACTCAGCCGGACAAACTCGGTGTCCCTCGGGACCAAATAGGCCGGCATTCCGTGAACGAGCGGCACTTACAAGTTCCGCCAACCCGCTGATAAATGCAGCATCATCGCTAACCGTCCCTATTCTCGAATAGGACACAACGCCCGCTTTTTCCGCCAGTTCACGATATTCAATGTCGAGTTCGACCAATGTTTCCGAATGTTCCGATACGAAGGCAATCGGCACCACAATTAAGTTTTTTCCCTCAGACCCCGCTAACCGAATCTCATCTTCCGTATAAGGCTTAATCCATTCAAGTGGGCCGACGCGACTTTGATAACTGACCCGCCATTGCAACGCGGACCTGTTCAATTTTTCCATCACCGCTGCCGCGGTCTGTTCTATCGCCCACTTGTAAGGATCACCTCGATCGACAATTTTCTTAGGCAAACCATGGGCGGAAAATAATACGCGAATATTCGAATGTTCCGCCGTTCCGGCCAACGCGGTTTTCAGTCGTTCCGCCACCGCCGAAACAAAACCGGAATTGGTCGGATAACAACATATACCTTTCGTCGCCACATCGAGCCCTACCTTTCTCGATGCTCTCTCCCAGTCCTTAATCGACGACCCGCTTGTCGTCGTCGAATACTGCGGATAAAGCGGTAATAGAATCACCTCATCCGCGCCCCAGGCCTTAACATCAGTCGCGATTTCATCCGCCATTGGATGCCAATACCGCATCGCCGTGAAACATTTGACCTCATCATCGACGTATTGTTCCTGTAATACCCTCTGCAAGGCATCCGCTTGCTTCTTGGTATTCGGTACGAGCGGCGACCCACCCCCTAATTGCGCGTAAATTTCCTGTGCGATTGGCGCACGCCGGGTGGAAATCAGCTTGGCGATGAACCAACGAATGGGCTGCGGAGCCCCAATAATAGCTTTATCGTTGAATAGATTGAATAAAAACGGCTGAACGGCCGCCGGGCCGTCAGGACCTCCTAAATTAAAGAGGATAATCGCAATTCTTCTCATTTTTTTAGGTTTTATCCCTAATTAAGAGGAAAACTCACGAACTTTGGACACCAAACGCTGAACCGTCCCGGGATCAGTCTGTTTATCCACACCGTGCCCTAGATTGAAAATATGCGGTCGGCCTCGGCATGTATCGACAATGCGTTTCACCGCTTGGTCCATCTCATCACCACCGACTAACAAAAAGACCGGATCGATATTTCCCTGGATCGGCATTCCCGCTGGAAGCGCTTCCATTGCCCAATCAAGTGACACTGCCGTATCCAACGATATAGCCGTCACACCGGTCTTCTCCGCAAAAGGAACATACATTGAGCCCGCCCCTCTCGGAAATCCGATAATCGGCAAATCCGGCCATTTCACTCGCAACGCAGCGACGATCCGTCGAATGGGCTCTACCACCCATGTCATGAACTCGGGCGCCGGTAGGACACCCGCGTGACTTTCAAAAATCTGGACCGCGTCAACACCTGCCTCAATCTGCGCTGAAAGATGCGCGACTGTTGCCTCAACCAGCAAATCCATCAAACGGCCAAAGCCTTCAGGATCACCATAACAAAACGATTTCACCGCATGAAAATCACGACTCGTCCGGCCTTCGACCATATAGCATGCAACCGTCCACGGTGCGCCGGCAAATCCGACCAACGCTGTCTCCGCGCCCAATCGCCCGGTTAACTGAGACACAGCTTCGTAGACAGGTGCCAGCGTCCCTAATAACCCGTCCATTGACAACAAATCCGCCTCGGCAGCCGATCGAACCGGCTTTAAGACAGGACCCGTTCCTTCAACAAACGAGACGTCTTGACCCAATCCATCGGGCACCACGAGTATATCGGAAAACAATATCGCTGCATCGAAACCATATCGGTTGATCGGTTGTAGCGTGACCTCAACAGCAAATTCCGGCGTATAGCAAAGATCCAAGAAACCGCCAGCCTTCGCCCTCAATTGCCTATATTCGGGCAGATACCGCCCGGCTTGGCGCATCAACCAGATCGGCGGCGGATCGCATCGTTTACCCTTTAATACTTCGAGAAACGGTTTGGTCATGAAGGATTGATCCGATCGAGAAAATTCAAAGAGAGTTTGCTCTCAATACAAATAATATAGGGCCAATAAAAGTTAGTTGTTGTTGTTGTGCGGGGGATAACGGGAATCCCCGCTGATTCCAGAAGAAGATAAATACTATGGGGATTAAATCCCAACCTTGTGGTTAAGGTAAAGATACAGACCTGCAAGCAATTGAAAAACAAAGACTAATTAAATTATAAACATACGATGATAGTTGCCCTGTATCCCCTCTCTAAGTGGTCTAAATCTTCTCTTGTCATAATAGAGTTACCCACCTGTCCAAAAACACCTGCAAACATATGAACAGGGGGGATTGATTTCCTGGTATGAGGATGTTGTGTGGATAAAATGAAGTTATTCAGAAGTTATCGGCCGCATTCGTGAAAGAATTTCATCTCCATCTCGTATCGGACGCTACGGGTGAAACCGTCCATAGCGTTGCCCGCGCGTGCTTCGTTCAATTCGATGGCATTGAGCCTATCGAACACCATTGGCCTCTCGTCCGGACCAAAGGTCAAATCGAGAAGATTGTACGCAATATAGGCGAACATCCAGGCGTCGTCTTATTTACCATAGTCAAAGAAGAACTCCGAAGTGCGTTGGAAATCGGTTGTTCTCGATTGCATGTACCCTGTATTTCCGTGCTCGATCCGGTCATTCACGCGCTAACGGCGTTTCTAGGGCTGGAAAGTAGTGGTAAATCCGGTCGTCAGCATACGCTGGATGCGGATTATTTCGACCGTATCGATGCTATGACATACACGCTTAATCATGATGATGGTCAATCGACCCACGATTTGGGTAACGCAGATATCGTGTTGGTGGGCGTCTCCCGAACATCGAAAACACCGACCTGTATTTACCTCGCTAATAGAGGATTGAAAGCGGCAAACGTCCCGATCGTCCCGGATATCCAATTGCCCCCTGTATTCGAGACCTTATCCGGGGAGGGCGCGCCGTTGATTGTTGGACTGACGACAGACCCAAAACGCTTGATACAAGTACGGCGCAATAGATTACGTTTGTTGGATCACGACGCGGATACTGATTATGTGGATCCGGAAATCGTCCGGGCTGAGGTTGCGACCGCGCGTCGTCTCTTTAGCGAGCGGAACTGGCCGGTCATCGATGTAACGCGCCGTTCTATTGAAGAGACCGCGGCGACAATCTTACAATTCCTTGAACGCGAACGAGAAGCACATGTCGAGTGATCTGCCGCTGGAAATTGTCTTGGCGTCAGCGAGCCGATCCCGTGCCGCAATTTTAGCCGGCGCGGGTCTTGAGGTCCTGATCGAGCCCGCGGATATAGACGAATCGGCGGTCAAGGAAAGCGGTCTGCGAACACAAGCGTCTGTCGACGCAGTGGCGGCGTCACTGGCTTGTCAAAAAGCGCAAAAAATTTCCGAAGTCCATCCAAACGCGTTTGTGATAGGTGCTGATCAAATGTTGGATTGCGGCGGCAGTTGGCTCGATAAACCGGATTCCTTAGCTGCCGCGCGTGACACATTACGCCTATTGCGTGGAAAATCGCACGATTTGGTTACAAGCGTAAGTATCGTACAGGACGGTACTGAAATTTGGGCGGTGACCGACCGGGCACAACTTTTGATGCGCGACTTTTCTGATAATTTTCTCGAAACATACCTCAGCCGTGTCGGAGACGATGTAATGCTTTCCGTCGGCGCTTATCAATTGGAAGGTCTCGGAGCTCAATTGTTTGAGCGGATAGATGGAGACTATTTCACCATCCTCGGTCTTCCCCTGTTCCCTCTATTGGGATTTATGCGGGAACAGAATGTGATCGGCCAATGACCCTCAGTGGAAAAGCGAAAATTGCCGGTGTCATGGGCTGGCCCATTTCCCACTCAAGATCACCAATACTGCATGGTTATTGGTTACAGGAATATGGCATTGACGGTGCTTATCTACCGTTTCCGGTCGCGCCCGAAAATATCGAAACAGCGCTCCGAGCGTTGCCGCACTTAGGCATTGCCGGCACAAATCTGACGGTGCCGCACAAAGAAGCGGCGCTCACAATTTGCGACCGCGTCGATGACATCGCCCGGCGGATCGGTGCCGTGAATACTGTGGTTGTGGAGAACGACGGGACATTGTCGGGCAGCAATACCGACGCATTCGGGTTTCTCGAAAATTTAAAATCCGAAAGCGATTGGAAACCGACCGACGGTTCCGCCGTGATACTGGGCGCGGGGGGCGCCGCTCGGGCCGTCGTCGCGGCGCTCCTCGATGACGGTGTACAAGACATCCGAATCGTCAATCGAACGTTGGAGCGAGCGGAAAATCTCGCCATTGAATTTGCCGGTTGCTGCACAGCCCTAAGATGGGATCATGCCGAGGATGCTCTGGCGGATGCCGCGCTTCTGGTTAATACGACAACGCTCGGCATGATCGGGCAACCCGATCTCCAAATCTCACTAAAAGCGTTACCAACATCCGCGACGGTTAACGATATCGTCTACGTCCCGCTTCAAACATCGCTTTTGCAAAACGCGGCGCGGCATGGGAACTCAATTGTCGACGGGCTCGGTATGTTGTTGCATCAAGCCCGCCCCGGCTTTGCCGCCTGGTTCGGCAAACAGCCACACGTGACCACTGGTCTCCGTGAATTCATCCTCACTGATTTAAAAACATGATTGTCCTGGGACTAACCGGATCCATCGGTATGGGTAAAAGTACGGCGGCGAATATGTTGCGCCGGCTGGGAGTGCCGGTCAGCGACGCGGACGCCATCGTCCATGACTTGATTGGCCCGGGCGGCGCGGCGGTCGCGGCGGTTGAAGCCGCTTTTCCGGGTTCTGTTGAAAATGGCGCGGTAAACCGGGCAAAACTTGGCACGACCGTCTTTGGAAATCCGGAAGCTTTGAAAACGCTAGAGCACATTCTCCATCCATTGGTGGAACAAGCGCGAGATCAATTTTTGAAACAATCTCAACGCCGGCGCCAGTCGGTCGTGGCACTGGATATCCCGCTTCTATTCGAAGTCGAAGCAGATAAACAATGCCACGCAACCATTGTCGTCTCGGCGCCGCCGTTCATTCAGGCAGCGCGCGTTCTTTCGCGGCCGGGCATGACGATGGAAAAGCTTGCGGGTATTCGCCGTCATCAAATGAGCGATCTCGAAAAACGCCGCCGCGCGACATTTGTGATCCCGACGGGCAATGGCCGCCGGTCAGCCTTGCAAGCCCTGGCGCGGATTGTCAGACTTTCCCGGCGCGGCAGACTTCCGCGTAACGGGAGATAACAGCCATGCGTGAAATCGTCCTCGATACGGAAACGACCGGCCTCAACCCACGAACAGGAGACCGTTTGGTGGAGATCGGGTGTGTCGAATTGGACAACCACATCCCAACTGGAAACACCTATCATCAATACGTCAATCCTGAGCGGGACATGCCGGATGAAGCGTTTGCGGTCCACGGATTGTCGGAAGCGTTTCTCGCGAAACATCCGATTTTCTCCGAGGTCGCCGACGCCTTCCTGGAATTCATCGGGGACTCCGATCTCGTCATCCATAATGCCAGCTTCGATATGGGATTTATTAATGGCGAACTGGATCGATTAGGACGCCCTACGGTCGATTTCAGTCGCGCCATCGATACGGTGCAGATCGCCCGCAGCAAGTATCCTGGCGCGCAAGCAAGCCTGGACGCGTTGTGTCGGCGTTTTGAAATAGATCTGTCTGCCCGCACCAAACACGGCGCGCTACTGGATGCCGAATTGTTGGCGGATGTCTATCTCGAGTTGGTTGGCGGCCGTCAGCCGGGGTTCGAGCTTGCGGCGGAAAGAAAAGCGTCGGCGGCAAATACGATCGAAACCAGGACAGCGCCGGCCCGACCGGCCCGGCCCCACGCCGCAACCGAGAGCGAGCGTGCCGCGCATGATGAATTCATGCAGCAAATTACCGATCCGATCTGGCGCGATTGACCGAAAAGCTTAATTCGTCTGGGGCGTTTCTTTCGCGGTCTGGCGATACATTGCGACAAAATCGACCGGAGAAATGAGCAATGGCGGAAAGCCCCCCTCGCTGATCGTGCCCGAAAGGATTGACCGCGCGAAGGGGAAGATCATGCGTGGCACCTCAATTATTATAAATGGATGGAGGTGTTCCTCGGGGATCTCGCCAATCTCCGCAATTGCGGCATAGGCAATTTCCGCTATGAAAAGCGTCGTGTTGCCCGCAGTAGCGTTGACTTGCACATGCAACACCACTTCGAACGTGTTGTCGCCCAGTCGCTGCGCTTCGACGCGGACATCGATATTGATGTTGGGTGGTTCGGTCTGTGCATTGAGAAAGAGCCCGGGCGCCGCCGGATTCTCAAACGAGAGATCCTTCGTGTATTGATGCGTGATATTGAGCGGAATGCCGCCCTCGCCGTCGTGGCCGGCCTCGTCGCCGTCTGGTTGCTGGTCTTCAGACATATCCATCCCATTGCGTCATGTTGCCGGTGCCTGCTAACACGGAATATCCATGGGCACAACTTTACCGCCGCCGGGATGCAGATCGCGCGGGTCAAACTCCACTAGCTGCGCGTTCCCGACCGTGTGACCGGTCAAACCGCGAATAAAACCCCAATGACTAACCACAAGGGTTTGCTGCCAGTTACCGCTGCTTGAATGTTTTTCCCGGAAATTTAAACACCGTTCATCCAAGGCCGATTCGCTTTCTACAGGCGTCGGCCACCAGGTCTCCTCGAGATGATCCAGGTCTAGCCCTGGCCAAGCTCGGCGCAAGTCCGCGCCCGGGGTGCCCAAATCGCAAATGAAGGCGGCGCGTTCACCAATCCGTGGGTCGACTTCCACCGCGACCCCAATTGCTTCCCCAACGATAGAGGCCGTCTGGATTGCTCGCGTATATGGACTGGTCAAAATACGCTTAATGATTCGGTCTTTCAGATATCCAACCGCTTCGCTCACTTGCCGGTGGCCCAGATCGGTCAGCTTTGGATCCCGGATGCCTGGATCGATACGGGTTTTCTTATAGACGACGTTAAATTCGGACTCGCCGTGTCGTAATAATATCATTCTTTCTTTCCATTGCTTTTGCCCTGCGGCTCGATTTCACGCGTCTCTTCCGTGACCTCGGTAAAATCGCCATCAATGACCGTCTCGCCCGGCCGCGATGGCGGTGATCCGGATACGCCGAAACCGCTGCTGCCATCCGTCCAAACGGTTCCCCGCTTCGATAGCGCACTTAAAACGCCTCCTGCGAGGACCCTCCGGATTCCCGGAACGAATAGCGCGAAACCCACCGCATCTGTCAAAAATCCGGGTGTTAGCAACAGCGCGCCCGCGACCAGCAGGCACAATCCGGTAAAGACCTCGCCCACTGGCACCTCGCCCCGCTGCAAGCTTTCTTGCACGCGGCCCAAGGTGCGTAGCCCTTGGTAGCGTAGTAACCCGGTTCCCAAAAACGCCGTCAAAATGACCATCGCCAATGTCGGCCATAATCCGAACCGTTCGCCCGCTTGAATGAAGACGGCGATTTCCGCGATGGGCACGGCGATGAAAACAAATAGGAGTATAACCGGCATACTTGCTCTTTTCGGGCGGAACCCCTATCTAAACAGAGGTTCTGAAGAGCCCCGAAACGTATAGAGATATGGGATTCGATTGGTATTCCCCTAACCTAGGGGCGGACGGGAATGTTCGCAACGGGCGACGCCGTTTTGGGGACACAGAAAGGGCGTTTAAATGAGCGGCGGTTTAGGTTTTCTCGATATTATTCTCTTTGCGATGCTGGCCGCGTTCTTGATCTATCGGCTTGGCAGCGTGCTGGGTAAACGCACCGGTCACGAACAACAGCCTCCCGAGATTTTCGGCACGGGTGCCGGCCCGGACGAGGCGCAAGAGGACAATGTCATCTCCCTGCCGGACCGCGCTCCGGAGCCCGCAGATGCATCGGCCGAGCCGGCGTCACCCTTGGATGCCGCGATTACGCAGATCAAACTCGCCGACCGATCGTTCGATGAGAAAGGCTTTGTGTCAGGCGCGCGCGCGGCATTCGAAATGGTCGTGGACTCCTTCGCCAACGGCGATACCGATACGCTGCGAAATCTCTTGAGCGACGATGTCTATGAGAATTTCGCCGCCGCGATCCGTGATAGAGTTTCGAAGGACCAAACCCTCGAGACAACAATGGTTGGCATCGACGTCACCGAAATCATCGAGGCCGAGATGGAAGGGCGCAATGCGCTCGTCACGGTCAAATACGTCAGCGATCAGGTCAATGTCACCCGCGACGCGGAAGGTGAAATTGTCGAAGGCGATCCCAGCGCGGTCATCCGCATCACCGATATTTGGACATTCGCGCGCGACACATCGGCTTCCGATCCGAATTGGACTCTGATCGCGACCCGCAGCCCAAACTGATTTCATTGCATGATAGGCACGGCAAAGACGGTTTCGACTCATATCGGACGTATTGCCGGAGTTTTGACGCTCGCATTGCTCGTTGCGTGCGCACCAAAATACCTGTCGAAAGAATCTGATACCGCGCAGCTGAATTTAGCGCCTGCGGCGTTCGCCGACCTCCCGTTTTGGACACGAGACAGGCATGTGGACGCACTCGGCGCCTTTATTCGCTCATGCTCCAATTTGTCGGTCGGCGTCGATAGTCGTGTGGGCGGCCGCCAATTAAATAAGGGCCATTGGGCGCCGATTTGCCGAGCCGCGAATCAATTGCCATCGGGTGATGGATCGTCGGCGCGAAAATTTTTCGAAACATGGTTCGTCCCATATCTGGCTTCCGCCGCCGGAGATTCCCTGGGTTTGTTCACCGGTTATTTCGAGGCGGAATTACGGGGTTCGAAAACACGGAGTGCCGATTTTAATGTGCCGCTCTATGCTCTTCCCACCGATCTGGTAAGCATCGATCTTGGAAAGTTTAACGCCGATCTTCGCGGCCGAAATCTGGTCGGGCGTGTGGCGGGTGAGCGTATCCTCCCGTATCACCGCCGCGCCGATATTCATAAGGGTGCGCTCCGCGATGCGGCACGCGTATTGGTCTGGGTCGACGATGTCGTCGACGCTTTCTTGCTCCATGTGCAGGGATCGGGACGGGTCGTATTGGAAGACGGCGCCGTTATGCGGGTCGGATATGCGGGCAATAACGGACATGGCTACGTTTCGATCGGCCGGGTGTTGATCGAGCAAGGGGAACTGCCGCCGGGTAGAGCCGGCTGGGTGCAAATTCGCGACTGGATCGCGCGTCATCCCGCGAAGGCGGAAGCCCTATTGGCTCAAAATCCCCGTTTTATTTTCTTTCGTGAAATCTCCGGCGATGGTCCGATTGGCGCCCAAGGGGTGGCTCTGACACCGCGCCGCAGTTTGGCGGTCGACCGTAAATTCATTCCATTGGGTCTCCCCATTTGGCTCGATACGGTTTGGCCGGGAGAGGATCAGCGCCCACTGCGCCGCTTGATGATCGCGCAGGACACGGGCAGCGCCATCAAAGGTCCGATCCGGGGCGATTTTTTTTGGGGATACGGCAAGGATGCATTGGCGGAAGCGGGCCGGATGAAGAGCCCCGGGCGGTACTACATACTCCTGCCGAAATCGGCGGCCGCGCCGGTTTCTTGAACCGTTGCGTTTCGAGGGTTCCAAGATCATTCTAGCGGCCATAAACGCAATGAAGGATTTTCCATGGCGCATGTGAAGGATAGCCGGCCGCAGGTAGCGCTTTTTGTGACATGCCTCGTCGATTTGATGCGGCCGTCGGTTGGCTTCTCAGCCGTCAAATTGCTCGAGGCCGCCGGATGCGATGTCGCGGTGCCGGAAGCACAAACCTGTTGTGGGCAGCCCGCGTATAATTCGGGCGACAGGGCCGATGCTAAGGCCATCGCGCGCCAAACCATCGAGGCCTTAGAAGGATATGATTACGTTGTCGCGCCCAGCGGTTCCTGTGCCGGAATGTTATCGAAACACTATCCGGAACTTTTCGAAGAGGACGACGCAATGTCTGCGCGTGCCCTGGACTTGGCGCGCCGAACATACGAGTTGGTTTCGTTTCTGACCGACGTTCGCGGGATGACCTCGGTGGACGCGGAATTCGATGGTGCGGTGACCTATCATGATTCGTGTTCGAGCCTGCGGGAAATGCAGGTGCGGGCGCAGCCGCGCAAATTGTTGCAATCGATTGACGGCGTCGAAATTCGCGAACTCACCTTCAACGAGGCATGTTGCGGGTTCGGCGGCACGTTCTGCGTTAAGTATCCGGACATATCCAACAAGATGGTCGGCGATAAATGCGCGGATATTTCGGAGACCGGCGCCGGGACTGTCTTGGCGGGCGATATGGGGTGTTTGCTTAATATCGCGGGTAAGCTGAAGCGGGATGGCTCGTCGGTCGAAGTCCGGCATATCGCCGAAGTCTTGGCCGGCATGACCGACACTCCCTCTATCGGCGAGGGGGAGTAAGGTCATGCAGGAAGTTAAGACCGGGCGATTTATCGATAATGCACGCGCCGCGCTGGATGACGGCAATCTACAAGTTGCGTTGACCAAGATGAAAACCGGTTTCGTCGACCGCCGCTCGGAAGCGCGCGCGCGTCTGCCGGAATTCGACCAAATCCGCGATCAAGCGCGCGATATCAAGAATCACACCTTGGAGAATCTCGATTACTACTTAGAGCGCTTTGAGCGTAAGGTGACCGAGCAGGGCGGGCATGTGCATTGGTGCTCGACGCCCGAGGACGCGCGGCAAACCATTCTCGCGATTTGTCGCCGCCTCGATGCCAAGACAGTTACTAAGGGCAAAACGATGATTGCCGAGGAAATCGGTCTCAACGATTTCTTCGAGGAAAACGATATCGAGCCCATCGAGACGGATTTGGGTGAATATATCATTCAGCTGCGCAAGGAACCGCCAAGCCACATCATTGCCCCGGCGATCCATGTGCTGAAGCATGAGGTTGCGGAAGCCTTCGTCGAAAAACACACTGAGCGCGACCCGAATCGATCGCTGGAAGAGCCCCGCGAATTGCTGGACGAGGCGCGCGAGGAATTGCGCCAAAAATTTCTCGACGCCGATGTGGGCGTGACCGGTGCGAACTTCCTCATCGCCGAGACCGGCACGTCCGTCATCGTCACGAATGAAGGCAACGGCGATCTCACCCAGACCATTCCGAAAGCGCATATCGTTGTCGCGAGCTTAGAGAAAGTCGTCCCGACCCTGGAAGACGCCTCCACCATATTGCGGGTGTTGGCGCGTTCGGCGACCGGACAGGAAGCCTCCGTCTACACAACTTTCTCGACCGGTCCCCGCCGGCCGGACGATCTCGACGGGCCCGGCGAATATCACGTCGTGCTGCTCGACAATGAGCGCAGCAAAATGCTCGGCACCGAGTTTCAAGAGATGCTGCGGTGTATCCGCTGCGGCGCCTGCCTCAATCACTGCCCGGTCTATAATTCCGTCGGCGGACACGCTTATGGCTGGGTTTATCCGGGGCCAATGGGCTCGGTGCTCACGCCATCCTTGATCGGTGTCGAGGCCGCGGGCCATCTGCCGAACGCGTCGACTTTCTGCGGGCGGTGCGAGGAAGTTTGCCCGATGCGCATCCCGCTGCCGAAAATGATGCGCCATTTGCGCGAGCGCGAATTCGACAGTGGGCTCGGGTCGCAAACCGTGCGCACAGGCATTCGCATGTGGGCGTTCTACGCCAAGCGGCCCCGGCTCTACCAATTCCTGACGGCGATCAAATTTCGCATTCTCGGGGCGCTCGGCCGTTCGAAAGGGCGGTTCCGCCGTCTGCCGGGTGCGGGCGGCTGGACGAAGTATCGTGATTTCCCGGCACCGCAACCGGGCGGCACATTCCAATCGCAATGGACCGCCAAGGACGGCGCCCGGAGGCCGGCGGCATGAGCGGGCGCGACAGTATTCTGGGCACGATCCGAAGTGGCCTCGGACGGGGCGAACTGGGCGATGCGGATAAGGCGGCGCTCGAAGATCGCATTGCGGCGCGCGGTCGCGGGGTGCGGCCGTCCCGGATTGACCTTGATGCGGACGGTCTTGCGGATCTTTTCGTCGACTATGCCAAGGGTGTCGATATGTCGGTCGATCGCGTCGCCTCGATGGAGGACGTACCCGATAGGGTGGCGGATTATCTCACGCGTGAGAACCTGCCCGCCAATCTGCGGGTGGCGCCCGACCCGTCGCTCGACGCTATCCCATGGGAGAAGCGCCCGACCCTTACCGTTACCCGCGGCAAGACAGACGGTTCCGACGAGGTCGGATTGACCGGTGCCTTCGCCGGCGTGGCGGAGACCGGCACCTTAATCATGCGCTCCGGACCGGAACATCCGACCACGCTCAACTTCCTACCGGATTCCCACCTGGTCGTCATTCGCAAGAGCCAGATCGTTGGTTCCTATGAAGACGCCTGGGATAAAATTCGCGATGGCGAGATGCCACGCACGGTGAATTTCATCACCGGTCCGTCGCGCACCGGCGATATCGAGCAGACGATCTTCATGGGCGCGCACGGGCCTCGCCGTATGCATATCGTGTTGGTCGAGGATGAGTGATGGCGGGCAAAAAAGACGCCGACGACACCGATCTGTTTCGCGCGGTGATGCGGGACGTCAAACCGCTGAAGCGCCGCACACCGCGCGCCGCCCCGCCGTCTGCCTCTCCTTCTAAACCCGCGTCGGTTAAAAAAGCCACGCCGAAAAAGTCGCCGATCCGGCATCAGGCAACCCCGCCGCCCCCGCCTCCCGCGAGGCCGAAACAATCCTCTATCGGCCATGGCGACATCGCCGGGCTCGATCGCCGCACCGGTCAACGGTTCAAACGTGGCCAACTGCCGGTCGAAGCACGCCTCGATCTGCACGGGTTGACCCAGGCCGAGGCGCATCGCGAGCTCGACGGGTTTTTGTCACGCCAATATATGTCCGGAAAGCGCTGCGTCATTGTGGTCACCGGCAAGGGTGTCGGCAAGGATGGCGGTGGCGTGCTTCGCGCCGCAGTGCCGCGCTGGCTGAACGAATCCCCCAATCGCGATAAGGTGCTGGCGTTTGAGTACGCACGGCAAAAAGACGGCGGCGCCGGGGCGCTTTATGTTTTGATAAAAAGACGGCGGGCGGGTGGATGACTCCGCTCGGCGTCAAACTGCGCGCGCTCAGAGAAGAGAAAGGCGTTACCCTATCGCAAATGGCGGCGGCGCTGGAAGTGACGCCGGCCTATCTCTCGGCGTTAGAGCACGGCAAACGCGGCCGCCCGACAACGCTCCGTCTGCATCAGATTTGTGCCTATTTCGAGATCATCTGGGACGAGGCCGACGACCTCCGCCGCCTCGCCGATATTTCCCATCCCAAAGTCACCATCGATACGTCGGGCCTATCATCGGAAGCGACGGAATTGGCGAACCGATTGGCGAATCAGATCGGGGAGTTGAGCGTCGCTCAAATCAATACGATGCTAGGGACACTGAAGGGTTAGGCAATCAACCTACAAAATAAACTTACTGAGATCCGTGTCCTTGGCGAGTTCAGAGACCTGGGCTTGAACGTACTCGGCGTCGATGGTGACGGTGTCACCCTTGCGGTCGGTTGCGGAGAAGGAGATTTCCTCCAGCAGCTTTTCCAGCACCGTGTGCAAGCGGCGGGCGCCGATGTTCTCCACATGGGAGTTCACCTCGGCGGCGAGGCGCGCCAGCTCGTCGATGGCGTCCTCGGTGAAGTCGAGGGTCACCCCTTCCGTGCCCATCAAGGCGACGTATTGCTTGATCAGGCTGTTCTCCGGCTCGCGCAGGATGCGGGCGAAATCTTCTTCCGACAGGGCCTTTAATTCGACCCGGATCGGCAACCGGCCCTGCAGTTCCGGCAATAGGTCCGACGGTTTGGCGATGTGGAACGCGCCCGACGCGATGAACAACACATGGTCGGTTTTCACCGGGCCGTATTTGGTCGAGACAGTGGTGCCTTCGATCAGCGGCAGCAGGTCGCGCTGCACGCCTTCGCGGCTGACGTCGGCGCCTTGGCGCTCGCTGCGCGCGCAAACTTTATCGAGTTCGTCCAGGAAGACGATGCCGTTTTGCTCCACGATCTCGACGGCTTCGCGGACGATCTTCTCCTCGTCGACCAGCTTGTCGCCTTCCTCGTGCAACAGCACCTCATAGGATTCCGAGACCTTTAGACGCCGCGGTTTGGTACGCCCGCCAAGGGCCTTGCCGAGCATATCGTTGAGATTAATCATGCCCATCTGCGCGCCGGGGGAGCCCGGGATATCGAAAGTCGGCAGGCCCATCGAGCTGGTATCGGCGACTTCCAGCTCGATTTCCTTGTCGTCCAATTCGCCGGTCCGGAGTTTCTGGCGGAAGCTCGTGCGGGTCGCTTCGCTGGCGTTCTCTCCGACCAAGGCGTCGATGACGCGCTCCTCGGCCATCAATTCCGCTTTCGCCTGCACGTCCTTGCGGTGAGTCTCGCGGACCATATGAATGGCGGATTCGACGAGATCGCGAATAATTTGTTCCACGTCGCGGCCGACATAGCCGACCTCTGTGAACTTGGTGGCTTCCACCTTGATGAAGGGGGCTTGATCCAACTTCGCGAGACGGCGTGCGATCTCCGTCTTGCCGACGCCGGTCGGGCCGATCATCAGAATGTTCTTCGGCAGCACTTCCTCGCGCAGGTCGTCGGACAGTTGCTGGCGTCGCCAGCGATTGCGAAGTGCGATGGCGACGGCGCGCTTGGCGTCGTTTTGGCCGACGATGTGGCGGTCGAGTTCGGATACGATCTCGCGCGGGCTGAAC
>Ga0055584_100000498_pt1 | contig 37363 bp, 36 predicted proteins | sample OSDHelmetaG_FD_58716 | JGI IMG/M metagenome (GOLD analysis project Ga0055584, IMG submission 58716) | Pelagic marine sediment microbial communities from the LTER site Helgoland, North Sea, for post-phytoplankton bloom and carbon turnover... | ecosystem: Environmental > Aquatic > Marine >...
CCCCGTCCTTGCGCAGCTTGCGCAGGAACAGCTGCTCGCGCTCCATGAGGCGGCTGAACATCTCGCACAGCGCTTCTTCGCTGATGCGCTCGCTGTGCAGCCGGCTCTCGGCCGCCGTCAGGGTCTGCAGGAACAGCTGGCTGCGCACGTCGCTGACCGGCTTCTGCTCGACCAGGTACGCCTTCATGAACAGCTCGACGCTGGCGTCCACGTACTCGCGCAGGCTCTGGCGCAGGTTGCCCAGATCCTCGGGCTCCGGCGGCGTCGCGTGGCTGACGTAGCGCAGGTCGATGGCGCCGTCGATCTTGCGGCCCTCGACCACCCGGACCCGACCGATCTCAACGCCGCCGGTGATCTCCTTGGTGGAGAACGCCGTCACGAACGACTCGATGGTCCGGGTCTCCTGACGCTCGGTGGAGTTGTAGGCCTGCCGCTTGCTCGCGGTGTCCTGCAGCTCCTTGTACACGAGGAAGATCATGTACTTGCCCGGCTCGTCGGGCACGACCTCGGACCGCGCGCCGGCGGCCACGACGATGTCGCTGCCTTCGGGGTCGATGGCGTAGCCCTCGGAGATCTCGACGCAGTCGCCGTCGGCCGTCTGCACGACCTCGGGCTTGAGTCCGAACACCAGGCCCGTGCCGTGGAGGTGGCGGTTGGACAGCCGCCGCTTCCACAGGTGGAACTCCTGCTCGTCGCGCAGGTCGATGTCCGACAGGCACATGCCCTCGAACGGCCGGAGTCGCTTGTTGCTCATGGCTTCCATCGGTGCCTCTACCCTCTTCAGCCCAGCAGGCAGGCTCGGCCCAGCACGGAGTTGGCCAGGACTTCCTGACCCTCCCCGGCGAGGACGAGACCACCCTGGGTGCTCTCTTCGTCTTTGAAGCAGATCACAAACTGCAAATGCGCCGGGCGCTCGTGCTGGGCGACGCGCGCCACCTGCTCGAGCAGCTCGACGAGCCGGTCCTGGAACTGGGCCACGAGCACATCGCGGTTCGCCAGGACGATGGTGAAGTACTCGGCCGCCGCAAACCGCGGCGACACCAACAGGTGCTCGCCGGCGTGGGTGACGTAGGGCAACCGCAGGGCCGCGTCCTCGTCCCGGGGCCGGGCCAGGGCGCAGTTGCCCAGTTCCATGGGCTGAGGACCGCGCCGCGGCACGATCTCCGCCGTGAGCCCGGTCAGCGTCTTGATCATCTCCCCGACGCCGAACACCGTCCCGCGCCACTGGAACAGCTCGACGGCGCGGCGCAGGAAGATGCGGCGGCGGGTGACGGGGATGCGCTCGTCGAGCGTGAAGTCGACCCAGCTGGCCAGCCAAGGCAGGAACTTCGGGTCCATGCGGACCGGATCGACGATGCGGCCCCGGCCTTCGACGCGCCGCTCGACTTCGAAGTTCAGGGTCTGGAACAGCAGCAGGTAGCGCTTGAGGAAGTCGCCGCCCAGCGTGCCGTGCTCGCTCTGCGCGCCCTGGGTCAGCACCGCCGGCAGGTACTGGCCGTACCCGCGGGTGGCCACCAGCAAGGAGACCGAGTCCCGGGGCTCGAGCCGGGCGAGCCGGACGGGCTTGCCCTCCTGCTCGTAGCGGACCTCCGCGGGGTTGTCGGGCGCCGTGCTCAGCGTCGTCGGCGGCGAGCCCCCCGACGGCCGGATGCGCGCGCCCACGACCTTGCCCTGGAGCCGCCGCCGCACTTCCTCGACGTACTCCACGCGCACGGGGTTGCCGAGGCTGTGTTCCACGATCGACAGCCCGAGCTCGGCCGGAAGCCGCTCTCGGACGATGCGCTCGAGGGAGTCGAGGTGCTGCACCTTAGATGTGCCCCATCTAGTCCACCTCGACCAGGACGGTGGGGGCACCGGCCAGCACGAACAGCTGCCCCGGACGCCCGCGCTCAGGCAAGGAGCGAGCCCAGCCGGCGGGAGCCCCCGGCGGCGGCGCGCGCAGGATGGTGCAGGAGCTCACGTGGCGGATCTCCGGGATCTCGCCGAGCACGTGCTGCAGGTCTTCGGCCCGCGGCACTTCGCCAAAGGGCCAGCCCTGGCCGTCGACGCCGCCCACGTACGGGTCCAGGAACCGGGTGACCCACGCCTCGGACCGCTCGCGAACGCCGCTGGGGTTCGTGCCCGACTTCAGCAGCGCCGTCATCTCGACCGTGATCGGGACCAGCTCGACCATGTCGACCCGGACGACCGTGTTGATCAGCGCCTTGTGCTGCACGTAGTCCTGAACCGTGCGCAGCAGGCCGATCTCCTCGGCGTCGGGGATCTCCTGGGTCTTCGTGTCGCGCCGGGGCAGCACCGTCAGGCGCACCACCCACGGGTCGTCCAGGGGGTCGCTGTAGGCGCGGCACCGGGCCAACGACCCGCTCGCCTCGCGCGCGATGATCTCGAAGTCCTCCGTCGTCACCGCGCGGCTGCGTCCGGTCAGGACCTTCGGCGCCCGCGCGATGAGCTCGGCCGTCTCTTCGACGTCGCGGCCGCCCGTCGCCGGGAACGGGTTCACCACCCGGACCTGGGACGCCAGCGAGGGACACACCTTGATGGCCCCCGACGGCACGTTGCCCGCGGCCCCGTCGGTGCTGAAGTAGTGCCGCACCACGAGGTTGTGGGTGCCGGCCTTGGGGATGGCGCCGTGCACGCCGTCGCCGAAGCGGACCGTGCCCTTCACGGGATCGACGGTGTACGACAGCGAGTTGCGGTCCGCGTCGCGCAGGTCGTCGTCGAGGCTGTGGCCCCAGTTGCTCATCCCCTCGCCTTCGTCGACCTGCACGCGGACGAACTCCTCCTTGTGCAGATCCGAGGGCAGCGAGTTCAGGACCTCGGGGTACGGAACCACCGCCGGCGGGTGCAGCAGTTGCAGCGTCTGGTTGGGCACGCCGTAGGCGCTGTACTTCTCGAGCTCCCAGCGCTGGAGGTTCGACACCTCGACCGCGTTGAGCACGGTGTGGGTCAGCCGCGGGTACCGGATGGCCCCCATCGTCCCGTCGGCGCGCTTGACCTGGTCGGGCAGACGGCACCGGATCCAGGTGACCTCGTGCTCGCCGGCGTCGCCCCCCAGCCGGGGGATCAGCAACCGCAAAAAGCCCGAGCCCCGGAAGTCGAACGACGTCGGGATGTAGCGCAGCTCGCGCCAGCGCGGGCCCTCGAGGTACTCCCAGACGACCCCTTCGCTGTCGGCGCCGCTGGTGGGCTCGCCGGTCATGCGGAAGTAGAGGCTCAGCTCCGTGTCGCGGGGCAGACCCCGGTCGAAGCGCATGTAGACGGTGCGGCCCTCGCGGTCGGTCTCGACCGGCGCGATCCACGGGAACTTGATGCGCTTGCGCGACGCGATGGAGTGCGACACGAGCGGGCGAATGGACGTGAACCGCGGGTTGTTGCGGTTGTTGTTCACGCCCAGGGCCTCGAAGTCGACGAGCACGTGGCGGTACCACTCCTCGCCGTCCTCGCCCTTCTTCTTCCGGCCGCCGCCGCGGTGCTGGACCTTGATGCCGAAGAACTGCGGGTAGTAGTGCAGCTCCTTCTTCACCAACAGCGAGCTGCCGGTGCTGCCTTCGGCGCCGCCGTCGCGGGTTTCGCCGACTTCGACCATCACCTCGTCCGTCAGATCGCAGTCGACCAGGACGAGCCGCAGCCAGTAGGTCTCCGTTCCGCCGATCCGGGTGGGCGCGATGCCCTTGAACTGCTGGGCCGGCGACAGCTGCATGGGGACCGTGAAGAACTGGTCCTCTTCGCTGTAGCTGGGCTGCATGTCGGCGAAGCAGAAGTCGGAGAAGGAATTGCCCTCCTCATCCTTGAGCTTCACGTCGGTCCAGCGCGACTTGCCCCGGTACTGAAGCTTGAAGCGGTACCGCCGGAGGTTGTCTTCGAGTCCCCACTCGCCGGCGCGGGGGTACTTGTAGTTCTTGAAGAAGTAGTTGAACTCGAAGCGGATGCGCTCGACGGAGTCCTCGAACACGTCGCTGCCCAGGTACAGCGCGTGGGACTCCTTGGGCGCGATCTGGAACTCGGAGTTGCTGTAGGGCTCGACCGGCGGGCTCTCCAGGCTCGCGCGCTCGAGGCGGTTGATGTCCGGGCCACGGAGCAGCTCGATGCGGATCTGCCGTTCGAGGGAGACGACCAGCTCGCCCTCGTCGGTCAGCGCCGCGAGATCCACCGCGCGGGTGCGGCTGGCCTGGAAGCGCGCCGGGGCCGCGGCGTCGGCGGGCAGCGGGCCGTTGATCCACGCATCGAGGCCGCGCATCTGGATGTTGCGACCGGGCAGCTCAGCCCAGCGGCCGTCCTCCGTGAAGTAGAACCAGGACATGCCCGGCACGTACGTCGGGGCGACGCGCAGGCTCAGGCGCGGGAAGCGGATGATGAACGCTTCCTTGTTGCCGGGCCGGATGGGCTCGCTGAACCGGAACTCGATGGTCTGCTCGCCCGCCAGGTCGACGAGCAGCTCCATGGGCCGGGACTCGCCACGGCGCGGACGGAAGCGGCCCTTGGGGTGCTCGCGGATGAGCTCCAGGTAGTAGCGCTCGAAGTCGAGCACGCCGCGCAGCCAGTAGCGGGCGAGGTTGCGGCCGCCGTCGGAGACCAGATCCGCCGTCGCCTCGTCCCAGGCGTCGATGGGAGCCTGGGTGTCCATGCCGGCGGCCAGCAGGCTGCGGTTGTCGGGCCAGTCGACCCACTCTTCGCCGACGCGGTGCTGCCAGCGGAAGAAGCGCTGCAGGTCGAACAGCTTCCCCTGCTCGTTGCCCTTGAGCTCGACGTGGACCGTGACCTCTTGCTCGGTGTGCAGCCGCTGGAGCAGGTTGTGCCCCAGGTACAGGTGCTGCTCGTAGATGTTGGCGCCGAGGTTGTTGCGGTCGGGGTCCGGGTCCAGCAGCGGGATGCCCGCGGCTTCCCCGGCCGCCTCGCCCAGCTCGTAGATGGGGTCGCCGCCGCCCGTGTTGTCGAAGATGCGCTCCAGCGCCAGCACGTCGCGGGTGCCTTCGTCGCGGCCGTCGATGTGCAGGCCGATGACCCGGTCGAGCCGAGGCGGGCAGACAGTCACGTCGCGGACGGTGAGGAACCGGACCTCGTCCACGTCTTCGGTCTGCTGGGTCGCGATGTCCGTCATCTTCGGGACGCGGACGGAGCCGCCGATTTCGGCCAGCTTGCTGAACGACACGAGGCTGCGGGCCGGCAAGGCCGGGCCCTGACGCTCGCCGATGAAGTTGAGGAAGTGGACGTAGGTGGCGTCGGGGACGCGGTTGAGTCGGTAGATGACCATCTCGGTCATCCACGCGAAGAGCTGGACCAGGGTCATCCCCGGATCGGCGTCGTTGAAGTTCGTCCACTCCGGGCAGTAGACGGGGATCAGTTGGCGGGCTCGCTCGACGATCTCTGCGTAGGTCAGGTCGTCGAGGTTGGGGGGCTCAATCGGCACCGAAGAACTCCTGGAGCTGGAGGAGGTGGACGAGGTTCTGGTGGTTGTTCGACCGACGAACCGTGTACCGGATGGACAGTGAGATCCGGTTGGGGTTCTTCGGGTCGGGGGACGCGCGGACTTCGTCGACGTCGATGCGGGGCTCCCACTTCGCCAGCGACGTGCGCACCATGGACTCGGCCTCGTGCCGTGTGCCTGCGCTGTTCGTCGAGAAGATGAGGTCCTGCAGCGGGCAGCCGAACTCGGGGAGCATGGGGCGCTCACCGGGCTGCGTGTTCAGGATGATGCGGATGCAGTCGGCGATGTTCTCTTCGTACTCGGACAACTCGACGCCGCCGCCATCCTGCCGGGGGCGGACGGGGAAGGACCAGCCTCGACCGAGGTACTCGCGGCTCACGCGGACTCCTGGCGACGGTCGGCCGAGGTGTCGGCCCCCGCCTGACACACCCCGGCACCACGCGGGCCGGGATTCTCCCCGCGCGGGCGCGGGGGAGTAAGGCGCAGGGCGAGTCAGCGCCGGTCGACGACCTCGACTTCGGCGATTCCGCGGCGGTTGAGCGCGACCTTCAGGTGCAGCAAGTGGCTCACGGGCTCGGGCTCCAGCCGCTGCAGGCGCACAAACGCGTCGACGAAGTAGTGGTTCCTGAGCTTGCGCTGGCCGACCGTCCCGTCGGCCTCCAGCGCCGCCACGACCTTCCGGTCGCGCGCAAAGGTCCGGATCCAGCGCCAGACGTTGAGCCGCGCCACGTCGGTGAGGCCGTCGAGGCGCGGGAAGGACGCGACCGCGAGCCGGGGGCGCAGGTCGATCATCCGGGTGAAGCGCAGGACGTCCCGCTCGCCCCGCAGGAGCAGGAGGTTCCGGGCTGACGTCCGGTGGAGGTCGGCCACGTCGGGGGGGAGATCGGCGGTCGTCGTGAACTCCATGCGCTCGGACACCCGGCCGACGGTGCGGTCGGTGGCGGGCAGATGCAGGTCGAGGGAGCGGTCCGAGAGGCGACCGGACAGGCGCCGCTCCAGGGCGGCGCTGGCGTTGGCCTTGATCCGGTCCTTCAGGGCGTAGGCGACGACGGCGAGCACCGTGAACGCCATCAGGAAGCTGACCGACACGCCCCGCTGAGGCTGAAGCCCCCAGGCGAACAGCATCCCGATCTGGGCCACGACGGCCCAGAGCATGGCCAGGGCCGCGGCGATGGCGAGCACGCCCTGTTGGGCGTAGCCGTGCAGGCGGTTGGGGCGGAGCCGAATGGACAGCGCCGCCGCCGTGAAGCGCTTGAGGAGCCGGGCCTGATCGACGTACTCGGCGCCCGCGGTCGCGTCGCTGAGGTTGGTGCGCCAGGTGTGGCCGGCGCGGTGGGCGACTTCGGCGCGGGCGACGGCGCGCAGCCGGTCGGCGCTGGGGGCGTCGGGGGGGATGGCCGCCAGGTGCTCCAGCGCGGCGGCCTCGATCTGGACCGAGAGGGACTCGTCGCAGAACGAGAGCGTCTCCTCCGCGCGGGGGGTGAGGGGGCGCTTGCCGAGTTGGATGTGCAAATGCCGCCAGGTCTGGGTCAGGGCTTCGAGGTGGCCGGCGAGCTCGGGGGCCACGGCGGCGGGGGCGTCGACGTCGGCGCTCCAGTCGCGCAGCTCGGACTTGAACATCGCGCACAGCAGGCGCGGCTCCCGCTGCAGGGCCGAGCGTTCGGCCGCGTCGAGGGGCTGGCGGGACGGGGCTTCAGCGATCTGCCGAAGGGCCGACAGGGGGGAGTTGGCGCCGTTGGGCCGGCACAGCTGCTCCAGCCCCACGAACGGGGTCTTGAGCCGAAGGCGCGTCTGCAGGTCTTCGTAGAAGGCGGCCTTCTCGTAGTGGCCGGGGCCGATGCCGCTGGCGACGGGCAGGACAAACCACGCGTCCAGGCGCCAGGAGTTTCGCGGGCCCGTTGGGTCCTGGACCCACAGCTCGGACTTGATCTCCAGCTGCAGGCGGTCGTGGGCGCGGACCCGGAGGCCCAGGCCCGACTGTCGTTCGATTTCGGCCACGACGGCAGTGTCCCACAGGGGGCGGGTGGGGGCCCCACCGCCGACAGAGACCGCCGCCGCCCCCCGACGGGTTCGAGCCGTCGCCAGCGGCGACGGTGGGGAACCTCCACCCGCAGCACGGGTCCCACCCTCCATGCACCCTGCCCTGCTCCTGCTCGCCGTGACCTTCGCCCCGGGCGTCCCCTTGTCCGAGGCCTTCCCCCCTCCCCCGGGCACCGCCCGCGTCGCCGTCGCCGACGACTCGTTCGCCCAGTGGCTCCGCGCCCTGCCCGTCGCCGTCGACGCCCCCGTCCTGCGCTACGACGGCGTCGAGGTCTCGGCCCCGGCGGCCGCCGTCGTGGGCTGGGACCTGGGCACCCGCGACCTGCTGCAGTGCGCCGATTCCGCCATCCGCATGCACGCCGAGTGGATGCGCACCCGGGGCGACTCGGCCCGCGCCGCCTACCACTTCACCTCGGGCGACCGGGTGACCTACGCCCAGTACCTCGCCGGCGAGCACTACTCGATCTCCGGCAGCCGGGTCGTTCGCTCCGCCGGCGACGCCCGCCCGGACACCGACCGCACCTGGCGCCGCTGGCTCGATCTCGTCTTCACCTACGCCGGCACCCGCTCGCTGCCTCGGGACACGGCCGCCGTGGCCAAAGACCAGCCCATCCTCGCCGGCGACGTCTTCTCCGAGGGCGGCTCCCCGGGGCACGCGGTCATCGTCCTGGACGTAGCCGAAGGGCCCGACGGCCGCTGGGCGTTGATCGGGCAGGGGCTCTTGCCGGCCCGGGACTTCCACGTCCTGTCCGGGGGCGACCGCGGAGCCTGGTTCCGACTGCCCGACGCCGACGGCCACCTCGACACGCCGTCGTGGTCCCCCTTCCCCCGGGACTCGGCCCGACGCTTCGTGGCCCGTTGACCGCGGGGCGTCGCCCCACTAGGAAGGGCCCATGCCCCACCTCATCGCGCCCTCGATCCTCGCCGCTGACTTCGCCAACCTGGGCTCGGAGGTCGCCGCGGTGACCGCCGCCGGCGCCGACTGGATCCACGTCGACGTCATGGACGGGCACTTCGTGCCGGTGATCACCCTGGGCCCGGACATCACCCGGGCCCTGGGCCGCCACACGGCCTTGCCGCTGGACGTGCACTTGATGATCGAGAAGCCCGAGCGGCACCTGCAGGCGTTCGCCGACGCCGGCGCCGCGGGCATCACGGTTCACGTCGAGACCTGCCCCCACATCCACCGGACGCTGCAGACGATCCGCGGGCTGGGCTGCAAAGCCGGCGTCTCCCTGAACCCGGGCACCCCGGTGTCCGCGCTGGACGCCGTCCTGGGCGACGTCGACGTCGTGCTGGTGATGACCGTGAACCCGGGCTGGGGCGGCCAGTCGGCCATCCCGTCGGCCATCGACAAGTGCGCCGAGCTGGCGGCGCTGCGCGCCGAGCGGGGCCTGGACTTCCTCATCGAAGTGGACGGCGGCGCCAAGCCCGCCAACGCGGCGCTGTTCCGCGCCGCCGATGTCGTCGTCGCCGGCTCCGCCATCTTCCGCACCGACGACTACGCCGCCGCGATCACCGAACTCCGCGCGGCCCTGGCGGGCTGAGCGCCCACTCGCTGGGGCGCTTCGTGCACACGGCGTCGATTCCCAGGCGCCGGGCGCGAGCCCGGAACCCGGCGATCTCCGGGGCGCGCGCGGGCGAGTGCAGCTCCGGCGACACCAGACACACGCGCAGGCCCGCGGTCATGAGCCCCTGGATCTCCGCGTCGTCCCGCGGCCAACCGACGAAGCAGTCGAGCCAGACCCAGCGCGCGCCGAGCGTCGCCAACGCCCGCGCCGTCTCCGGCGACTCGTACTCGCTGACCCGCACGGCGCAGCGGCCCTCCCCCGACGCCAGCGTCTTCACCAGGTACGGCGCCGTCTGGTCCAACAGGAAGAACTCGCTGATCCCCGCCGCCGCCAGGCGGGGAAGCAGCAACGCCGCCAGCCCCTCCTCCTTGATGTTGGCGATGAGCATGGCGTGCCGGTACGCGCTCAGCCAGGCGTCGAAGTCCTCGGCCGGCCCGACCGGGTCGTGGCGCACCACCAGGCGGCCATCGTCGCAGCGCAGGTCCACCTCCACGCCGAGCTCGGCCGGGGTTTCGGCGAGCTGGGCGGCGGAGTTGACCCGATGGCGGACGACGATCATCGCGCGGCATTGTAGAAGGACGCCGTGAAGGCCGTGACCCTGATGGCGCCGGGCGACCTGCGCGTGACCGAGCACCCCGATTCGCCCGTGCCCGACGGCCTGGTCCGCGTGCGGATCGGCGCCGCGGGCGTGTGCAGCAGCGACGTGCCCCGGGCCCACGGCGGCGCCTACCACCACCCTCTGGTCCTGGGCCACGAGCTCGCCGGCACCGTGGGCGACCGCCGCGTAGTCGTCTTCCCCCTGCTCCCTTGCCACGCCTGCGGCCCCTGCGCCGAAGCCGAATACGCGCGGTGCCGGGACTACGACTACTTCGGGTCTCGACGCGACGGCGGGTTCGCCGAGCACCTGGACGTGCCCGAGTGGAACCTGCTCGACGTGCCCGACGGAGTCTCCTTGGACGACGCGGCGCTCTGCGAGCCCACGGCGGTCGTGATCCACGCCCTGGACCGGCTGGGCCCGGGGCCCGTCGCGGTCGTGGGCTGCGGCTTCCTGGGCCTGCTCGCCGTCGCGCTGCTGCGGCACAGCGGCCGCGCGGTGACGGTGCTGGGCCGTCACGAGGCCAAACTGGATCGCGCCCGCGCGTTTGGCGCCGACGCCGTCGCCGCCGACGAAGCCTGGCTGACCGCCCACGACTCGACCTTCGCCGCCGTGTTGCAGGCGGCAGGATCCCCCGACTCCTTCCGCGCGTCCCTGCGCCTCGCCGCGCCGGGCGGATCCGTGGTGTGGATGGGCAACCCCGAACAGGACCTCGCGCTCCCTCGCGACGCCGTGAGTCAGTTGCTGCGCAAGGAGATCACGGTGGCCGGGACCTGGAACTCACGGTGGCCGGGCGACTGGTCGGGCGCCCTGGGGATGATGAGCCGCGGACTGCGGCCGTCGGTGTTCGTGACCGAGACCGTCGACCTCGACGGGCTGCCCGCGCTGATCACGCAGTACTGGATGCGCAAGCAGGGCCGGACCTCGACGGCGTCCATCAAGGGGCTGGTGACCCCGTGAAGCTCAGCCTCGTCATCCCCTGCTTCAACGAAGCCGACAACCTCGCGGCCCTCGTGCAGCGCTGCGCCGGCGCCTTGGGCGAGGGCGTCGAGTTCATCCTCGTCGACAACGGCAGCACCGACGACACCGCCGACCGCCTGCCCGCGCTCATCGCCGACCACCCCGGGATCCGCTCCCTGCGCTTGGCCGACAACGCCGGATACGGCGGCGGCATCCTCGCGGGGCTCGCGGCGGGGACCGGAGACGTGCTGGGCTGGACCCACGCCGACGGCCAGACCGACCCCCACGACGCCATGGCTGCGTTGCCGCTTGCGGGCGACGCCTTCGTCAAGGGCCAGCGGGGCGGGCGGCCCCTGCGGGACGTGGTCTTCACGTGGGGCATGGCGGCGGTGGAGTTCGGCTTGCTGGGCACCGCGATGTGGGACATCAACGGGCAGCCGACGCTGTTCCCCCGGGCGTTCTACGAAGGCTGGGTCGACCCGCCGACGGACTTCTCGCTCGACCTGTTCGCCTACCAGCAGGCGGTGCAGCAAGGGCTGCCCATCCGGCGCATCCCCGTGACGTTCGGGCCGCGGCTCAGCGGCGAGGGCCACAACGAGACGCTGGCCGCGAAGCTGCGTTACAGCCGCCGCACGCTGGCGTACTCGGTGCAATTGCGGCGCCGGCTGCGGGCCCGCCGATGAAGGCCGCGGTCCTGCACGGTCCCGGCGACCTCCGCATCGAGCACGCGCCCACGCCGCAGGCGCCGCCCGGCGGGGTGCTGGTGCGCGTCGAAGCCTGCGCGGTCTGCGGGTCCGACCTGCGGATCGCCGCCGAAGGGAACGCCCGCATCGTCGGGCCGCGCATCCTGGGCCACGAGATCGCCGGCGAAGTCGTCGCCGTGAGCCCCGGCGTGAGCCAGGTGGCCGTCGGCGACCGGGTGAGCACCGGGGCCGACGTGCCGTGCGGGGCCTGCCCTCCGTGCCTCGCCGGGCGGGGCAACAACTGCGCGACCAACTACGCCGTGGGGTACCAGTGGGACGGCGGGTTCGCCGAGTACGTCGCGTTCCACTCCCTGGTCGTCGATGGCGGCCCCATGGCCACGTTCGGGCCGGAACTGCCGTTCGATCACGCCGCCCTGGCCGAGCCCCTGGCCTGCTGCCTCAACGGCTTCGAGCGGGCTCCGCTGGCGCCCGGCGGCACGCTCGCCATCTTCGGCGGAGGACCCATCGGGCTGCTGCTCGCGATGGTCGGCCGCGAGCTGTTCGGGGCGCGCGACGTGATCGTCGTGGAGCCCGTCGCCGCCCGCCGGGCGTTCGCCGCGCGATTCGCCGACTGCGTGCTCGACACGACCGACCCCGTGGCCGCGATCCTCGACCGAACCAACGGCGGCGCCGACGCGCTGTTCACGGCGAACCCCGTGGCCGCCACCCACGCCCAGGCCATCGCCGCCGTGGCCGTGCGGGGCGTCGTCAACCTGTTCGGGGGCCTGCCCCACAGCCAGCCCCGGGTCCCCCTGGACTCCAACTGGATCCACTACCGCGAGGCGACGGTCACCGGCAGCCACGGAAGCACGCCGGCCCAGCACGCCCGGGCCTTGAGACTCATCGAGTCGGGCCGCGTGCCCGTCCACGACCTCATCACCGACACGACCGATCTGGCCGGCCTGCCCGCGGCCTTGGACCGCGCCCGGCGCGGCGACGCGCTCAAGGTCATCGTGCGCCCTGGAGGCAGCTCGTGAGCTACGTGCTCGGCATCAACACCGGCTTCGCCGTCAACCGCTACAGCGAACCCGAAGAGTGGACCCGCGTGGTCGGCGACCTGGGCCTGACGGCGGTGCAGCTCACGGCCGACCTGCTCAACCCCGACCTGCCCGGCGCCGTGCTCCACGACCACGTGCGGCGCATCAACGCCGGGTGCGCCCGCGCCGGCTGCGCGGTCACGAGCACGTTCACGGGCGCGTTCACGCGGGTGAACCACCTCGCCCACCCCGACCCCGCCGTGCGCGCCCACTGGGAGGGCTGGTTCCGCCGGTTCGTGGACCTGTCCGTCGATCTGGGGGCCCGCTCCCTGGGCAGCCACTTCGGGATCTTCACGCGCCGGGACGACCAGGACCCCGCCCGCCGGGCCGAGCGGCGGCAGCAGAACATCGACGGCTGGCACCGGATCGCCGCCTACGCCGCCGAGCGGGGGCTGCAGTTCCTGTCCTGGGAGCCCATGTCCATCACCCGCGAACAGGGCGAGACCCTGGCCACGGCGCGGGCGCTGCAAGACGACGTCGCCACCGGCGCGCCCCTGCCGTTCCGGATCTGCTTGGACGTGGACCACGGCGACCTGGCGTCCCCGGACCCCGCCGACACGGACCCCTACGCCTGGCTCTCCACGTTCGCCGCCGACTCCGCCTTCGTGCACCTCAAGCAATCCAAGGCGGACAAGGGCGGGCACTGGCCGTTCGTCGCCGAGCACAACGCCACCGGCCGCATCGACCCCGAGCGCGTGGTGCAGACCCTGGTGGACGCCGGGGCGCCGGACGATCTGGAGCTGTTGCTGGAGCTGTCCTTCCGGGAGCGGGAGCCCGCCGACTCCACCGTCGAAGCGGTGCTGGCGGAGTCCGTGGCCTTCTGGCGCGAGGCGGTGGCGTAGCGAACATGGACGTCATCGTCCCCATGGCCGGCCACTCGCGCCGGTACGCCGCGGCGGGCTGGGCCGGTCCCAAGGCGCTGTTGCCGGTGGACGGCGCGCCGATGATTCAGCGGGTGCTGGAGATGTTCGCGCCCCACGACCGCTTCCACGTGATCGTTCACGACGGGCAGCTGGCCGAGGACCCGACGCTGCGCGCGCGGCTGGAGTCCCTGGGCGACGTGGTCGTGCACTCGCTGCCGCCCCACGAGGACGGCCCCGTTCGCTCGGTGCTGGCGGTGACCGGGCTGCCCGACGATGCGCCCGTCGTCGTCTGCTACTGCGACTTCCTGCTGCGGTGGGACGCCGAGGCGTTCTACGCCCACTGGGCCGGGGCGCCGGGGGCGGTGGTCACCTTCCGGGGCTTCCAGCCGGCGAGCTTCGGCCCCGCGATGTTCGCGCACTGCCGGGTCGACGGCGACCGCATGCTGGAGCTGCGCGAGAAGGAGTGCTTCACCGCCGACCGGCGGAGCGAGCACGCCAGCGCCGGGGTCTACGCCTTCGACTCGTGGGCCCGGCTGCGCTCGCTCTCCGAGCAGCGCCTGGCCCGGCCCCGCGGCCCCCTGGAGTGCTACGTCAGCCTGCTCCTGCAGGACCTGGTGGAAGACGGCGAGACCGTGGTGGTGCACGAAGTCCCGCGCTTCGCCTGCCTGGGCACGCCCCAGGACTACGCCCAGTACCTCGCCTGGGGCGACGCCTGGGGCGACCTCGCGCCCGCGGCTCCCGTCGGGGCCACGACGACCGCGCTCATCCCCCTGGCCGGCCGCGGGCAGCGCTTCGCCGACGCCGGGTTCACCACCCCGAAGCCCCTCATCGCAGCCCGCGGGGTGCCCATGGCGGTGCGGGCCGCGCGCTCCCTGCCCGCCACGCGGCGGCGGTTCGGGCTGCGCGCCGAAGACGAGGCCGCCGTCCGCCCGCCCCTGGCCGAGGCGTTCCCCGACGCCGAGTTCGTCGTGCTCCCCGGCGAGACCTCAGGGCAGGCCGCCACGTGTCTGGCGATGCTGGAGGGAGTCGACCCCGCCGCGCCGCTGCTCATCGGGTCGGGCGACTACGAGCAGCCGGTGGATGCCGAGCGCTGGGCCGCGCTGGTCGCCGATGAGTCCATCGACGCCGCCGTGTGGACGGTCACGCCGGGCGCCGGGCTGTTCGCGCCGTGGACCGCGTACGCCTGGTGCAGACAGGAAGACGGGCGGCTGACGGAGCTGGTGGAGAAGCGGACCATCAGCGACGACCCCCGGCAGGACCCCCTGGTCATCGGCACGTTCTGGTTCCGGCGCGCGGCGGACTTCGCCCGGGGGGCCCGGGCCATGATCGCTGCCGGCATCACGGTCAACGGCGAGCACTACGTGGGCACGAGCATCAACCAGCTGGTCGCCGAGGGCCTCTCGGTCGCGGTCTTCGAAGTGGACCGCTGGACCTGCTTCGGCACGCCGTTCGAGCTGGCGCTGCACGACTGGTGGGCGGACTGGTTCGGAGCCGATGACTGACCGGTCGATCCGGGCACTGGCGCTGGCCTGCATCGCGGCGGCGTGGGCGCTGGCGCTGTGGCGGTTGGGCGGGCCGGAGGCGGACCTGAGCCGCGACGACCTGACCTGGCTGGGCAGCCTGGTCGACTTCCAGCGGGGGTTCGAGGTCCGCAAGGACTACGGCGAGCACGGCTGGGGGTTGCTCCACTGGCTGGGCCACACCGTCGGCACGGGAGCCTGGGCCGAGGGGCGCGTGGGCGCCGGGCTCGCGCGGTTGGCGACGGCGGCGGTGCCCTTGTTCGCGGTCCTGGCCTGGCTCATCGCCCGGCCGTTGAGCGACGTCCGCACCGCCTGGCTGGCCGCCGCCATCGCCGCGGGATCGCCGGCGGCGTTGCTGGGCGCCAGCACGCTGGGGTTCGGGGTGCGCGCCGGGGCCACCGGCCTGGGCATGCTGGCCGGGCTGCAGCTGCTCGCCGCGACGGCCGGCGGCGCCGAGGGGGACGGCGTCCGGCGGTGGATCTGGCCCTTGGCGGGGGCGCTCTGGCTGCAGACGACGGGGCTGCTGCTTCACCCCTGGGCGGTGGTGGGGCCCCTCCTGGTCGCGCCGGCCGCCCTGCACCGGGCGGGGCGGCCGGCGGCTCTGGGGGTGGGGCTGGGTGTCGTCGCGCTGCTGGCGTGGTCGCTGGTCCTGCTGGGCGGCGACCAGGGCCACCGGGCCGGGGCCCTGGGCAGCGAGCGGATCCTGGCCGCGCCCTGGCTCGTGGCCTCGGCCTTCGCCCACCAGGCGTGGCAATGGCCAAGCCTGGGCGGATGGTTGCCCGCCGCGCCGGGGCTGCTCGCGCCGCTGCTGGGCGCCCTCGGCGCGGCGGCGCTGACCGCGTGGCCGGCGACGCGGACCGTCGGGCTGCTCTTGCTCGGGGCGGGCGTCGCCGCGCTGCCCGAACTGGCCGCGCTCTACGTGCCGCGCGGCTGGGATGTGTTGTGGACGGGCAACGGGATCAAGGCGACGGCCGGCGCGGAGCTCGCCGCCTGCGTAGGCCTCGCGGCGGTGGCCAGCGCGGCGCTGAGTCGGCTCCCGCGATCCTGGGCCCTGGCCCTGGCGGTGGCCGCGGTCCTGGGGGTCGGCGCCCGGGGCGACCGGCTGCTCGTCACCAAGGCCGAGCTCATCCAGGCCGACGCCCGATTCGGCCGACTGCTGGGCACGCGCCTGCTCGCCGGGGCCGCGGCCCAGGGCCTCCGCGCCGGCTTGCTGGGCAACGTCTCGGGCCTCGCACCAGCGTCCTTCGCGACGCGCTTCAACCCGGAGCTGCCCCCGTCTCGACGCCCGGCGCGGCGGGTCCCCGAGACCAGCGCCGCCCAGGCCGGGCTGGACTGGGCCTTGTGGCAGACCTCGACCGTGCGCTGCGAGCTGTGGCTGGGGCTCGGGCCCGGCGACCGCATCCGCGGCGACCACCGCGGACACCCCATGACCCAGTGCGACCTGCAGCCCGAGGTCTTGTCGAGCCACGGGACCCACCCGTGCAGCCTGCGGTCCCTGGATGGAGCGCCGATGGTCGCCTGCGTCCCTCCCCCGCCGTCGGCGCCCCCCCGAGCAACAACGGACCCCGCGGCCGGCCCCCACGCCGCCCGGTTGGCCTTGCTGCTCCTGGGTTGCTTCGGCGTGTTCCGGCCCCGCTTCTGAGCTCCTACTCGACCGTCCAGCTCAAGTCGCAGACCGCCGGCTGGTGGTCGAAGTAGCGAGCGTCGGTCACCAGGTCGTGCCCCGGCGTGCTGCCCGCATGCCAGCAGGCTCCGTCGGCGAAGTCGCTGACCACGTGGTCGATGTTGATGCCCCCGCCGTAGGTGGCCCGAACGTCGGGGCCGACCTCGGTGTGAAACCGAAACCCTCCGTCCCCCGGTTTCAGCGGCACGAAGTCCAGCCAGCGAGCGGCGCTGTCGTCGAAGCCCGCCAGGCGCCCGGGGTCGGTGTTCAGGTCCCCCAGGACGAGGTTGCGGGCCCCGTCGGCCGCCGGGGCGCCGTCGAGGTCCACGAAGACCTGCTCGAACTGAGCCGTGCGGCAGCGCTGGTCTTCGCCGGACAGCCCCGAGCTGCCGTGCACGTTGACCACCGTGATCTGGCCTCCGTCCACCAGCTCCACGACGCCGCGGCCCACCCGCGACCCGCTGCCGCAGTCGGGCACCCGCGCCCCGTCGAGGCCCTGCAGGCAGAGATCGTCGTCGCAGCCGGCAAACGCCCCGAAGCTCCGCCGCACCGCGGCGCACTTGTCTTCCTTGCCCAGGTGGCAGGCGACCTGCCAGCCCGGACCGAGCACGCGCTCGGCCACCGAGAGGTCGCCGGGCTGCCAGCCCTCGCAGACGAAGCCCGGGTGGAACTCCGCCGGGATGTCGGGGCAGTTGCCCGGGAAGAACAGCTCCTGGAACACGACCACGTCGGGCTGGACGGCGTCGAAGAACGCCCGGGTCGCGTCGATCACGGGGACCCAGGCGAGGCCGTCGCCGTACCAGGCGTCGGAGATGACCGCGTGCTCGTCGGTGTAGCCGTCGTCGGGGCCGGCGTCGTGGTTGAGCCCCTCGGTGGTGCCCGAGTTGAACGTCACGACCGTCGCCGTCCGGGCCTCCGGGGCGGGGGCGGGGGCGGCGCAGCCGGCGGCGAGCGCGGCGAACAGCAGGGGCGTGCGCATGGGGGCGAGCATGGCCCCGAGGCGCGAGGCACTCAAGGGACCGCTGCTGGGCCGAGCGTGGATGCCGTCCGGCGCGCCCCTCAGACGCCGAGGTAACTCGGCTTGATGGGCGTGCGCTCCTGGGCGAAGACAAGGTTGGTTGTGTACTGGCGGACCTCGGGTCGCGCGGCGATGGCGTCCAGAACGAAGTCCCGCAGGTGGGCCGTGTCCTTGACCATGACCTCGACGAGGTAGTCGACCGCGCCGGCGAGGTTGGTCAGGCTGACGACTTCGGGGTGGGCGAGGGTCTGCTCGAAGAACGCGAGGCGGCCCGGCGCGCTCTGGTCCCGCATCACGACGGAGATCATCGCGTGGATCCCCACGCCGAGGGCCACGGGGTCCACGTCGGCGTGGATCCCCCGCACGACGCCGGCCGCGCGGAGGGTTCGAACCCGCGCCAGGCAGCTGGACGGCGCCAGGCCTACGTCTGCGGCGATCTCCTTGTTGGAGCGCCGACCATCGTTCTGCAAGGCGGCGAGGATTCCGACGTCGATTCGGTCGAGGGGCTTCATGGGGCCGCAGCTCCGCATTCTATTTGGTGGAACAGGTCGAATTCGAAACATACCGTTCCACTACGCCACGGAGACGCAATTGCCTGCACAAAACGCCAGCGCCCAAGCCGCCGTCGTCGCCCTCGCCCGCGCGATGCAGCGCGTCGGCGTCGACCCCGGTCGCATCGAGCGGTCGCTGACCGACGCTGCGCGCACGCTCGGGCTGGGCGGAGCCATCCTCGCCCTGCCGGGTGCGGTCTGGGCTGCGGTCGATGGGCCCGACGAGCCGGTGCGCCTGGTGCGGGCGCCGCCGGTGGAGGACGATCTGGGGCAGCTGGAGGAGGTCCTCGCGGTCTGCGATGCGGCGGCGGCGGGCACGCTGGACGCGGTCGGGATTCAGCGGCGGTTGGCCGCTGTCCGTGCGACGCCGGCCCCCCGGCTGGTCGCAGTGCTGGGCTCCTTTGCGCTGCTGTCGGCGACGGCCGCGGTGGTCTTCGGCGGCGGGGCGGTCGAAGCGGTCGCGGGCGGCGGGACCGGGCTGGCCGTGGGGGCGACGACGGCGGCGGCGTCGCGGCGGGGCGTGGCGGGGCTCGGCGAGGCGGCGGCCGCTTTGGCGGCGGCGCTGGTGGGCGGGGCGCTGGCTCACGTCCTGGGGGCGGCCGCGGACCGGGTCGTGCTGGCGGGGCTGATCGTCCTGGTGCCGGGCTACACGATGCATCGGGGTCTGTCGGACCTGTCGACGGGGCACCTGCTGTCGGGCAGCGCCCGCATGGCGCAGGCGGCCACGGTGTTCTTGATGATGGGCTTCGGCGTGGCGCTGGGGGGTGTGCTGCTCGCCCCCTGGGTGGGTGGCGCACCGGCCCCGGTCCCGCGCCCCTTCGGCGCGTGGGCCCACCCCTTCGCCCTCGCCGCCCTCGTCCCCGGCCTGCTCGTGCTCTTCCGGGCCCCCCGCGGCCTCGCGCTGCCCGTGGGCGGCGCGTTGGGCGCCACCTGGCTGGCCGGCGAGCTGGGCCACCGCGTCCTGGGGGCGGGCCTGGGTCCGTTCCTGGGCGCGCTCGCCCTGGGCCTGATCGCGGAAGCCTGGTCCCGCCGCACCGGCCGCCCCGCCACCCTGCTCGTCACGCCCGCCCTCATCGTGCTGGTGTCGGGGGGCCTGGGCTTCCGCGGGGTCGACGCCCTGCTCCGCGGGGACGCCGCCGCGGCAGTCCAGACCGGATTCGTCGCGCTGCTGTCGACCGCGTCGCTGGTCGCGGGCTTGCTCCTGGCCGGCGCCCTGACGACGACGCGGGCAGCTGGGCCTTCGGACACAGCCGCCGCCCCCGGCGCTGGGCGCCCTGACCCACGGGACAGCCTGCGCGAGCGCCGAACCGCCCCGGGATGCCGACGCCCCGCCGCCTGAGCCTCAATCGACGGCCCGTGGCCCGCAGGTTGCAGGAAGAGGACCCTCAGGAGGTCCCCATGTCCCGCATCCTCATCGCCTACAGCACCCGCGAGGGGCAGACCCGCAGCATCGCTGCGTCCATGGCCGAGGCCCTGGAGCACCAGGGGCACACGGTCCACGTCACCGATGTGCGCGAACCCGAGCCTGGCCTCCGCCTCGATGAGTACGAGGCCGTCTTGCTGGGGGGCTCGATCCACCTCGGACGATTCGACCGCGGCTTGAAGGGCTTCGTGTTTCGCCACCGCGGGGAGCTCGCGGCGGTGCCCGCGGGGTTCTTCACGGTCTGCCTGGCGGCGAGCAGCCCCGACGACGGCCGCGAGGAGGTGATGGCCTACGCCGAGCGATTCTTCGACGCCACGTCCTGGCGGCCCAACCTGCTGACCTTCGTGCCCGGCGCGCTGCTGTACCGGCGCTACAACTTCGTGGTCCGGTTCGTCATGCGGGGCATCGCCCGCAGCACGGGGCTCGACACGGACACCTCACGCGACTGGGTCTATACCGACTACGACGCAACCCGCGCCTGGGCGACGCAGGCTGTCGACGCCCTCCTCGGAGCCGAGGTCACCCCGCCCCTGTTCTGCTCGCGCCGCGCGGCCTGAGCCGGGGCCTCGCGACGGCGACTACGAGCCGGCGCTCCACGCGAACCAGCCGTGGGCCGCGTGGGTCGCGACCAAGGCGAGGGCGGCGAGGCCGTACCCGCGGGAGCGACCGATCCAGGCGATCCCCAGCAACCACGACGCCGGGGTGACGTAGGGCGCCAGGTAGACGGCGAGGTTCCGGGTCAACGGCCCGTCGCCGGCGACCAGCGCCGGCGCCCACGAAGCCAGGTAGACGCCGGCTCCGACCCCGAACAACCACCACGCCGCCCGCGACCCGCCGCGGGTGGGCAGCCACAGCGGTCCCACGAAGACGGCCGCCCGCAGAGCGTGTTCGAGCGCTCTCAGGCCCCCGGGCACGCCGACATCCCCGAACAGCGTCGGCGGCAGCCGCCCAGCCAGGGCGGCGTTGAAGAGCAGCAGCGGGAGCACGAGCAGCAAGCCGTTGGGCCAAGGAGGCTTCGGGATCAACGGCCTCCGGGGGCGGCCTGCCTTCCCCGCTGCCCCCGGGCTACTCCCCCTCAAAGTCCGTCCCCCTCGGCGTGGGCACGCCCCAGCGGCTCTTGTCCGCCGACGCGAAGTGGTCCTGCGAGGTCACGAACGCCAGGTCGGCGGGAGCATCGGGCGGGTTCCTCCACCGACCAACGAGCACGGGCGAACCCTCGCCCGCGAAGTCGACGGTCCGCAGCACCGCCCCACAGGCCCCCGCATCGAGCAGCAACAGCGACTTGCCCGAGGTCCCCCGCGGCCACGACAGCGCCAGCCCTCGCTCCCCCACCAGGCCCACGCTCCCGCGGACCCAGCTCAACTCGGCTTCGGCCCCCTCGGGCAACCGCGAGTCCACGGGCCGGACAAAGGCGGCGATCCCGGCCCGGCCGGCGGGCGTCCAGGCAGGCACCGGCTCGATCTCGAGAGGGGTCAGCCCTCGCCGTTTTCGCACCTCGGTCCGGTCACACAGCTCCAAGCCCCGCACCGCCGCGGCCGACAACTCGACCCCTACCCGAGCGATCCGCAGCTCCTCGCCGTCGTCCCCGGCCCAGGCCGACCCCAACCCCAGAACGACCAGCAAGCTCAGCCAGGACCTCATCGCTCCACGCTACCCCCAAGCCACCCCGGCCGGTCTCCGACCTTCGGGGACCGGCTTCACCCGGTGGCGTCACCGAGCGGGTTCGCCGCCAACCAGTTGGCGATGGGCTGGGCCTGCTCCTCGAACCCTCCGGGCACGTTGAAGCTGATGAAGCCTGACCGCTCGTCGCCGCGGTTCTCGAACGTGTGGGGCGTACCGCCCGGAATCAGCGCGTAGGACCCCCGAGCGGCCGGCAGCCACTGGCCGTCGAGGAGCAAGCTCATCGTGCCGTCGATGACGTAGAAGACGTGGTCCTCGGCGTGCTGGTGCACCGGGGGGCCCGCGGTGTTGGGCTCCAACCACCACTCCGACACGGAGTACGCGTCGTCGGTCTCCTCCCCGTCGGCCTTGAAGACCGCTCGCATTCTCCCCATGGGGTAGGAGCGGCCTGTTCCAGGCCCGACGACGATGGGCTTGCGCGACATGGCAGGTCTCCTCGAGGCGGCCAGGATAGGCCTCCGGGGCTCGATCGCCCCCCGCTCTCTGGCCAGAACGCTCAGCCCGCGGTTGCTGCCGCCGGCTTCAGCGCCACCCACCGAGCCCGGGCGACGGCCACGCAGAAGACGAACAGCGTGGTGGTGATCACGATGCTCGGAGCGGGGTCCTGGCGGCTCACGTGGGTGGCGATGGCTCCGATCATGGTCAGCGCGAGCCCGGCGGCGGCGGCGGGGACCAGCACCCGGGGCAAGGCCTTGATCCCGTAGGGCGCGACGAGCCCCACCGCGCCGAGCACTTCGAGCGCGCCGATGGTCCGCACCTGCCACACCGGGAAGTCCTCGATCCACCACATGCCCTGGGCGATGAGGTCGGGGATCGAGCCGACGACCTTTTGGCCCCCGAAAAGGCCAAAGGCGAGGATGAGGAGGACTTGCATGGACCAGATCAGCTTGTTCATTGGGGGCTCCAGGTTGGAGGCCACCCTACGCCCGGACACTTTGGGCAACAATTACTTGCAATGGTCATCAGTCGGTCACAATCATTACGAATGATCGCAGCCGGTTTCGAGGAGTTCGTGGCCACCGTGGACGAGGGCAGCCTCACCCGGGCCGCCGAGGCGCTGGGGGTGCCTCGCCCAACCGTGAGCAAGCGCCTCGCCCGGCTCGAGGAGAGGCTCGGTGTCCGCCTCCTGCACCGCACCACCCGCCGCATGAAGCTCACGGAGCACGGCGAGCTGCTCTACGAGCGGGCGCGGCGCGTGGTGCAGGCCGCCCGGGAGGCCGAGGCCGCGGTGCAGCGCCTCGACGGGACGCCCCGCGGTCTGCTGCGGGTGCTCGTGCCGACCCGGATTCCCGAGGACGTCTTTGTGGGCTGGCTGGCGGAGTTCATGGAAGCGCACCCCGAGGTCGATCTGGACGTGGTGGCGACAGAACAGCACGTCGACCTGGTGGCCGAGGGCTTCGACGTCGCGATGCGCTACGGCCCCATCGAGGACACCTCCCTCGTGTCGCGGACCCTGGTGGTCAACGCGCAGATCGCGGTCGCCTCACCCCGCTACCTGGCCGAGCACGGCACCCCGGAGACGCCGGCCGACCTGGCCGAGCACAATTGCCTGGTCGGCTACGGCGGCGGACGCAGCCCCGAGCGTTCCTGGCCCCTGCTCGCCGGCGGAACCACGCCCGTGGGCGGCCGGCTCACCTCCAACCACCTGGGCCTGCACCTCGAGTCCGCCCGGCGGCACCTGGGCATCGCCCTGGTCGTGGACCGCTCAATCGCCCACCTCCTCGACCGCGGCGAGCTGGTCCAGGTCCTCCCCGACGTCGTCGGCCGGACCGACCGAGCCCGCCTCGTCTACCCCGACCGCGCCTTCATCGAACCCAAGGTCCGCGCCTTCATCGACTTCGTCGTCACCCGGGTCACCATCAACTGACGCCCCCGGGCTCAGCCCCCCGGACCGAGCGCCAAGACGAAAAACGAACGGTGCTCGCTTCTACGCCCCCGCATGCCGGGGAAGATCCGTCGCCCCCGCGGGGAGGGGGCTCAACCCGAGAACCGACTACTCCCCCGCCCCATCCGTATTGGCACAGAAGTCGAACTCCGTGATGTACCCCTGGGGGCCGATGTGGTGCCGCGAGCTGATCACGTAGTACTGCCCCGAGTAGTCCCCGAACTGCTGCAGATCCACGGTCGCGCCGGGCTTGATCCCCGGGTTCCCGCGGCTGCGCCCCGTCCCCTGCAGGAACTGCCGCGCGGTCCCGCCCAGCAGCGCCCGCGCCAGGTCGTTGGCCTGGGCCTGATTCGCCACGGGGTAGTTGGTGACGTACGCCTTGCTCGCGCCAAAAGCGCTCTCGGCGATGTCGAGGCCGAACTTGCTGCCGCAGTCCTGGCCCAGCTTGCCCTTGTCGGCGCGCCCGACGATCTCCGACTTGGCGTAGATGTCCCAGCCGCGCACGACGACTTCGCCCACCTGGCCCATGGCGTTGAGCCGCATGCGCAGGTCGATGACCTCCTGCCCGCAGATCAGCGGCACGGCTCCGCCCCCGCCGGCCGGCGGCTTGACGAAGTTCAACTCGCTGTCTTTGACGAACAGCTCGAAGTGGTTCCGCCGCGCCATGCACGTTGCCGTTGACGAAGTCGATGAGGACTTCGTCGTTGGGCTCGGGGTAGATGACCAGGCCCATCTGGGGGCCGGCCATGGGGGTCGCCATGCGGGCCCAGGCCGAGCGCGTCTGGTTGGGGAGCCACGGGAACTCGACCAGCACGCGACCGAGGCCATCGGGGTCGGCGTTGTCGACGACGATGCCTTCGATGACACCGATGAACGTGGCGGCTCCGCCGGGGCTGCGAGAGCGGTCGATCATGGCGGGGCTCCTGTCCGAGGGGCAAAACGCCGGGGAGGCGCATGACAGCAACCCCCTTGCATCCCGTCAAGGAATCGCTGAGGCGGGGGGCTACCTCGCCGAGTCGTCGTCGTCGCCCATGGGCAGCGCCCCGAACGCGGAGACCTCCGGCCACACCAGGGAGGAGTGGTCGCCCAGCGACGGACACGGCGTCACCTCCACCGGGCGCCCCTCGGAGCTCATCAGGACCTCTTCGTAGGGGAAGTTCGAGGGCGCCCGGGCGACGGCGCCCCAGACCGTCGGCACCACCGAGGCGCCGGTGGTCGCGGCGATGGCCCAGTCGGGGAACACGAAGCCCACCTCCAGATCGCCGGCGGTCCCGAAGTTCACGGAGTCCTGGTCTTTGTGCAGGTGGTAGTAGCGGTGGTTTCCGGCCTGCAGCGCCAGGGACGCGCGGTCGGGGTAGGTGGTTCGACCGTCCAGGCGCTCCTCGAGCAGGCGCCGCGCGAAGCCGTCGCACTGGTCGATGGGGTCGGGGTCGCCACCTTCCCAGCCCGTCGGGGTGCGAGCGGGGAGCAGCCCCGCGCCGTGGGTGTAGCGCTCGTACAGGCGGGTCGCGTACTGGCCGGCGGACAGCAGGTCTCCGCCCAGGAACGGGCGCTCGTCGATGCCCGGGGGCGCCGCCCGGAAGATGCCCGACTGGGGGCCGCCGCCGGTGACGTCCAGCAGCGCATGCAGGGCCCGGTAGCGACCGGGGCTGCCAAACGCCTCCGTGGCGGCGCCGCGGATCTGCTGGCACAAGGCCAGGTCCCAGCCATCGGGGGGGGTGTTGTTGGTGTCCTGCAGCAGGGTCTCGGCCCACGCCTGGGCGTCGGCGACCCGGTCGAGGAAGACGCCGTACTCGGCGCAGGTGACCTCGTGATCAGACCCCACGAACGCCAGGTGCAGGTAGTCCCGCTGAGGGTCGTCAGTGATCTGCCGGTGCACGAAGCCGCGGACGCCAAAGGAGTTGCCAGCAGCGAAGCCGTTGTCCTGCCCGGCCTCGACCACGGGCCCCCACCAGGTGCTGAGGGGTTCGCCAGGACCAGCACACCCCGAGAGGGCGGCGGCGGCGACGAGGGCGAGGGGCGTCTTCACGGGCGGGACTCTACCCCAGTGGACGCGCCTGCTCGACTGAGCGGGCTCGGTGCGGAGCCGGGGCGCCCACTACTCGAAGCGTCGCTTCGTCGCCGCCGCGAGGGTGGCGTCCACTTCGCGGGCCGCCTCGGCCTCGGCGCGCAGCTGCGCCGACGCCGCCTTGATGGACGACATCGACGTGTCGTCGCCCCCGACCTCCAGGGCGTGCACCGACGCCGAGAGCTTGCGGGCTTCGGTCAGGAACGAGGCTCGCGCGCGATCCAACCCGTCGAGGGCGGCCTGCAGCTGCCCCCGCTCGGCGTCGGCCTCGCCCGCCGGCAGGGCGGCCAGGGTCTCGGTGATCTCCGCGCGGCGGGACAGCTGGCGGCGCAGGCCATCGAGGCCGGTCCGCAAGGCGCCGAGCAGCTCGATCTTGCGCAGGTCGTCGAGCTTGCGGGACCGCTCCAGGACTGCGGCCGCCTCCTCGAAGGCCCGCTGCAGGTCGTCGGGCGCCGACATCCGCCGCGGCTGCGTCGCCTGGGCCCGCAGTCGCCGGACGGGCACCACCGCCGCGCCGAACGCGACCAGCGCGACCACGCCACCGACGGCCCCCAGCCCGATCAACGCCAGCCCGCTGCCGACGACCATGCCGCCCAGGACCAGCGCCGCGGCCGCCCCGATGAGCATGGGCGTGTCCGCCGAGCTCGAGTCCAAGGCCGATGTCGGCGCGACCTCGCCGCGCTGGCTTGCTTGGCGACGTTGCTCCGCGCGATCGGCCGCCTGGGCCCGGCGGGCCTCCTCGGCGGAGCTGCGGTTTTCGTCGAAGTCGGCCATGACTCAGCCTTTCGGGGTGAGCGTCAAACGAGGTCGGGGAACTCGCGGGCGTGTCGGCGGAACGTCACGCGCCCCAGCCAGAACGCCACCACCGCGAACGTGCCGAACACGATCAGCGACCCCGGGTGGGGAGGCCGGTGGTTGAGCAGCAGTTCGCGGTAGATGCCCACGAGGTGGCTCAGCGGGTTGAACAGCAGCAGCGGCGCGAAGCGCTCGGGGAACAGGCTGGCGGGGTAGAAGATGGGGGTGATGAACAGCCAGATCATCAAGGCCGGCGCCAGCAGGTGCTGCGTGTCCTTGAAGTAGACCTGGGTGGTTGCCAGCAGCTGCCCGAGGCCCAGGACGAACAGGATCTGCAGCCCCAGCACCGGCGCGATCAGCAGCACGTGCCACGACACGCCCTGGCCGATGATCACCGCCGCCACCAGCAGCAGCGCCAGGCGAACCAGCTGGTTGAACGACTCCGCCAGGACGATGGAGGTCGGCAGCACCTCGGCCGGGAAGCGGACCTTCTTGACGAGGTGGGCGTTCTCGCGGACGAGCACCGTGCAGCGAGTCAGGGACTCGCTGACCATGAACCAGGGAACCATGCCCGCGAACAGGAACAGCGCGTTGGTCGCCACCGAGTAGCGGTCCGAGAACCGCACCCGGAGGATGACCGTGAACACGAAGGTGTAGGTCAGCAGCTCCAGCAGCGGCTGGATGACCGTCCAGAAGAAGCCGATGAGCGAGCCGACGTACCGTGTGCGAACGTCCTTGACGACGAACGAGCGCACGAGGCCGTAGAACCGAGCCAGACGGCGGGTCGGCGAGAGATCGGCCGAGCGGGCGGGCGGGACGGCAGCGGACACGGCGGCAGTGTGTCACGGGGCGGGAGTCGCCGCGCCTTCGGGGGGCCCTCGGAGGGCGTCGCCGGCCGCCCCGCGCCGCCGGCGAAGACGCAGCGGGCAACGTGGATCCCGGGCCCATGGGGGCCCTCGCCGGCACCGACCTGCTTCCGTAGTGTCCGAAGCCGATGGGAAACAGGGCGCTGTGGTTGTTGCTGTTGGGACTCGCGGCGTGCGGGCCGGCCGCCCCGATCCCGGCCGACGACGACGACGACTCCGCCCCCGCCGACGACGACGACGCCACCGATCCCGAGCTCCCCCCCATCAAGTCGGTGACGTTCGCGGCGTCCCTGGAGGGCGACCTGCTGGACGGCGACATCGACGACGGCGCCACCGACATCCAGGGCACGTTCCACCTCCTGTACTGGTCGGACCTGGAGGCGGGCATCCTCGGCTGCCGCCAGCGATTCCAGATCGGGGCCCGCGCCCGATTCGGCGACGCGATGCAGGACGGCTGCCGCGACTGCGACGGCCAACTCCTCATCCAGTCCGTCGCGCCGAAGGAGGAGGAGTTCGACGACTCGTGCCCTCCCCTCCCCTTGGAGACCGACCTCTCGTTCCTGCTCTCGCCCCCCGCCCTCACCGTCCCCGCGGACCTGCGGGCCCTGTCTCTGGTGTCTCTGAAGCGACTGCAGGAGGAGGAATACCGGATCGGACAAGCCGGCCTGACCGTGGAAGCGGTGCGGGCCCGATACGCGGCGCTCGGGCTCCGGCTGGAGTACCTCGCCATGGCCCAGGCCGGCGGCTGGCTCGACGAAGAGGCGGGCCTGGGCGACGTCGCCAACGGGTGGGGCGACCGCACGCTGTTGCCGGTGCTGGCGATCTACTGGGACCCCCAGGAGGATTCCTGGGGCGCGATGATGGAGGGGCCCTGCTTCGCCTCGTCGCTGTGGACCATCCGCCTCGAAGGCGGCGCCGAGCCCCTCCCCCAGTAGTCGCTCCCCTTGGGGGCCGACGCGCGCGAGCGAGGCCGTCCGGCTACGATCGGCCGCCCCATGAGTTCCTCTGCCCCAGGCCCCGATCCGGCACCGCTGGTCTCTCCCCACGCCGTGGTCGCCCAGGGCCTCGGCAAGCGGTACGACATCTACAAGTCCGACCGCGGCCGGCTGTGGGAGTTCTTCGGCAACCGCAAGCACCACCGCGAGTTCTGGGCGCTGCGGGACGTGAGCTTCGAGATCCCCAAGGGCTGCGCCTTCGGCGTCGTGGGGGCCAACGGGGCGGGCAAGTCGACGCTGCTGCGGCTGCTGTCGGGGGTGTCCGAGCCGACGGAGGGCCAGCTGGCGGTCCGCAGCGAGAGTCCGGGCCTGCTGGATCTGGACCTGGGCTTCCACCCCGACTTCACGGGCCGCGAGAACATCTCGCTGAACTGCTCGGTCATGGGGCTGGGGGAAGCGGAGATCGACGAACTGACGCCGATGATCGTGGAGTTCGCGGAGCTCGAAGACTTCATGGAGTTCCCCGTGCGCACGTACAGCTCGGGGATGCAGCTGCGCCTGGGCTTCGCCATCGCCGCGCACATGGACTACGACACGATCTTCATCGACGAGGTCCTCGCCGTCGGCGACCAGTACTTCCAGCGCAAGTGCGTGCGGAAGATCGAGGAGTTCATCGCCGACGGAAAGACCCTGGTGCTCGTCAGCCACGACCTTCACAGCATCCGGGGGCTTTGCGACCGCGTCGTCTGGCTTCACGCGGGCCGGGTCGTCGCCAGCGGCAACACCGGCGACGTCGTCAACGCCTACATCGACGTGGCCCGGGACCGCGAGGGGCGCATCAAGGCCCGGATCTTCGGCGGCGCGGAGTCCGCTCACAGCCGCGCCATGGCCCACCGCGTCGCGAACCAGACCGAGCCCGGCGCCGCCGCCCCCGAGCGGCCGGTGCCCGCCCTGCCCTACTTCTGCACCCGCCAGGACGCCCAGCTGCGCCGAGCGCTGCTGCAGGCGGTAGGCGGCGTCGACGCCGAGGGCGAGTGGGCCCGCGTCGAGCAGGTCGCCAACTACGAGGAGACCCACGGCGAGCGGCCGATCATCACCGGCACGGGCGAGGTGCGCATCCTGCAGGTCCGCACGCTGAACGCCGGCGGCGAGGAGGTCGACTCGGTCAAGACCAACGACTCGCTGACCATCGCCACGACCTTCAAGACGCTGGTCCCCATCGAGAACCCGATCCTGGGCGTCGCGCTGTTCCGCAACGACGACCTCTACGTGTTCGGCCCCAACACCCGCTTCGACCAGGTGGAGCGGATGGAGGGCACCTACGACGGCGTCTACACCTACTTCATCCACTACCCGACCTTGCCCCTCCTGGGCGGCGTCTACCGGATCTCGGTGGCGCTCTTCGACAAGCACCACCTCAAGCCCCACGTCTGGCACAACCAGTTGTACGAGGTGAAGGTCGACGCGCCGACGGAGAACCACGGCGTCATCGAGTTGGAGCACCACTGGGGCCTCGTGCGGCACGTGTGCGGCGACGGCGAGGACCTGCCGGGATGAGCCAGGTCTTCCTCATCGGCACCGGCCCGTTGCCCAGCCATCGGCCCACGGAGATGGGCTTTCCTCACCTGCGCGCGCGTCAGTTTCTGCTGCCCATGCTCGACGCCGGGCACGACGTGACGGTCGCGCTGTTCGTGCGGCGCGACGCGCGAGCCGAGTTGCCCGAGCCCGGCCGAATCGTCGATGCATCGGTGGAGACCGCCCGGGGGCCGCGGCGGTACCGGCAGGTGGTCGTGCGGCCCGACGAGCCCGGGCGGTTCCTGCTGCTGCGGGATCTCCGGCGCCAGGTGGCCCCGGACGTCATCGTCAGCGCGGGGCCGTTTCTGCCCATGGCCGCGGGGGCACGCGCCGCCGGCGACGAACCGCTGTGGGTCGATGTGCCCGGCGACCCCATGTCCGAGGCCCAGGCGAAGGCCCTGCGCTCGGGGAGCAGCGAACCGATCCTGCGGTACCGCGAGATGCTCGCCTGGGCGCTGGCCCGGGGCGACCGGTTCAGCGTGATCAGCGACGCCCAGCGGGGTCCGCTCATCGGCGCGCTGGGGTTGGCCGGGCGGCTCACCGCCGACGCGCTGGGCGACGAGCTGGTCTCGGTGCAGCGGGGCTCCGTGGAGGGGCTGGGTTCGGCGTCCGGCGGCACCCTGCCCGAGCCCGTCGCGGACCTGCCCGCCTCGGCGTTCGTGGTGCTCTTCTGCGGTGGCTACAACACCTGGCTGGACGGCGAGACTCTGCTCGCGGGCCTGCTGCGGGCCATGGACCGGGACCCCGCGATCCACTTCGTCAGCACCGGCGGAGGCCTCCGGGGCCACGACGAAGGCAGCTACCTGCGGTTCCGCTCCGCGGCCCTCGCCTCGCCCCACGCCCGCCGGTTCCACTTCTGCGGCTGGGTGCCCGGCGACGCGCTCGCGCCGCTGCACGCCCGGGCGCAGGTGTCCGTCTTCTGCGACCTGCCCTGCTACGAGGCGGAGTTCGGGGCCCGGACCCGCATCCTCGAGAGCCTCGAGCGCGGGGTCCCGGTGGCCGCCACGGACAGCTGCGACCTCACCCACGAGCTGGCGGGCACCGAGGGGTTCCATCCGCTGGTGGCCGGCGACCCGGAGTCCGTGGCGTCGGTGCTGGTGGAGCTTTCGGCGGCGAGGCGCGCCGGCACCGCCGTGGCGAGGCAGTCGCGCGGCGGGTGGGAGACGCTGCGGGAGCGCTACTCGCTGGAGGCGACGACCGCGCCGCTGCTCGCCTGGCTCAAGCACCCCGAGCGGGCCCCCGGCGGAGCCCCCGTCGACTTCCTGGAGGACTACCAGGCGGAGCTGGCCACGCTGCAGGAGCGCCTGGAAGAGGTGTGGAACTCAGCCACCTGGCGGTACCTGGGTCGGGTGCACAAACTGCTCGGCCGGTTCCGGTCGCGCTGATTGCGGGGCCGTCAGTCGGCCTTCAGATCCAGCAGGACTTCCGCCTCGACGCCGCTGCGGCCCAGCATCCAGCGGCCCGGCTCGACGCGGGACAGGTCCGCGGGCTCCCCGTCGATCTGGGTCACGTCACGCCGGCCGGCCTCGCTGGTGAGGTACCAGTCGACCTCGGCGTCCTCGCCGCCAGCGACCGTCAGGCGAAAGCCGCCGGCCTCAGACGCGATGACCAGGACCGCGCCGGCGGCCAGCGGGGACAGCTCAAACCGCTCGCTGGTCGAGGCCGGGCCCGCCGCGGACCGGACGGCCACCGCCGGCGCCAGCACCGGGCGAAGGCTGCTGCGGACGACCGCCAAGGCCCCCGCGGCAGCGCGAATGAGCACGCGGAGCGCCGCCGGGGCCCGGGCATCGTGGGCTCGCCGAAGGCCCTCGCGGGCGGCCACCCACGCGGCGCTGGTGCTCCCTGCGCGAGCCCCTGGTCGGCCGCGTCCTCCGCGCCGGACTCAGCGGCCGCCGCCGCCGGGCGTTGCACGACGCCGCCCTCGCTTGGCACGAGTCCGCGGGCAGCCTGCCCAGCGTCCTTGCTCTGCACGCCGCCGCCTCGAGCGATCCGCTGCAGGCGCTGGCTCCCTTGTGGCAGCAAGCGACCGAGGGGCGGCAAGCCGGCGAGGCCGCGAGCGTGCTCGCCGCGCTCGAGCGGATCGAGGGGCTCGTGGCCACCGTCGACGACGCCGACCTACCCGGCGATGCGCCGTCCCGCGCCAGCCTGCGGGAGCTCCGGGCTGCGGTGGAGCGCTCGATGGCCGAAGCCGCCGAGGCGCCGGGCGACCTCAGCGCCCACGCCCCGCCCTCCCGCTTCGTGCCCATGGGGTCCGAGCGCTGGGGGCCGTTTGAGTTGAAGGGCGTCCTGGGGATGGGGCATCGGCAAGTGACCTACCTCGCCGACCGGGTCGGCGCCGCCGGGTTCCGACGCACGGTCGCGGTGCGGGTGCTGGACGCCGAGCTCGCCTCGTCCGAGGGCGCGGTCGCGGACTTTCAGCGCGGCGCCCGGCGGGCGGCCGAGTTCCGGCACCCAGTGCTCGTGCCGGCGCAGGAACTCGCTCACCACGGCGGCCGTTGGTTGGCGTCATACGAGTGGGTCGACGGCCCCCAGATCGCCGAGCTCGTCCCTCACGGACGGGGCTTGCCGGTTGGCCTGGCGGCCTGCATCGCCGCCCGGCTGGCCCGGGGGCTGCAGGCGCTGCACGAGGTCCTGACCGGCGACGACGAGGAGGAGGGCGCCATCGTGACCGACCTGTCGCCCCTGTCGGCGCGGATCGACCGCCACGGCGAGGTCCGGCTGCTGGAGATCGGCTCCCCCACCAGCCTCACCGGCGCCCCCTTGTGGGACGGACTCCGGCCGTCGTACATCGCGCCCGAAGCGCGCGCGGGCAAACCGAGCCGGGAGTCGGACTTGTGGTCCCTGGGGTGCGTGCTGTTCGAGTGCCTCACGGGCCGCCGACTGTTCGAGGGGCGCAGCGTGGCCGAGGTCCACGACTCCACCGACCGCGGCGACCTGCGGCCGGCGGTGGCGGAGGTGGGCGGCCTGGACGCGACCTTGGGCGAGCTGCTCGCGACCCTCCTTCAGCGGTCGCCATCGGCCCGACCGACCGCGTCGGCGACGGCCGCCGTTCTGGAGTCCGTCGCCGCGCGCTTCGGCGCCCACCCCGAGAGTGGCCGGGCGGAGCTGCGGGAGCGGGTCCGCGAGCACTTCGACTCGGAGGTGTAAGCCCCGGCAAGGATCCTGCGCCTTGGGGCGCCGCCCGACGCGACGCCGGGCACTGCCCGGAGCCTGGATGACCCGAGTTCGCCGCCGCCCCCCTGCACACCGCCACCGGATCGTGCTCGTCGACGACGACCCTGAGTACCTGGCGGCGCTGGCCGCCGTCCTGGAAGCCGAGGGGCACGAGGTGCTCAGCTGCCCCGATCCCTACGCGGGCTTGCAGCTGGTGAAGACCAGCCGCCCCCAGCTCATGCTCGTCGACTACTACATGCCCGGCAAGAGCGGCGCCGACTTCGTGGCCGACCTGAGGCGCCACGACCAGACCGTGCAGATCCTGCTGGTGACGGGATACCCCGACGACCAGCCGGGCCGCCGGCTCCTGCAGCGCCTCGACATCCAGGGCTACCGCGACAAGACCGACGACCCCGACCGGCTACTCATGGGCGTCGACGCCGCCCTGCGCCAGCACCGCTCGACAGCCCGGCTGCACGCCCACCGGCTTCGGCTCGACGCCGTCGCCCACGCCGGACCCGAGTTGGCGAAGCTGCGGCCCGTCGAGGAGCTGTTCGACGCGGCGCTGCAGCACGCAGCGCTGCTGCTCGGCGCCCACTCCGGCGGCCTGGCCGCGACCGACAACTGCGGGCTGTTCGCCATGCGGACGGGCCAGGCGGTGAGCATTCGGGCGGGGCGGGGCGCGTTTGCGGGGGCCGCCGCGGCGTCGGACCTGCCCCCGGCCGCGGCCGCGGCGGTCGCCCAGGGCCTCGAACTCGAGGCGCCCGCGAGCCTCGATGGCTGGGTCGCCCTGCCCCTCCGCACCCGGGACGGCGACCGCGGGTGCCTGTTGCTTCAGGGCGAGAGCCTCGACGCCGACGCCGTCGCCGCCTGCGAGATCTACGCGCGGCAGGTGGTCCAGAGCCTCGAGAACCTCACGCTGTACCGGCAGGCGACCCACGACGTCCTGTGCGACCTCTACAACCGCGGGTTCGGCGCGCGCCGGCTGTCCGAGAGCCTCGCCCTGGCGGCCCGGAGCGGCGCATCGACCTCCGTTGTGATGCTCGACGTGGACCACTTCAAGCGCTTCAACGACACCCACGGCCACGCCGCCGGCGACCGGGTCCTGGTGGCGCTCTCCGACGTCCTGCGGGATGGGTTTCGGGAGTCCGACGTCTTCTGCCGCTGGGGGGGCGAGGAGTTCCTCGCGGTGCTTCCGGAGACCGACGCCGAAGGCGCCGCCACCATGGCCGAGCGCATGCGCGAGGCGATCGCCGGGCTGCAGCTCGACTTCGAAGGCGAACGCCTGGCGGTGACCGCGTCTCTCGGCACCGCGACCTGCATCGCCGGTGCCGAGCGGCCCGACGAGCTGGTCCAACGCGCTGACCGTGCCTTGTACGAGGCCAAGCGCGCCGGCCGGAATCGAGTGGTGGCCGCCGCTGGCATGGGGGAAGCCGCATGACTGTCACCTGGGCCCACGAGATCAAGACGCCGCTGGCCGCCGCCCGACACCGCCTGCGGGTGCTGGGCGGCCTGCTGGACGAGCTGGGCGAGAGCCTCGGCCACCCCGGAGTGACCGACCGCGAACGCCGCCAGATCCTGGCCGAGGCCCGCGACGTGTTTCGCGCCGCCGCGGCGGGCACGGATCGGGCCGCCCGCTGCCTTCGGCGGGCCCAGCAGCCGGCCGATGGCTCCCCCCAGCGCACGGCCCTGGCAGCCCGAGTGGGGTCGCTGGTCGAGTTGCTGGAGCCCCGGGCGACCGCCGCCCGAGCTCGCATCGAGGCCGTCGGGCTGGAGGGGCTGCACCTGTACGTCGATCCGCTGGCCCTGGACCTCGTGCTCACGAACCTCGTCCTCAACTCCCTGCAGGCCATCGCCCAGGGCGGAGGAAGCCGCGTCGAGGTGCGAGCGCACGTGATGGGCGACCGGCTGGTCGTGGTGGTGCAGGACGACGGGCCGGGCATCGCTCCCCAGATCCGCGACCGGCTCTTCGTGCCTGGGGCGACGACCCGCCCGGGGACCGGCACCGGCTCGGGGCTGCCCAACGCACGCCGGCTGGCCAGCTCCATGGGCGCTTCTCTCGTCTTTCTCGACACCCCCGATCGCCCCCGAGGAGCCTGCTTCGAGTTGTCTTTCTCCGGCGGTGGCGGGGTGGCGGCCCGCCCGGCTGGGCGGTTTGCGGTGAAAGATCGCTCGGAGGCCCTGCTCCTTCGGCATCAGGACGGGGGATCAGCCGCCGGCACCTCGCCGCGGATGGGCCGCAAGCGACCCGAGGAGGGGCCGTGACTGAGAACAGAACGCCGAGCGAAGTGGTCAAGCCGGATCCTGAGGCCTTCACCACCGGCGCGTGGGAGCTCCCGGTGGCTCCCACCCTGCTCCTGGTCGAGGACTGCCCCGAAGACGTGCTCCTCGTCCGACGCTGCCTCTCGCGGTCGGGACTCCTGGGGGACGTCCAGGTGTGCGGCACTCTGCGGGAGGCCCAGTTGAAGCTCGCCGAGTCGCCCGACGCCGTGGTCCTGTCCGACCTGTCGCTGCCTGACTCCCGCGGCCTCGCCACCGTCCGCGCCATCCGCCAGGCGGCCCCCGACGTCGCGCTGGTGGTGTTGAGTGGCAACGACGACGAGGCGCTGGCGCTGCGGGCCACGACCGCCGGCGCCGACGACTGGATCGTGAAGTCGGATCTGAAGCCGCGCCTCCTGCGCCGCACGGTCCGCTACGCCCGGGAGCGCCGCCGGACCCTGACCCAGCTGGCCTGGCTGGCCAACACCGACACCATGACGGGCCTGCCCAACCGCCGGCACCTCTCCGAGGAGCTGGTCCGGGCCCTGGCCCGCGCTCGCCGCAACGGCCACCGGCTCACGGTGCTCGTATTGGACCTCGACCGCCTCAAGACCGTCAACGACCTGTGGGGCCACGAGGTCGGCGACCGCCTCATCGAGCAGGCCGGCGCGCGCATGCGCACGGCCCTGCGGGACAGCGACTACCTCGCCCGCATGGCCGGCGACGAGTTCGCCATCCTCACCGAGGACCTCGAGAGCCGGGATCAGGCTGGGCGCTTGGCGGAGCGGCTGGTGCAGCTGCTCGGCGAACCCTTCGACATCGACGGGCGCCGGGTCGAAGTGGGCGCGAGCGTCGGCATCGTGCAGAGCGACTCGGCCGCCCGGGGCCCCGACCGCCTGCTCCAGGCGGCCGACCTCGCCATGTACCGGGCCAAGGAGGCAGGCCGCGGCGGCTACGAGTTCCACGTCCCGGGCACGCTGCTGGCGGTTCGCCGCCGCCTCGACATGCAAGCCCGCCTCGGGCGTGCCCTGGGCCGCGGCGAGCTGCGCTGCGGTTTCCAGCCCATCGTGTCGTGCCGGGACAGCCACTGCACCGGAGCCGAGGCCCTGATGCGGTGGCGCGACGCCGACGGCAACGCGGTGGCTTCCCCCGTCGAGTTCATCCCGGCGGCCCGGGCCGGCGGCCTCCTGCCCGCCATCGCGCGCCTCGCGGTCGAGCAGACGGTGGCGCTGCTGCGACGCCTCGACAGCCAGGGCCTGACCCTGTCCGTGTCCGTCAACGTCACGGCCTCGGATCTCGCCGACGAGGCCTTTGTCTCCTGGGTTGTCGAGCAGGTGGAGGGCCAGTTCGACGGCTGCCGCCTGCGCCTCGAACTGACGGAGGACGAGGCCATGTCGCGCCACGGCCGCATCGCCACCGCGCTGGAGCGGCTCCGGGCCGCGGGCGTGAAGGTCGCCATGGACGACTTCGGCACGGGCTACTCCTCCATGGCGCGGCTGCATGCGCTGCGCCTGGACGTCGTGAAGCTGGACCGGACGTTCGTCGCCGGCCTGCCTGACGACACGGGCGCTCGCGCCATCACGGGCGCCGCGCTGGCGTGCGCCATCCAACTGGGCATGTCCTGCGTCGCCGAAGGCGTGGAAACCCAGGAGCAGTTCGACTTCCTGGCGTCCCAGGGGTGCCACGAAGCCCAGGGCTGGCTGTTCGGCGCGGCGATGCCGGTCGATGGATTCCTGGATTGTCTCGCCCAGCGCAGCGCGCTGTCGGCATGACCCCGGGGGGGGATTGAGGAGCGAGGTGCAGGCTCGACGAAAGCAACGAGGCGGGGTGTCCGCCCTCATCGTCGCCCCCCAGGGCGGCATCGGCGATCGTGCGTTGGCCGCGATGCGTCGTGATGCACCGTGGGCTGAGACGGCGCGCAAGGAGCGCTTCGACGACGGCCTCACCGCGGCCCTCGCGGGCACCCAGGACGTGATCCTGGTGGCCGCGGAGTTCGATGGGCGCAGCGGCCTCGACCTGCTCGCCGAAGCCCGCCTGGGCGGCTCCCCCACCCCGTTCATCCTGCTCACCGAACGCGCCGGCGACGAAGCCGTGGCGGCCTTGGAGACGGGCGCCGCCGACTGCGTCGACACCACCGAGATCGAGGCCGGCGCCCTGGGGCGTCGGGTTCGCTACGCCGTGGTCTCCGCCCGGCTCTTGCGTGAAGCCGAAGACAGCAACCGGCGGCTTCGGGCCCTCAACGAGCGCGCGACCCGGCTGCTGGAGCGCGCATCGCCGCTGCTGCTCGTGGACACCCGCGGCGTCGTGCGGTTCGCCAACGGAGCGGCCGAACACCTCCTGGGCGTCGGGCTGGTCGGCCGACCGGCCCCCGTGCCCAGCCTCCTGGGGGGCGCCGCCGACGTCGAGATCGAGGCCGACGGCAAGCGGCGGGTGATCCACCTGCAGGCCGAGCCCCTGGTCTGGAACGAGACCGCCGCGACCGCCGTGAGGCTGACCGACGTCACCGAGATGCGCACCGCCCGGACGGCGGTGGACCGGCTGCGCCCCATGGCGACGGCGGGGCAGCTGGCGACGGGGGTCACGCACGATCTGGGCAACTACCTGCAGGTGATCTTCGGGGCGCTGGAGGAGCTGCGGGAGCTCGACGGCCTGGACTCCGCCGCCCACTCTGCCCTGGAGCCTACCCCTGCTCCGGATAGAGCGTTGACGCTCACGACCTGCTGAAATCCCCCTCAGGG
>Ga0055584_100000500_pt1 | contig 37244 bp, 39 predicted proteins | sample OSDHelmetaG_FD_58716 | JGI IMG/M metagenome (GOLD analysis project Ga0055584, IMG submission 58716) | Pelagic marine sediment microbial communities from the LTER site Helgoland, North Sea, for post-phytoplankton bloom and carbon turnover... | ecosystem: Environmental > Aquatic > Marine >...
GCCATCACATCACCCTTCAGTCTCTGAAAATAGTGGCCCAGTTTTAGGGGGGAAGGACACGTGAACTTCATTGATGTGCATCAAGTCGCACGGGGATTTCATTGAAGGCCCTGACAATGTATCAGTCCTGCGTCCTTCATCACGACCGGCCGTGTTCCATGAAAGCTGTCATTATTCCCGTCACCCCATTCCAGCAGAACTGTTCGGTTCTGTGGTGCGAGGACACCAACAAGGCTGCCGTGGTCGATCCGGGCGGTGAGAACGAACGCATCGAAGCCGCAATCGCCGAACAGGGTGTCGAGGTGGAGAAGATCATGCTCACCCACGGGCATATCGATCACGCGGGCGGTGCGGCCGACCTTGCAGAGAAGCTGGGCGTTCCGATCGAAGGGCCCCATCTCGAAGACACCTTCCTGATCGAGAGGTTGCACGAGCAAGGCGCGCAATTTGGCGTGGAAGGCGGCAAGCCATTCACCCCGACCCGCTGGCTCGATCAGGGTGACGAAGTCACCGTCGGCAACCTGACCTTCGAGGTTCGCTTCTGCCCCGGCCACACGCCCGGTCACATCATCTTCTTCGAGCCGGTTTCACGGATCGCCTTTGTCGGCGATGTGCTGTTTCAGGGATCCATCGGACGCACGGATTTCCCACGCGGCGATCACGACACGCTTCTGCGGTCCATTCACGAGCAGCTCTGGCCTCTGGGCGACGATGTCACATTCGTGCCCGGCCATGGTCAGGCCTCAACATTTGGTCACGAACGGCAAACCAACCCGTTCGTCCGCGAGGGTGCCTGACTAGCGGTTCTGTGTGATTGGCTCGGTCCGTGGCACGAAGAAGTCCGGCAGTTCGCTTTCCTTCAGACCCTCATAAAGGCAATGCTTCTTGGGATGGGCCTCATACTGTTCGTCCGGACTGGCATCCGTCGCGGGCGTTGTGGGAATACACCCTTCGCAATACGCCTTGAGCGTGCGCAGCGGCGGTTCTCCCTTGATTGATTCATAGAGTTCGACCGCTGCATCGATCTTCTCCTTTTCGGCTTCGGCCACGAGCACCACGGAGCCTTCGGACCCCATCGCACCGCCGCCCCCGACATGGGTGACATCATCGATATCAAAGAGAATCTTGAAGGCCTGCACCTCCGTAACCACGATGGCGTTGGTGACCGGCATCATCCCGACCCGCTGGCCGGAGTGATAATAGAAAGTGTCCTGTCCCATATGGCGGGCCGATTCCGTGACCGAGGGAATCAGCTTCTCCAGCCCCAGCGGAATGATCAGCTTGGCGCCACGGGCCATCATGATCCCCATGGCAAACCCGATCGTGCCGCAGCCCGGATGGGCACAGAACACACCCGCATTGAAGTCCGGATCGACCGCATTGCCACCCTTGATGAAGACGCATTTGTCGTCAAAGTTGCGCAGCATCTCGTCCATCATTCCCGTCGGGGGCATCAGTTTGCCCTTTACCAGCCGGATGATCGGCGGCTTCTCCTCGGGCTGGGTCTGACACAGGACATTGTTGATCACCTGACCCGACAGGTAGAACTCCTTGTTCGGGACGTTCCCCATGATCTCTTCGGCGACGAACACATTGGTCGAGCCATGAGCAATGATCATCTCGGTGTTTTCATAAGCGTTCTTCACCACCGGCAAGGCGGCAACAGCCTTACCGATAATCCGGCGACCTTCCCATGGTGTGAAGACGAACGACGCGCGCAATTTGGTCATGTTTCGATAGTCCTGCGAATTGGTCACAACCCGCTGCAAAGCGGGAATTTCTGAATGCTTTATATCACGCTTTGCCCCGCCACTCTTGCGCCCGAGGCTTCCTTCTCATTCGGTGAGCGCGTAACTTCGTCAAAAATTGGTTTTCCCTTTTGGCGGGCCACAGGTCCGAGGAGTGTCTCTCATGAATATCGGATTCTGCGGAACAGGTCGGATGGGCGCGGCGATGTGCCTGCATCTGATGGAAAACAAGCACAAGCTCACGGTCTGGAACCGCACGGCGCGCAAGGCAAAGCCGGTTGTGAAGGCCGGTGCGACACAGGTCCAGACCCCGGCCGGGCTGTTTGCCGAAAATGACATCGTGATCAACATCGTGATCGACGACAAAGCCGCCAAGACGGCCTATGAGAGCCGCGACGGGCTGCTGTCAGCAAACCTGAAAGGCAAGCTTGTGGTCGAGATGAGTACGCTGATGCCCGATACGACCAAAGCACTGGAAGCCAAGGTGCGGGCCAAGGGCGGCACCTTCCTCGAATGCCCCGTGGGTGGTTCTGTGCCCCCCGCCCGCTCCGGCAATCTGCTCGGCATGGCCGGAGGCTCACCGGCAGCCTACAAACGCGCACTCACGGTTCTTCAAACCCTGTGCCGACGTGTTGATCGGGTTGGTCCGGTTGGGGCGGGCACAGCCATGAAACTGGCAATCAGTCTGCCTTTGCTAATCTATTTCGAAGCCCTTGGTGAATCCCTTGCCATCACGGAGAAAGCCGGCGTGAAGCGGAGCCTGGCCGCCGATATTCTGGCGGATTCCAGCGGCGCGGCCAAAGTGGCGCCAGCGCGAATTCCATGGATCATCGCTGCCATTGGCGGCAAGATTCCCAAAGAGGTCGGCTTCGACATTGCCGGTGCCGCCAAGGACGCCACGCTGATGTCAAGACTGGCGCGCCAGTTCGACATCGAAGTGCCGGCCATCAACGCCACCCCGCTTGCCTATGTGGAGGCAGCTTCCGGTCCTTGGGGGGGCCGTAACTTCGGATTGCTGTCAGCCTGGCGGGTACTCCAGAGCAAAAAACGGAAGAAGAGCCCTGTCAGACCGAAGAAACGTTGATTTCTGTATTGCGTGACGTAAGTCACGTTTTGATCCCATCACGCACGAACTGAACACACGCCATGCCAGACCCGGTTGAACTCGTTATCAAACCCCGCAGCCGTGATCTCGGCGGGTTCGAGGTTGCACGCGTTCTCCCCTATGCCAGGCGGCGCAGCGTCGGCCCCTTCATTTTTTTCGATTGCATGGGGCCGAACACATTTGGAGCTGGCGAGGGCATCGATGTGCGTCCGCACCCGCATATCGGGCTGGCCACGGTCACCTACCTCTTCGAGGGTGAGATTATGCACCGGGACAGTTTGGGCTATGAACAGCCGATCCGACCCGGAGATGTGAACTGGATGACCGCCGGTCGCGGCATTGTTCACTCGGAACGGACCCGTGACGAAATCCGCAATTCGGAGAGCCGATTGTTCGGAATTCAGTCCTGGGTCGCACTCCCCAAAAATGCCGAAGAAAGCGATCCCGGTTTCTTTCACCATCCGGAAAACACCCTCCCGGAAATCGAGAATGACGGTGTGCGCATGCGGATGATTGCGGGTACGGCCTATGGCATAGAATCTCCGGTCGTAACCGCCTCCCCCATGTTCTATCTGGATGTCCATCTGGATGCCGGGGCGATGGTCGATATGACCGACGAACATCGTGAGCGCGCGGTCTATGTGGTTGAAGGCGACATCGCAGTGGCCGGCCAAACCTATGGCGCGAACGAGATGCTGGTGCTTGCCGAAGACACCGACGTCACCTTCACATCCGCGAACGGTGCTCGGGTGATGCTGCTCGGAGGCGCGCCCATTGACGGAGAGCGTCACCTCTGGTGGAACTTCGTATCAAGTTCCGGGGAACGGCTTGAACAGGCCAAGGACGACTGGAAGAACAACCGCTTCGACAGGATTGCAGGGGACGACGAGTTCATCCCCTTGCCCGAGAAATAAACTGCCATGACCAAACCCATCGCCATCACCATGGGCGACCCTGCCGGGGTCGGACCGGAAGTGATCTGCAAGGCACTGGCAGAGACGTCACCGGCCGAACGCAAGGACGTTCTGGTAATCGGATCGCGCCCGGTTCTCGAACGCGCGAACGCACTGTGCGGCACGGGTGTTCAGTTCACAGATATTCTGTCCAACGATCAGGATGTCCGTCTTCTCGACATGCCCACCGCAGAAGTCGAAACGGCTCCCGCCGGCGAAGTGTCCAAAGCCGGTGGCGAGGCAGCCTATACCTATATCGTTAAAGCAGCCGAAATGGCGCTGGCAGGAGAAATCGGCTGTATTGTCACTGCACCGATCAACAAGGCCGCTCTGCACGAAGCCGGTCATATCTATGACGGTCACACCGGCCTGCTCAGCCATCTGGCCGGTGGCATCAAGTCCAACATGCTGCTCTCCTCGCCCACCCTGTCGACCATCCATGTTTCGGCCCACGTCTCTCTGGCCGATGCCATCCGTCGCTGCACCACCGAACGGGTGCTGGAAGTCATTCGGGCCGGAGACGGACATTTCAAGCGGCTTGGTCTGGCTTCACCGCGCATCGCGGTTGCAGGTCTGAACCCCCATTGTGGCGAAGGCGGCATGTTCGGCACTGAGGATGACACTCAGGTGGCCCCTGCGGTTGCGACGGCACAGGCCGAAGGCATCAATGTGGTCGGGCCCCTGTCCGGGGATACAGTCTTTGCCCGCGCCCATCACGGCGAGTTCGATCTGGTGATCGCCCAATATCACGACCAGGGCCACGCGACAGTAAAACTGATCGCCTTTGATACGGCGGTGAATGTGACAGTCGGTCTGCCCTTCGATCGGTGCTCGGTCGATCATGGCACGGCGTTTGATATCGCATGGACCGGCACCGCGGATCACACGAACCTGGTTGCCGCGTTGGCCTATGGACGACGGCTGGCGGCGGCCGGCTGAACAGGTCCTGAACTGTCACCCGGCAAGCGCAGTCGGGATCAATAGAACACCAAGGCCCGCATCTCGATGCTCTCGCGGATCGCCGCATCAGGTGGTGTGTTCGGATCATCGAAGGCGGTGTGTGCGGTGAAGCGCACACCGGCTGAGGCGTCCGTGTCATAGACCTTGAAGACCAGCGCCTCCTCCCGCGTCATCTGCGGAAACCAGAACCAGTGATGCGCCGGGTTGTAAGAGATGTGATAGGTCTCGCCGGTGCGATAGCGATAACGCCGCTCATATGGGATGAAGCCCTCTTCCGGAATCGTCCGGCCATCGCACAGGGCCAGCGGGTCCCGTTCGACCCGCGGCGCGATCGACCGCCATGTCTGGATGATCGCGTAGCGTCGTTTGAGAGCGGCTTCAGCTTCGTCTTCCGGCAGAAAGTCCCGTACCCGCTGTGGCGCCGAACGTTCGGTGTAGTCGTTGTGCACGGAATAGACCGCCTTGCGCACCCGGTCGGCCTGCTGACGCGCCTGCTCGGCCGTCCGCAGCGTGTGATCGAAGACCAGCACGCGGCTGGCACCACCGCTATGCGCCTGAATCAGCGCCTCGGTCTCGAGATAGTAGACCGAACGCACCTCGTCCTCGTCGAAGAAATCCTTCACCTTCGTGTGGTGATCGACGAAGGCAAAGCCGTGCGACGGCAGGGTGAACTGGTCCGGGTCGGCGCGGCCGTTGTGAATGCGCACGAGGTGTTTCTCATAGGCCGGCTTGTGGGCGAGATGTTCCATCTCCGGCCAGTCGAGGTAGCGCACCGCCGGAATGCCGTCATCGACAATGTAGTCGAGTTCGGCTTCGACATAGTCAGGATCGGTGGTCAGTTCGGCGGTCTGGGCCATGGGTCAGTTCCTCGGCGGGCGCAGCGCCTGCTCTGCTGCGTCTGAATGAGAGGGTTCGAGGCTATTCTGTCGACCAATTCCTGGTCAAGTGTGGGCCCCACTGAACGGATGTTCGCAATCGCGATGGCACACGTGCAGGAGGGTTCAGTAACCTTTGCCTCGCGCCGAAACGGGCCAGAGGGTTTCCACCTTCCCGTTCCGTACACCGACATACCAGTCATGCACATTCACGGTCGGGTCGCAGTGCCCCGGGATCAGCTGCAGCTTGTCCCCCACCTTCAGGACACCATTCGGATCGGCGATCTCGCCATGTTCATCGGAACACTTTTTGTATTCCAGATCATCCCGACCGAATACGACCGGCAACCCGCTATCTACCGACTGGGCCTTCAGCCCCGCATCCACGATGGCCTTGTCGCCTTTCAGATGGCTCATCACCTGCGTGAGGATGAAAAAGGCGTTCTGCCATTCACCCTGATCGATCCGGTTGCCGTCCTTGTCCCGTATCCGGCCATAATCGGCATCCATGAACGCATAGGAACCGCACTGGAGTTCGTTGTAGACGCCCGAGTTGCTCTCGAAAATGTAGGAGCCCGTACCCCCGCCGGAAACCAGTTCCGGGTCGAGCCCGGCAGCACGCAACCCATCCACCACGTCCTTGACCAGCGCAATCGCGATGTCGAGTTTTTCCGCGCGCGCCTGATAGCTGTCGAGATGTTGCGCTGAGCCCTGATAGGCCTGAATACCGCCGAAGGTCAGACCTTCCGCAGCGGCCACTGCCTGAGCGAGAGCCACAGCGTCGTCGGGTGTCGTCACCCCGCAACGACCCGTCCCGCAATCGATCTCAACCAGAACCTCCAGCTGCGTGCCATGCTTTCGGGCCGCGGCGGACAGCTCCGCCACATTGATTATATCGTCCACGCAGACGCTGATGCGTGCGCCGTGTTTGGGTAGCTGCGCAAGGCGGTCGATCTTCAGCGGGTCACGAACCTCATTCGAGACCAGCACATCCGTGATGCCGCCACGCGCAAACACTTCGGCTTCCGAAACCTTCTGACAGCAAACACCATCGGCGGCACCGACCCGCTGCTGCAACTTCGCCACATCGACGGATTTGTGCATTTTCCCGTGGACCCGCAGCCGCATGTTATGAGCCCGGGCGTAGTCGCCCATCTTCCTGATGTTGCGCTCCAGCGCGTCAAGGTCGAGCACCAGGCAAGGTGTCTGAATATCGGCAGCATCCATTCCCGGAACGGCTGGCACATCAAAGCCAACCTCGAGACCATCGAAATTCGTTGTGGCGTTCATCTCGTGTCTCCGTTCGGGAAAGCGTTCCGGACTTCTCAGGCCCGGGAAGCCGGGTCCATCGGCATCATCGGGGTCATCCTGCCCAGCGCAAGAATCTCTTCCAGCTGTGCGGCATAGCTCAGAAGCTCCGCCTCTCCATAGGGTCGCCCCACCAGCTGGATGCCCACCGGCAGGCCCGAATCCGTGAAAGCCGCAGGCACGGAGATCGCCGGACACCCAGTCAGGGTGATGGCATAGGTGATGTAGATCCAGTCCACATAATTGTCGAAGGTGTGGCCATCGACCTCTTCGATATAGCGAATGTTCACGTCGAACGGCGGCACGGTCGCCGCGGGCAGCGCCAGAACGTCATAGTCCTCGAACCAGCTGGCCGCGCGCTGATAGAGCTTCGTGCGGGCCATGGACGCACGGCCCACATCGCCCGAGCTCAGCGCCAGACCCTTCTCAACCTGCCAGACCATTTCGGGCTTGAGTTGCGCCCGATGATTGTCGAGCAGTGGTGCTGCGATCGTTGCGAACAACGCCGCGCGCAATGTCTGGAAGACATCCATCGCACCCGTGAAGTCGGGTGCCGCATCCTCGACAACCGAGCCTGCATCCCCAAAGCGTGCGGCAGTGGCCGCACAAATCGCTGCGACCTCTTTGTCCATCGGACCAATCCCCAGATTGGGCGTGAACCCCACACGCTTTGGTGCATGGGGCTCGCGCGCAAATTGCAGAAACGGTGTCGCGGGGGATGCCAGAGATTTCGGATCCTGCGGGTTGTGCCCCGACTGGGCGTCGAGCATCAGCGCCACATCGGCAACGTCACGACCGATCGGACCTTCGACCACGAGTGACTGGTAGGCATCCTGGCTCATGAGGCCATTCGCCTGGGCGACCCGGCCCACCGAGGGCCGAAGCCCGACCACCGAACAGAAACTCGCTGGCGTGCGCAGGGATCCGCCCAGATCATTGCCCGTCGCCAGCCAGGACATGCCCGTGGCCACGGACACGGCGGAACCACCCGACGATCCACCACAGGTCATATCCGTGTTCCAGGGGTTACGGGTCTTGCCAAACACCTCATTGAAAGTGTTCGCCCCGGCCGCGAACTCGGGGATATTGGATTTTCCCAGCACGACAGCGCCGCGGCGCCTCAGGGTGTCGACCATGAGGTCGTCATGATCAGGCACATGATCAGCGAAGATGGGCGAGCCATAGGTGGTGCGCACCCCTGCCACTTCATTCACTTCCTTGATCATGACCGGCAATCCGGCGAGCCATCCCGCGTCCGGATTGTCCGGCTTTGGCATGGCTTTCGCCGTGTCCCGGGCCTGATCGAGGCACAATGTCGGGATCGCATTCACCGCCGGATTGACAGCCTCGATACGTGCCGCCGCCGCATCCACCAGTTCGACCGGTGAAACATCGCCCGCCTTCAGGCAAGCGACGGCTTCACAGGCCGACAGGGCGATCAGTTCATCATGTCCCGACATTGTGCTGTTTCCCGATCAGTCGTCACGAACACCCGACGGCCCCAACTGGGCCGCGGACAGTCCGGAGGGCGCTCCCACACGCTCGGGTAGCATGAAGCCACCTTCGGCCTGCGGCACATAGGGTCCTGGTGCGCCCCGTTCAGGCACGAGGATTTCCCGCTTGTGGTCGGCGGAAATTTTCCCATCCAGCGCGTCGAGGATCCAGTCGGCAAGGAACCCGTAGAAATCAATCCCGCCGAAATTCGGGCGATTGCGCGGATTGTGGAAATCATTCTCGACCACCCACAACTCCTTGGGTGCCGTGACCAGCTCATAGATGCGAAGCACATCTTCCAGCGGCGCCAGCGGATCATATTCGCCGGTCACCTGCAGCACCGGGCACTCCACATCCCCGGCCACATCATCGAGCACCATCTGAGAGGCGAAATCATCGAATTCGTCCTCATCATGAATGCCGGCCATATACATGAAGACCTGCTTGAAGCGGGGCGACGCCTGCTCGAAGATCGCCGTCTTGGGGCCGTAACAGGCAGCTGCCGTGGCGACCGCCTTCACCCGTTTGTCGAGCGCCGCGAGGCGCATACCCCAATACGACCCCATGGAAAAGCCGGATACGGCGATCTGATCCGGATCCACCTCAGGCCGCGTGCACAGATAATCGATGGCGGCCGATCCGGCGCGTTCGTAATTATCCAAAGTGACCCGGATCTTGCGAATGTTGCTCGTGCCCTGACCCGGACCGTCCAAATGCAGACAGTTCAGGCCGCGATTGACGAAAGGATGGTTGAGCGCATCGATGAAGGCCTCCTTGGTCATGTCCATACCCGGGCAGAACACCACGGTCGGGCGCTTCTCGCCGCCCGGCACCATATGCAGCACGCCCTGAATGTAATTCCCCTCGAACGGAATCTCGACCCGCTCGATGGGATGTGAGGCGTATTCCATGACCTTGTCGAAGCATTTCAGCAGCATGTTGTGGAGGTAGATTTTTTCGGGATTGTCATCCTCGAAGATCGTGTGCTGGGCTTCGCGATAGTGTTCGCTGGCAACCCAGAACAGCTCCGCTGCAGTCTTTGTGTGGCCAGCCTGCTCAGCAGCTTCGGCGATGGAGACAACATGGCGGGCATGCTTGTCCACCACGCGGTGAATCTGCGCATAGGATTTGACCTCCGGCGGCACCACCCGGTTGTCATAGGCGAAGTTCTGGACGCGACCGGTGGTCTTGATGACCCAGTCGAGCATCCATTGCTGATTGTCACGGCGGCGTTCGGTTCTCTTGGACATAGTTCCCTCTCAATTTCACGGCCAGGATGTTTTTGGATTTGGTGTTGGCCTTCAGGCCTCTATACAGAGACGATGACCGACTGAAAAGCGGTCCATCACAATCCAGTTCCGAGTTCCCTGTCCGGGTCATAACGGCAAACACAATGGCTTCCTCACGCAATCTCAAACTTGTCATTGTTCTCGCCCTGATTGCAGGTCTCGGGCCGATTTCGATTCATGTGATCCTTCCGGTGCTGCCCTCCATCAAGGCCGCCTTCCAGGCCTCCAATGCGGTGACCCAGCTGACTTTGACTCTTGGCGTGGTCGCCATGGCCGTTGCGACCATCGCATTCGGCCCGGCAGCTGATCGCTATGGTCGCCGGCCGATCGTCATTCTGGGTCTGGCCCTGTTCATTGGTGGCAGCGCCCTGTGCATCTGGTCCCCCAACATCGAGACCCTGATCTTCGGACGCCTGGTTCAGGCCTTCGGCGGGGCGGCCGGCATCGTTATCAGCCGTGCCATCATCCGGGACATGTTCAGCCGCGAGGAAACCGCCCGCGTCCTAGGACAGGTCATGTCCGTCGTCGTCCTGGCTCCGGTTCTCGCACCGGGGATTGGCGGCTTCATTGTCGCCTATGCCGGGTGGCGCTACGTCTTCATCCTAGCCAGTGCCATGGGCGTACTCGCGCTGGTGGTGTCCCTGCCAGCGCTGAAAGAGACCCACAAGCCGACCGGTGAAGCCAGTTCCTTCGCGCAGATGTTCCGATCTTTCCCGGGTTTGCTGCGCACACCGGCATTCATAGGTTATGCGGGCTATGCGGGTTGCGGCATGGGTATGTTCATGGTCATTGCAGGAGGCGTCCCATTTCTGATGATCGACGTCTTCGGCCGTGGCCCGGCTGCTTTTGGCCTGTTCTTCATGTTTCTGGCCGCCAGTTTCCTGATGGGCACGATTGTCAGCTCACGTCTGACGGTGCGCATCGGCCTCGACCGCATGATCCGCTGGGGCAGTTCAGGCGGAGCCTTCTTCGCGCTGGCCATCGCCGGTCTTTTTCTCGCTGGCGTGTCCTCGCCCTGGGCCATTTTCGTGCCCGGTGTCTTCATGGGATTCTCCCACGGACTTGCGATGCCAAATGCCCAAGCCGGCGCCGTGAGCGTCAATCCGCAGATTGCCGGGTCGGCATCGGGATTGATGACCTTTCTGCAGATGAGCATCGGTGCCGGCTTTGGTCAGATCGCCGGGATGCTGCCCCATGCCACCGCCCTTCCCGTCACCATCCTGATCGCGGTTGCGGGCGTCAGCGGATTTCTGCTGTACAATGTCGCCATGTCCCTGTCCCGGGAGGCTTCTTCATAACCCGATCACTGCACATATTGTCCGTCACAAGCATGCTCCTCGCCACCCCACTCGTATTGCCCATACCCGTCAGCGCACAGGTGCCGCCAAGTCAGGTGACGATCGAAACTTATCAGGGCCTGCTCGAAGCTGCGGCATCCGGAGATGTTGCGACAATCGACAAACTGGCCGCCGCAGGCGCCGATCTCAACATGCGCGATGGCCGTGGCCGGACACCACTGATGGTCGCTGCGAATTTGCGCGAATACGACGCGGTGCGTGCCCTGTGTCGCAATGGTGCCGACATCAATTCTTTCGACAACGACCGCTACGATGTAATCACCATCGCAGCGGTCGCCGATGATCCGGAAATGATCCGGATTGCCGTGGCCGGCGGCGGAGACCCGACCCTGATCACAAGGCGCTATGACGGCACGGCGCTGATCGCAGCAGCTCATCTGGGTCATGGCGAGGTGGTCAAAACCCTGATCATAAGCGGCGCCCCCCTGGACCATGTCAACAATCTCAACTGGACCGCCCTGATTGAAGCGATCGTACTCAGCGATGGTGGCTTGCGACACACCGAAACCGTACGCGCGCTCGTCGCGGCTGGCGCGGACCTCAACATCCCGGACGGGAACGGCATTCGTCCCCTGACGCTCGCCCGGCAGCGTGGCTATCGGGACATCTTCGAAATTCTCGAAGCCCATGGGGCAAAGCCCTGACGGCACATGTATCTGGAGAAACTGACATGACCAACGAACGCGAAGACCGACTCACGATCCGGGATCTGGTGGAAAACTGGGTCGTCTGGCGTGACGCCGGCATGTGGGAGCGGTTTCGTACGGTCTGGCATGACGACGGCGTCATGCAGGCGACCTGGACTCAGGGCACAGCCGACGAGTTCATTGCGATGAGCAAGAAAGGCTGGGAGAACGGTCTCAAGGTCGTCCATTTTCTGGGCGCAAACTCTATCGACCTTGCTGGTGATCGGGCCATTTCCCAGACCAAGATGCAGATTGCCCAGCGCGCGCACTGCCATGATGTCGAAGTCGATGTGGTCTGCACCGGGCGGTTCTACGACTTCTTCGAACGCAGGAAGGGCCGCTGGGGCCTGGTTCTGCGCCAGCCAATCTACGAAAAAGACCGCATGGACCCGGTGGATCCGGCCGCAAAACTGGAACTGGATGCCAGTCAGCTTGCGCAGTTCCCCGAGGGCTACCGTCATCTGGCCTATTTGCAGACCAATGTTGGCTACGACGTAAAACGGGATATGCCAGGTGTCCGTGGCCCCGAAGTGGAGGCACTCTATGCCCGCGGCCAGGCATGGCTTGAAGGAGCGGACTCGCCCTTCTGAACGGAGCGCGATAGTCTGTCGACGTTATTTCTAGGAGAGGCAAGATCATGCAGTTTGGCATCGGACAATCCGTAAAACGAAAAGAAGACCCCAAGTTTCTGACCGGGCGAGGCCGGTATGTTTCCGATCTAGTGCTCCCGCGCCAGACCTATGCGGTCTTCGTCTATTCCCCTCACGCTCATGCAGACATCAGGTCCATCGACACCTCCGAAGCCGAAGCCGATGTCGGCGTTGTTGCGGTCCTGACGGGTGCGGATTACGCCGGCGACGGCATGGGCCCGACCGGTGGTGTCATGCCTGAGGATATGGGTGGGCCTCCCGGACACCGCACCATGCATATGCCTCTTGCGATTGATCGTGTCCGTTTCGTTGGCGAGCGGGTGGCGGTTGTGATCGCCGAAACCGAGGCTCAGGCACGGGACGCAGCTGATCTAATCAGCATCGACTATGACAGCCTGCCAGCTGTCGTGATGGCGGAAGATGCCGTGAAAGACGGCGCGCCGCTGGTCTATGACGAAGCGGCCAACAACACCAGCTTCACCCTGCGTCTGGGCAACGGAGATGACGCGGAAGCCGCTATCGCCCGCGCTCACCATGTCACGCGGCTGCATCTCCACAACAACCGTCTCGATGCAGTGACCATGGAGCCACGCGGTTGTCTGGGTGTATTCGACACCAGTAACGGTCGCCTCACTTTCTATACAAGCACCCAGAATGTGCACGGCATCCGTCAGGGACTGGCCGCACAGAACCTGAACGTTCCCGAAAGCATGATCCGCGTGGTCGCCAAGGATGTTGGCGGTGGATTTGGCATGAAGGGTCACGTCTATCCCGAAGAGGCCATTGTCGCCTGGGCCTGCAAGCGCATCGAGCGCCCGGTGAAATGGATCGCGACCCGCAGTGAATCATTGATGGGGGATGATCACGGACGCGATCAGACTGTTGATGCCGAACTCGCACTTGATGAAAACGGCAAGTTTCTCGCCCTGCGCTGGCATGGCCTGCACAATGTGGGGGCCTATATCGAGGGTGCAGGAGCGATCCCCGTGCTGTTCGCCGTCAAACTGGGAACGACCGTCTACAACATTCCCGCAGTTGACGTGGTCAACAAGGCCGTCTTCACCAACACCTCTCCGACGGTCCCCTATCGCGGCGCCGGTCGACCTGAAGCCGTTTACATCATGGAACGACTGGTGGACCTGGCCGCGCAGGAAACGGGCATCGACAAGGCCGAACTCCGCAAGATCAATTTGATCCAGCCTGCAGAGATGCCATACGAAAACCACACGGGCTGGGTCTATGACACGGGCGACTACGTCACCGCCCTCGAAAAATGTCAGGCCATGTCGGACTGGGATGGCTACGACGCCCGACTGGCCGAAACCACAGCCAAAGGCCTCGTGCGGGGCCGCGGCATCGTCTACTACGTGGACAACACCGGCATCTTCAACGAGCGCATGGAAATCCGCTTTGATCCCAGCGGCACGGTCACCGTGATCTCCGGTGTGCTGTCCCACGGGCAGGGTCACGAGACCAGTTTCTCCCAGATGGTCTCCGACTGGCTGGGTGTGCCCTTCGAGAGCATCCGCCTGTCACAGGCCGATACGGATGAAGTCGCCATTGGCCGCGGAACCTATGCGTCCCGCTCAATGATGGTTGGCGGCAGCGCCCTGCAAGCCGCCGCCAATGATGTCATCGAAAAGGGCAAGAAATTTGCTGCCCATTTCATGGAAGCTGATGCCGCCGATATCGAGTTTGCCGAAGGCAAGTTCGTCGTCGCGGGCACCGACAAGGAAATGCCCCTCACCCAGGTGGCACAGATGTCATTCATGCCCGTTCACCTGCCCAGTGAAGAACTCGGCGTTGGATTGCAGGGTGTCGGCGCGTTTGCAGCCGAGGTCCCCAGCTTTCCAAATGGCTGCCATATCGCCGAGGTCGAGATTGACCCCGAAACCGGCGAGACCCGCATTGACCGGTACAACGTGGTCGATGACATCGGAACCGTGATCAACCCCCTGCTGGCACAGGCACAGATTCATGGTGGCGTTGTTCAGGGTGTTGGTCAGGCTCTGCTGGAAGATGTGGCCTATGACCGCGACAGTGGACAGCTCCTCGCCGGGTCCTTCATGGATTACGGCATGCCGCGGGCCGACACGATGCCGGAAATCAAAGTCGATTTCAGTCCGGTTCGCAGCAAGTCGAACCCGCTTGGTGCCAAAGGTGTGGGCGAAGGCGGCACCGTGGCGGGAACGCCGGCGATCGTGAACGCGATCCTCGATGCTCTTGCCCCGCTGGGCGTCCGGCAGATCGATACGCCTGTGACCCCGCTCCGGGTCTGGAACGCAATCAACGACACCACCTGAGCAGTCCGCTTCCAATATCCGGCGTGACGTCGTCGACCACGACGTCACGCCCCACAGAACTACCGGATTGATACACGGGACACACCAGTGTCGTGCCGTGGAGCCCTGCGGCATGCCTGCCGCCATGTTTTGCAGGATTTGGCTTATCCCCCTCGTCACTTGGGGGGACCACATAAGACATTGTTAAACAAAAAGGTTATGGGCTCTGCTAGGCTCCGATGGTCCTCAACCATCACATCCAAGTGATTCGGCATCCCCACTAAATCAGGCAAGGTTTCGCAGGCCGGACATTGAACGCCTTGCAATTGCCGGTTTAAACGCGTGATAGTTCGTATACAAACAGAGTCTTGTTGAAGACCACGTCCAAGGGAGGACATAAAATGAAGTCATTGAAATATCTCGCATTGGCAGCCGCTGCGTTGCCGTTTGTTGCACTCAGCAATACCGCAAGTGCCCAGGATCTTGTTGTCGGCGCTGCCGGTAACCCCGGCGGCCTTGCCGTTTTCGTAGCCCAGGAAAAGGGCTTCTTCGCCAAGAACGGCGTGGACGTCAAAGTCGAAATCCGCAACACGGGCTCGGAACTTTCCAAGGGCCTTCGCGCCGGTGAATTTGATTTCGCCCCGGCGGCGTTCACCAACCTGCCCGCTGCTCTTGAACGCGGTCTGGATGTACGCGGTATCGTTGGTTATGTCGGTGCCGCCTACGAAAAGCCCACGGCTGATGCCGTTGTTGCCCTCGTGGCGTCCGGTTCGTCCGGCATCAACTCGGTGGCCGATCTCAAAGGCAAAAAAGTTGGTGTGACCTTCGGCTCCACCGGTGACCTCTGGCTGCTAGAAGCCCTTAAGGAAGCAGGCCTGACCGCAAACGACATTGATCGCGTCAACACACGCCCGCCGGGACTCGTCTCGGTCCTCGATACGGGTGGCGTCGATGCAATTGCTGCTTGGGAGCCCTTCGTGACCCAGACCATGAACAAGGTCAGCGGCTCGAAACTCGTGAAGCGCGGCGGTGATCTGGTTTGCTTCTGTGCCTATCTGCACGGCAACCCTGAGCGGGTCTACAAGGACGAAAAGGCAACTCAGGCTTTCGTTGACGCCATTGCTCAGGCTGCAGCTTATGTGCGCGACCCGGCAAACAATGACGAAGTGGTCGAAATTGCGTCACGTTTCGTCAACAACTCGAAAGAAGAGATCCGCGCGGGCCTCGACTTCTGGCAGTACGATCCCCGGATCGGCGAAAACACGGCCAAGGCCTTCGAAGGCTCGGTCAAGCGTCTGATCTCTCAGAAGAAGATGAAGAAGCCTTTCCCGGCTTCCGACTATCTGGATTCCAAGTTCATCGATTCGACGGTGAAGCGTCATCCGGAATGGTTTGCCGATCTGAAAAGCGGAAGCTAAGCAGCTCCCACGGCTCAATCGCGTGAGAACGTGGCGGGCGCGGGACATGATCCCGCGCCCGACCCAAATTTAAACTTAAACAGACCGGAAACGTTATGACGGGTGAAGCGAAACTCATCGTTCAGGGTCTCTCGCACCATTATCCTGACGAATACACAGGCGAGTCAGTCCATGCGCTCGATAATATCGACCTCCAGATTTACGAGAATGAATTTGTCGCCATTGTCGGCCCGAGTGGCTGCGGCAAGACCACCTTTCTGAACATTATCGCCGGCCTGCTGCCTTATCGTGAAGGGCGCGCCATGGTTGATGGTGTCGAGATCAAGGGACCGGGCCCCGATCGCGGCGTGGTCTTTCAGGAGCATGCGATCCTGCCCTGGCGAACCGTGAACAAGAACATCGGTCACGGACTTGAACTGCGGAAGGTGCCGAAAGCCGAACGTGAACAGAAAGTTCAGGAATATATCGATCTGGTCGGGCTGAGCGGGTTCGAGGAACGTTATCCCCACGAGTTGTCAGGCGGCATGAAACAGCGTGTGGCCGTTGCCCGCACGCTTTGCGCTGATCCCGTCATCATGCTCATGGACGAGCCATTTGCGGCCGTCGATGCCCAGACCCGCATAACACTCCAGGACGAGCTCAATCGCGTCGTGATGGCCACGCGCAAGACGATCCTGTTCATCACCCACTCGGTCGAGGAAGCAGCCTTCCTCGGCGACCGCTGTATTGTCTTCTCCAGACGGCCGGGACATATCAAAACCGAAGTGACGATTGATATCCCGCGCGAAGAACGTCTTTGGAAGGACATGGTCAACAATCCCAAGTTCACCGAAGCTCGCGACAACATCCTGCGACTTGTCAGATCCGAAGTCACAAGCGATGACGACGGGTGATAGCGCGCCCTTCCGGCGCAAATCCCTCAGGAAGACCATCACGGACAGCCGGGCGATCCAGCTGGTCATACTGCTGATCGGCGTGCTGATCCTCTGGTCGATCATTTCGGCCGCGATCGACCGCCCCGATCGGTACCTGCCCTCACCGCTCACAACGCTGTTCTCTTCGGTCGACCTACTTGAAAAAGGTGTGTTGGTCAGTTTCTATACAGACACGCTCAGCCGCCTTGTGATCGGCAGTATTCTGGGAATTTTGCTCGGAATTCCGTTCGGGTTGATGCTCGGTTTGAACCGAACCATCGCGGACATGTTCTATCCGCTCATGAACTTCTTTCAATCCGTCTCGGGCATCGCAATTTTCCCGGTGATCGTGATCTGGTTCGGCAACAGCAATACAACTGTCATGATCGTGATCCTCTATACGAGCTTTTTCCCGATCGCATTTAATGTGCTGTCCGGGGTCCGTTCGGTGCCCATGCGCTACATCAGCGCCGCGCGCACGCTCGGTGCATCCCGCTTCCAGATCGTCAAAGACGTTTTGCTCCCGGGTGCCATGCCCTCGGTCGCAATCGGCTCACGGCTCTCCATCGGCTTTGCCTGGCGCGCCGTGATTGCGGGCGAAATGCTGGCTGGCCAGGCTGGCCTGGGCAACATGATTTTTGCTGGTCAGGAACTCGACAACACGGCTCAGATTCTTCTTGGCATGATGCTGATCGGACTGACCTGGATCATGCTGGATCACTACCTGTTGCGACCGCTTGAGTCCGACACGATCGAACGCTGGGGGCTCGTAACACGATGACTGCCATCAACGAGTTTTCCGTAGCAATCCAACGCCGTTTCGGGCGCCAGCGCCTGCGCAAGTTTGTGCTGGGCTCCATTCCCTTCGTGGCATTGATTGTTCTCTGGCATCTCAATTCGGTTTTCGAGGTTTTTGAGCCGGTCGAAATTCCGCCGATCGCGGATGTCTGGGGCGCCATATTCTGGCTGCAGAGTGATTGTCCTGGCGTATTTGCGGCCATCGAAGGCCATAATGACTGCCAGCTGACCAATCACGTGTCGTCGTCGATCCTGCGAGTTATCCTCGCCATGGTCGTGGGTGTGCCACTGGGCATTGGCTTCGGGATTCTGGCCGGCATGAACCGCGTGCTTTCGGCCTATCTGGAACCGATTGGCGTCTTCATGAATTCGGTTTCAGGCATCGCCTGGATCCCCCTCGCCATTGTCTGGTTTGGCGTGGGCTGGGAGACAACTCTGTTCATCATGCTGAACACGATCTTCTGGTTGCTGTTCTTCAACACGATGATGGGCGTACGCGCTGTCCCGAAGGTTCTGGTACAGGGTGTCCAGACGCTTGGTGGTTCGAAAATCGACACCATTCTGCAGGTCTACCTGCCCGGCGCCATGACATCGATCATCACCGGCCTTCGCATGTCCATGGGATTTGGCTGGCGCGCGCTGATTGCCGCAGAGATGATCGGTGGCGATAGCGGCCTCGGATTCATGATTTTTGTTTCTGCGCAGGAGTTCAAAACCGAGGAAGTCTTCCTTGGTGTTATCCTGATTTCAATTATTTTCCTGGCAACCGACCGTTGGATACTCGTCCCGCTTGAAAAGTGGACAATCGAACGTTGGGGCCTAGTCTGGAAGCCAACTTGATATGACGACACAGGAAATGGACGAAGTCCGCTCGGCACGAAAACGACGGGCCTGGTACAAACGTCGCGACATTCTTTTCATCCTGACCGTAGCCGTACTTTGGATCGGCTGGGAAGGCTATGGGCGTGTCACGGGCCCCACCCGTATCACCGGCGCACTGGCTGCGCATATCGACACGGGACCGGAGCGGGTCAATCTCTTGGTCACAGCCAAGTTTCCGCCAGAGCGTTTCCATTCGAACATCTACAACGAAGTGGGCGTGCAACGCGGTACCGAGGGCAGAACCACGCAACTTGTTCGTGTCGCACCCTCCGGCGTACGCTGGCTCTCACGACAGTACTGGATCGACACAATTGATCTCGCCCCCGATCAGGGACGCTGATCTGTAGAACTTGCGCCCTTGCATCTGCCGGGAAGACGGGACTAAAACCCCTGCGCATCTGGTTCTGTTATTCTCTTGGCGACCGCAATGAGTGATTCCGCATCCCCTTCAGGCACGTCTCAGCATTTTGAGCGCCGCTATGTCCTGAAATTCTCCTGCCCTGATCAGATGGGCATTGTCGCTGCGGTTGCGAATTTCTTCGCTCAGCAGGATTGCAACATTCTGGAATCCGCACAGTTCGACGATGAAACCACCGGGCATTTCTTCATGCGCACTGTCTATGGTGCCGGGAACAACACACCTTCCCTCGAAAACCTTACCGCTGCGTTTGATGCCATCGCAAAACGGTTCGACATGGGCTGTTCCATCACCGACCAGTCGGTGAAGCCAAAGGTCCTGCTGCTGGTCTCCAAACCCGGTCATTGCCTCAATGACCTTCTCTATCGGATGAGCACGGGTGCCCTAGAGATGGAAGTCGTCGGGGTTGTGTCCAATCATCCCGATCAGAAGCCGCTCGCCGACTTCTATGGGCTCGACTACCACCACCTGCCGATAACGCCCGAGACCAAGCGCGAACAGGAATCTCAGATTCTCGGGATCATCGAGCAGTCAGGCGCCGAACTGATCGTTCTCGCCCGCTACATGCAGATTCTGACCCCGGAAATGTGCGAAGCACTGGCCGGACGGTGTATCAACATCCACCATTCCTTCCTGCCGGGTTTCAAAGGCGCCAAACCCTATCACCAGGCCCATACACGCGGGGTGAAGCTCATCGGAGCAACCGCACACTATGTGACCCCCAATCTCGACGAAGGTCCGATCATTGAGCAGGAGACCAGCCGCGTGAGCCACGCCAATGCGCCGCGCGATCTGGAACGGATCGGCAGTGATCTGGAAAGTGTGGTTCTGGCCCGCGCTGTCAGATCTCATATCGAACAGCGCGTGCTGATTCACGGTGACCGGACCGTGGTCTTCTCTCAGAGCTGATCAGCGTTCGCGGAAAGCTTCGGATCGCGTTTTCAGCACCGGCTGGATTAGGTAGTCGATCACCCGCTTCTCTCAGGTATGAATATCAACGGTGGCGATCATCCCCGGAATGATCGGCAAATCTCCGTCATCTCCCAGCGCGCTTTCGCCGGTTTCCACAACAACCCGAAAATAGTGTCGCCCGCGCTCATCGGTATCGGCCTCGGCTGCGATATTCACAACCCGACCCTCCAGACCGCCATATCGAACGAAGTCATAGGTGCTGATTTTCGCCACCGCGCGCTGCCCGACTTCCACATGGCCGATATCTCGCGGATCCAGCCGCGCATTTCAGCACGATCCGCATCGCTCAATGCGCCAGTGGTGACCAGTTCGCGGCCGGAGCCACCATCGCGTGAAAGAATAGACATGCAATCTAAGTAGCAATCTCCGTGCCAGTTCAAATGTGCGGGCACCCGGTTGTTCTCGTGTACAATCGCACCGAAAATGAAACCATCCGGACAACATGCAAATACCGGGCTGTGGAGACAATCATGCGCCTGCTGAAAAACGGTGACCGGCCATTTCATCTTGGCCCCTTCCCGCTCGAGGTCCTGCCCCGGGATGACGGAATGGCCACAGATGAAATCAACCGCGCGCCCATCAGCCCGGATGCCGATCGCCCACTCCGCGCGATGCTCGGCTCCGCGCTGCGTGAATACCGGGATATCTTCGCCCAGGTGGCCGACGGCGATGTCGCCCCCGAGCCCGCGCCCGACACCGACGACTCGGACCGCTGCACGATCGACATAAAGGGTGCGGCCTACTTCCTCGATGCAAGTCAGGTCGGCATATGCCCGATTCCGGGCTCCGCGTGGCGTGAAGGTGCGGCCCCGGACGGCAACAATCTGGCCATCGTCATCCTGCTGGAACACCAGCGTATCCCGCACGACGAGCCCATCGCCGAAAACTGGGTATTGGGCAATCTCGTCGAAATGGCGGAAATGCGTTTGACCGAGATCGCGGGCAATATCGCCGGCCATATTCGACTGATGGGCTGCAACGCCCGTGTCGACCTGCCCGGATCTCGACGTCTCGACGAGGAACGCCTTGCCGTTCTCGCCGGCCTTGCCGTGCGCCAGAAAGACGGCACGCTGGCCAATCCTTATCTCGATGATTTCACGCTGGTGGTTGTGTCCACGGATTACAAACTGACATGTGACCGGCCGCTCGCACCGGCCGCGCTTCGCGCCAGGGGCCTGCGCTACTGGTGGGGCATCAACGACGCCCAATCCGGCCGCGAGCGCAATCGCCGCGCCAGACGTCCGTCCTGGGCCAGTCGCTACCCGATGGAAACGGTCAAACGCGTCGATCGCCCCTCGACTCTCATTCTCGATGATGAAGTTCCACGTGTCCCCAAGCGTGCAGCGTTCTTCGAACGGGCCTTGCAGGGCGATCTGGGTGACAAAGCACAGCGCGAACGGGCTCGCTTCTCGACCAAGCACCCGATCTCCCGTTCCATGGTCTCGTCGATCCGCTCCATGGTCCCTTATCAGGACGGACGAGTGGACGAAGCGGCCGATACCAGCGTGCTTTCCGACCCGGCGGCAAATGCCCGCGCGATCAAGGCCCTGTCCTATTTTCTTGGGTCCGATCTAACCGGCATCTGCGAAATCCCCCGCTACGCCTGGTATTCCCACAAGGAAGACGGGACTGCGATTGAAATGTATCACCGCTATGCCGTCGTGATGCTGATCGATCAGGGTTTCGAAACCATGGAAGGTGCAAGCGGAGACGACTGGATTTCCGGTTCCCAGTCCATGCGCGGCTACCAGCGCGGCGCGGAAATCGCCGGAATCATGTCCAATTTACTCGGCCAGAACGGTTTTTCCGCACGTGCGCAGACGAATGCCGACAGTGATGTGCTGCAGATCCCGCTGGTTCTTCTCGCCGGTCTGGGCGAACTCAGCCGCATCGGGGAGCTGGTCCTAAATCCCTTTGTCGGCCCCCGGTTCAAATCCGTCGTGCTGACCACAGATATGCCACTCGACGTCGACAAGCCGATCGATTTTGGCCTCCAGACGTTCTGCAAGGGCTGTCTGAAATGCGCCCGCGAATGCCCCTGCGATGCCATTCCATTTGGCGACAAGGTGATGTTCAACGGCTACGAGATCTGGAAACCGGATGCCGAGCGATGCGCCCGGTATCGGGTCACCAACCCCCATGGCTCTGCCTGTGGGCGCTGCATGAAGACCTGCCCGATCAACAAGGTCGTGGATACGGACGGACCATTGCTGCCGCGCATGGCCAGCTGGATGGGGGTGAATGCCATGTTCATGAAGAAGCTCATGGTTCCACTCGCCACATGGGCAGATGACGCGCTGGGGAACGGGCGGCGCAACCCTGCCAAGAAGTGGTGGTTTGACCACGAGGTTGTCGGCGACCGGGTTGTCGAACCCAAGGGCGTCAACCGTCGCGAGATCGACCCCTCACGCAAGGTCGATTCGGCCAGGCAGCGAATGGCCTACTACAACGCCGATATGATGCCTCCGCCCGACGCTCCCGGCCCGGTCCCCGTGGATCGGAAGGCGGCCATGGCCGCAGGGCAACTTCTGGAGACCCCCGAAGAGGCCAGAGCGCGTGCCACAGCTGGGGGACCCGCCCCTGATCATTACACACCCACCCCGCCGGTTGGCAGCGGTCCGATCCAGAGCCTTGCCAGGAACCCCTATTCCGCGGGCTACAAGGACGTGGACGCCGCACCCGATAAGACGCCGGGACCCACAACAACCAACTAGAAGAGATTATTCATGGCGACCTTCGTTCTTGTTCATGGCGCCTGGCATGGCGGCTGGTGCTGGTCTCGTATCGCCCCGCAGCTGAGGGACGCTGGCCATATCGTTTACACCCCGACCATGACGGGGTTCGGCGAACGCAGTCATCTGCTGACGCCCGATGTCGGTCTGGAGACCAATGTTCAGGACATCATGAATGTCCTGACCTGGGAGGATCTCCGCGATGTAATTCTGGTGGCCCAGAGCTATGCCGGCATGGTGACCACCAGCGTTGCCGATCGGATGCCCGAACGCATTGCGGCGCTCTGCTACATCAACGCCTTCATTCCGACCAATCAGATTTCACAGAATGACCTGCTGCCTGACTGGCGGCGGAAAATGATCGAGGAAGAACTCGCCAGCGACCCCGATGCCTGGCGCATGCCCGCGCCAACCCCGGAACTGATTGGCGTCACGGATCCGGACGTCGCCGCGTGGATCACAGACAAGATGACCGTTCAGTCCGCCAAGACCATGCGGGATCGCGCCACCATCACCGGTGCTGTCGACCAGATCACCAACCGCACCTTCATTCGGGCAACCGGCTATCACAACAGCACCTTCGATGCGACTGTGAAGGAATACATGGCCCATCCGGTCTGGCGCGGTATCGAAATCGACACCAGCCATGATGCGATGATCACGGCCGCCGATGACGTGCGTGCAATCTTCGAAGAGATCGCGGCGAGTATCTGACTGCCTGAAACGGAAAGGGCCGCTCCGAAGAGCGGCCCCGTGAGCAGGCGACATGCCAAGCCCGTGGTCATTCGACCGTTGTCTCTATCCGGCTAGAGAAGGTTGCTCCGCCATCCGAACCCGAGACACAGGGTTGAACATATTGCCTAGAATCTCACTCGACATTGGATCACCTCCTTTCGATTGTTGAAGAACGCCAAAACCCTAGCACCGGATTCCGCGTCGCAGACAAACGAAAAAGGAAATCCTTCGACGGCGTTCCTAGCCGCCAAATCGCGTTCCCGGCACGCCCTGAATTCCCAGTCCGGTGATCCGGAAAAGTCCCCCAGCCCCGAATTGCGGTTTGGATTCCACAGCGAAATGGCCAAGCGCATCTGCGCCCGGATGCGCTACGCGTGCCATGGAGGTCACGTAGATCTCATCCATATTCTCACCGCCAAAGATCATACTGGTGACGTTCTTGACCGGCATCCCGATCCGACGCTCAACCGAACCATCAGGCGCATAACGAACGAGTTCGCCGCCTGTGACCTGCGCATTCCACATGTAACCTTCCGCATCGACCGTTGATCCATCAGCCACTCCAAGATCATCTTTAGTGGTCGCAAAAACCCGTTTGTTCGAAACATCACCGGTTTCGATGTCGTAGTCATAGGCCCAGAACTCTTCCTGAAAGGTATCTGCGAAATAGAATGTCTTGTCGTCCGGGCTCCAGCACGGACCGTTCGAACACTCGATACCGTCATCGACCTTGGCCACCCTCAGATCAGGGTCGAGACGATAGAGCCCACACAACCCTTTCTCTTCCAGGTCATCCATGCCGCCGGCAAAGAAGCGTCCGCGACGGTCCACCTTGCCATCGTTCAGGCGCGAGAGCGGCTCGTCTTCATCGATCAGCGTAGTCAGTTCCAGTTCGCCGGACTCGAAATCGAAAAAATAGAATCCATCGCCATTGGCCAGCACGGCATTGCCGTCCTTGCGTAGCGCGACCGCACCCACATCGTGATCAAGCGCCCAGTTCTCGACTTTCCCGCTCCTCGGATCCAGGCGCCAGATTGTAGGCTTGCCAACCCGCTGACCGGTCCGATCGACCCAATAGAAACGTCCTTCTTCCACGTCTCAGATCGGGCTTTCGCTCAGGTAGTTGTCACACATCAGGACGCATTCGATCGTATAGAACATGAGATTTCTTCTGGGGGTTATTCCGCCGCAAGCGCGTTGTAGCGCTCCGGAATCTCTAGATTGAACAGGCGTGCCGCGTTGTAACCTAGGATGTTGCGCTTGGCCGTTTCATTCAGGAACGGCAGATCCCAGATCACCGACGGCAGGTCGAAGTCCCAATGCGGCCAGTCCGATGCATAGAGCATCTGCGAACTGGCATTGATCCCTTCCATGGTCGCGGCCAGCAGGGTCTCGTTGCTCCGCTCCATGGGCTGGGTCGTATAGAACATGTCGCGCATATACTCACTGGGGAGCTTCTTGAGCAGCGGCGCTTCGGAGGTCCGCATCATGTATTCATGATCGAGCCGCTGCATCGCGAAGGACAGCCACGCAACGCCGCTTTCAATCCACATGACATTAAGCTTGGGAAACCGCTCAGGAAGTCCGTTGATCACCCAGTTGGTTAGATGCACCAGATTGCACAGGACGAACGAAATCGCATGCATGGAGATGAAACGGTTGAGCTGGGAAGTGTACTCGTCCTGCCAGTTCAGATGAGTGTGGAAGCCGAGAACCTGACCGGCCTCCTCCAGCATCGCGTAGAGCCGCATATATTCATTCGCATGCACCGGCTTGTGCCGCGATGACGTGACCAGGAAACCCGCAACGCCCGGCTTGCCGAGGAAACGCTTGACCGTGGCTTCAGCCGCTTCGGGATTGTTGAACGGAAGATAGAGCATCGCCCGGATCCGCGGGTCCTCGGGCAGGATGCGCTCGACAAGCCAGCGGTTGTAGGCGTTCGCCAGATGCACCTCCATCTCCGGCACCGGATGCATCCCCAGAAACAACAACGCATTGGGGAAGACGACCTGATAATCCAGCCCCATCTGCTCGATCGATTTCTGCGCCAGTATCACATCGCGCGGCGCGCTTGTGTCTTCAACAGGTTCCTTGAGGCCCTGACCATGAGGGATGCGGCCCCAGACATTCTGCCACTGCAGACCCGGCGTGTGGTTCAGGAAAGCCCCCCGCTTCGAGCCGTCCCCGAAGGCCGAGGCAGCATCGCGCACCACCGGGTCCTCAACCAGATCCATGATCTCCGGCCAGGCGCCGCCATCGCTGATATGGGAATCGATATCGACAATGAACACATCATCAAAATTGCGCTGGTTGGCCTGCTTGCGCGCATTGGCGAGCAGTTCGCGGCTGTCAGACCAGTCGTCAATCTGGGAATAGGTGCGTTTGTAGTCGTCACTCATCGTCTGGAACTCCTTTTTTCGTCACTCACGCCCGGTTCGTCCACATGGCCAGATCGAACAGGTTGAGATCCGCAGCCTGCAGCAAGGCTGTCACCGTCACCGCGACATCCGTTGCATTCATAACCCCGGGTTCGCACACGGGCGAAAATCGCCGGCCCTCAGTGTCGATTTTCCGGGCATAGAGCCGTGCCCCCGCCGTCAGCAGGGCCTGAACCGTCTCGTCGGACACATCTGCCGTGTCGTCAGCCTCCAGGCGACGCAGGGACTCGGCAAGTGCAGTTTCGGCCAGTTCGGCCAGATCAGGTGCGGACATAGATGTCTCCGTCACGTACCACCACGTCATACTTCGTCAGTCGCGTGCTGGATTCACCCGGATGCAAACCGGTTCGGATGTTGAACTCGAAACCATGCCACGGGCAGATGATATGAACATCGGCATCTACGAACTCGAAACCATGGCTCTTCTTGCCATCATCAATGACCTCGTTGACCCGGTTCATGACCTTGCCCTGACAGACCGGTCCGCCCATATGAGGACAGTTGTTCTCCCAGGCGAAATAGTCATCGCCCAGACGGAACACGCCGATCTCCAGGTCACCATCCGCGACTACCCGCCGGTCCCTGTCAGCGATATCGCCCACTTTCGCGACAAACAAATCTGTCACGGCTACCCCCTTGGAAACATTTTGTGCTGTTCGGGAAGCACTGAAAATTTCCGCGAAACTACTCTTGGCATCGAAACGACGCAAGAAGTGCCAGCGTGTGATCCGGCACGCATGAGGCTGCGTAAAGATAAGTCTAATCAACGCACACCGTGGAGTTTCGAATGCCACCGATCAGAAAGCTGGCTTCTGCCCTGCTCATAACCAGCGCTCTTGCCCTGTCCTCCACCGCTGCGATTTCTGGTGGTCATGGAAAAAAGGACATCGTCGAAACCGCTGCTTCAAACGAACAGTTTTCGACCCTTGCTGCCGCCGTCAACGCTGCCGGGCTTGTTGACGTGCTCAAGGGTGACGGCCCCTTCACAGTCTTTGCACCCACCAATGATGCCTTTGCTAAGCTTCCCGCCGGAACGGTCGAAACCCTTCTAAAGCCTGCCAACAAGGATCAACTCGTTGCCGTGCTGACCTATCACGTTCTGCCCGGCAAGGTGCTGTCTGTCGACATCGCAGGCAAAGAGCTCAGGGCTAAGACTGTTCAGGGCAGCATGGTGGATATAGATGCCACCAAGGGCGTGATGATCGACGGCGCGATGGTCACGACCGCCGATATCGAAACCTCGAATGGTGTCATCCACGTGATCGACACCGTGATCCTGCCGAACTAGCCCCGTCCAGTGTTCCCTTCCCCCCCCACGAGCCATGCATGCGTGCCAGGCAAACTTGGTGCCTTCCCGGCACACTCCTTTCAGAACAACGAGCAAAAATCATGACGACAGAGACCACCACCGAAACCGGTTTCATTGGCCCCGCGACCTGCCCGGCCTGTTCATCCCAGACACGCTTCTGGTTGCAGTCCAATGGACGCGCCATGTGCCCGTGTTCAGCGCGGCGCGCATTCGCTCCATCCAAGCTGGAAGGCTCGCCGGCGACGGACGCCGACACTGACTGAACCCAATCGAAGCCTTGAACAGATGAGCCCAATTGCTGCATTGGGAACGGGACTTTCCGTAGCCGTCTTCGGCGCAAATGGCGGGATCGGCCGGGCGTTGATCGGGATTCTGCAAGCCGAGGACTCGGTTGAACGCGTCTATGCCCTCTCCCGAGTTCGCCCCGACAACCTCTCGGGAAAAACGACTAGCATTGCCTTTGACCTGCTTGACGAAAAATCCATATCGGATGCCGCCGCCGTGATCGCGGCACAGGGTCCCCTGCACCTCGCCATCATCGCCACTGGGTTGCTTCACGATGACAGTGGCGGTCCCGAAAAACGTGGCCAGGACCTGAGCGAAGCCAATATGCAGCGTCTCTTTGCGATCAACACGATCGGCCCGACGCTCATCGCAAAACACGTGTTGCCCATACTCGACAGGGACCGACAATCGGTTTTTGCCGCCCTGTCAGCCCGGGTCGGCAGCATATCGGACAACCGGCTTGGCGGATGGCATAGTTATCGGGCCTCGAAAGCCGCCCTCAACATGATGCTTCGAACACTCTCAGTCGAACTGGCCTACCGTAACCCGCGCGCCGTCTGCGTTGCCTTGCACCCGGGCACGGTCGACACTCCGCTTTCAAAGCCCTTTCAGAGCAGCCTCTCATCAACCGGGATTTTCTCGCCTCACCAGGCCGCCACGAACCTGCTCGGCATCATCGCTGGTCTTTCGGCAGAGGACACAGGAAGCTTCATTGCTTGGGACGGACAACCCATCTCCTACTAGAATTCGGGCCTGAAAAAAGGACACAACATGACCGTCAAATATCTCGCCGTTTATCTCGCCGCGCTTGTGACGTTTCTGATCATTGATGGCGTGTGGCTCGGCGTGGTCGCGCGATCCTTCTACGTCCAGCAGATCGGGCATTTGCTGCGCCCCGCACCAAATTTCGGCGTCGCGGGCCTGTTCTATCTTCTTTATGTGGTCGGCGTGGTCGTGTTCGCCGTCTTACCGGCGCTCTCACAGCAATCCTGGCAGACCGCAGTCTTGCTCGGCGCGCTGTTCGGCTTCATCGCCTATGGGACCTATGACCTGACCAATCTCGCAACCCTCGCGAACTGGCCTGTGCTTGTCTCCATCGTCGACATGATCTGGGGCGCCGTGCTGACGGCTACCGTCGCGCTGGCAGGTTATCATGCCGCGCGCATTATCTTCGCTGGCACGGGCCCCTGACGGTATCGGAAAACGAAAAGGGCGGCCAAAGGGCCGCCCGGATCGATTTAGAGATTGTACTGATAGGAATGTGGCACCCAGACATAGCCACCGTCGTGCTGGTCGATATATCCAACAGACGGAAAAGGCATATGGAAACCGATCGCAGCCATCTTTCCATCCGCGACCTGTGCCAGAACGCGCTTGCGTGACACGATTGCAGTATCCGGATCATCATCCATGCCGAATTTCCATTCGGGATGCGCAATCGAAACCGCGAAATGCGCCACCGTGTCGGACATGATCATCAACTCATTGCCGCCACTCTCCACGTGATAGGCCATATGGCCTGCCGAATGGCCGAACGCATCAACCGCGGTCACACCGGAGACAATTTCGTCGCCCGGCTTCACGAAACGGGCCTGCTCACCCAGCGGCTCACAGATTTTCCGGAACATTTCCAGGGTCGGCGGACGATGGGCCGGAATGTTTTCACCCTTCTTCCAGTAATCGAATTCGGCTTCACCGAAGACGATCTCTGCATTCGGGAAGGTCAGGCCGTCGCCATGGGTCAGGTTGGCAATGTGATCGGGATGGCAATGGGTGATCACGACAATATCGACATCCTCGCGATCGTAGCCGGCATCGGCCAGCCGCGCGTTATAATGTCCGGCATTGGGCTGGGGTGACTTGTCACCAAACCCCGGATCAAACGCGATCAGCTTCTCGCCCGTATCGACAAGAGTCGGGACGAACTGGTGCTCGAAATTGGGAAACGGGATGCGGTTTGCTTTCGCAACAGCCTCGACATCGGCCGCACTTGCATTGGTTCCCGTGATCGGGTGCATATCGTCACGAAGCAGAAAACCTTCGAGAATATTGGTCACGACGAAATCGCCGTGATTGAACTGATAGACGGTCGGGCGCGTCATATTGGGTTTGTTGGCAACCACGTTTGATCCTCCTGCTTAAAATTAGATCGGCTGTATAGCACGTCCGGAACGCACCAAAACCTCTACACGGCCTATAAATCCATGCGAGCAGCCAATTGACAATCACGCGTTAGGATTGAAACCTGTGGCACACGAACCAAGGAATGGCGATATGACCGGACAGACCACTGTGGACATCCACCCATTTGGCACGGCGCTCGGCGCAGAAATTCGCGGCGTAGACCTTTCTGCGCCCCAGTCCGCCGAAGTGCTCGAGCAAATCCATGCTGCCTGGCTGGACAATCTGGTTCTGGTGTTTCGAAACCAGTCCCTGACCGATGATGATCTGGTGAATTTCAGCCGTCATTTCGGTGATCTGGATGTGGTCCCGGGCTGGGAGCCCTTCTCCCCGGAGGGGCACCCCGAAGTTCTTGTCGTCTCCAATGTGCAGGAAGACGGCACAGCGATCGGCGTGCTGGGCGACGGCGAAGCCTCGTGGCACACGGATATGGCCTATATCCCGGTGCCCCCGCCCGCAAGCCTGCTCTACAGTCTGGAAGTCCCGGAAACGGGCGGCGACACCAGCTTCATGAACATGTACGCCGCGCTCGACACATTACCCGACGACCTGCGTCAGGCAATCACGGGCAAAACCCTCAACCACGATTCCAGTCATGACAGCGGGGGCAATCTGCGCCCCAACCACAACATGTTTACCAGCATTGCCGAGGCACCGGGCGCCCGCCACCCGATCATCCGCACCCATCCGGACACGGGCAGGCCCGCTCTTTTCCTCGGCCGTCGTCTGCATGCCTGGATCATCGGCGAGGATATTGCGCAAAGCGACGCCCTGCTCGACCGGCTCTGGGACCACTGCACCAATGACGACCTGACCTACCGCCATCGCTGGCAAGAGGGCGATCTGCTGATGTGGGACAATCGGGTCACCATGCACCGACGCGAACATTTTGACGCCGGCGCGCGGCGCGTCATGCATCGTACTCAGCTCAAGGGCAATCGGGGCGTCGAGGCGGCCGCCTAAGCCGAAGCACCACGCCGAAGAATGAAAATATAGATCAACGCCATGGCGAACATGATCAGGCTATAGGTGGCCGCGGGCACAACCGCCTGACCACCATCGAACAACAATGTCGCCACAGCGATCGCCAGGGTGCCGTTCTGCAATCCACACTCAAGTGAGATCGTGATCCGCTGACGCAGACCCGAGGCAAAAATACGCGCGATCACATACGCCAGAACCATCATCAGTACATTGAGCAAAAGGGTGATCAGACCAGCTTGGGCGAAATAGGTCACGATATTGGCGCGTTCCTGGAAAATCGCACCGGCCAGAACCAGAATGAACAAACCCGCGGAAACCCGTCGCGCACCCGGATCGATCCGAATGGCAAACTTCTCTGCATATCGCCGCACGGCCAGACCGATCAGGACCGGCACTGTCACGATGACAAACACGCTGATCGCGGTGCTGGTCACGGAAACATCACCGGCATCTCCGCCCACGAATTGCGCATAGGAGAACACCACGACCACCGGAATGGTGATGACACTGAGCAAACTGATGACAGCCGTCAGAGAGATCGACAACGCCACGTCGCCGCGGGCGAAGGCGGTCAGAATGTTCGAGGTGACCCCACCCGGCGCAGCCGCAATGATCATGACGCCGAGAGCCAGTTCGGGTGGCAACTCCCACACCATCAGCAACAGATAGGCCACGACGGGCAGCAGAACGATCTGCGCCAGCGCGCCCACCACGAAATCCTTCGGCTGGCGTGCAACCCGTGCGAAATCATCGACGGTCAGCCCCAGTCCGAGCACGAACATGATGAAGGCCAGCGCCAGCGGCAAAACGATATCGGTTACAACGCCCATGGTTCCCCCTAAAGTCTTCGTCGATCGAAAACCCTAGTGGAACATGCCGCGTCGCAGGAAGGGTGCAAATAACCCTGCGTGACGCCAGCGACGAATCAGATCACAAATAGGGTTAAAACAAAAAAGAAAGAGGCTCTGATTATGGCCAGCTCAGATCATGTAAATCTCGAGCAATTCATGGAAGGCGTTCAACGCCGCAATCCCGGTGAAACGGAATTCCATCAGGCGGTGTATGAAGTGGCCGTCGATATCTTCGACTACATCGAAGACAAGGAAATCTATCACGAAGCCCAGATCCTGCGGCGCATGGCCGAACCGGATCGCGTCATCTCCTTTCGCGTGTGCTGGGAAGACGACAACGGCAATGTGCGTGTCCAGCGCGGCTACCGTGTGCAGAACAACAACGCCATCGGTCCTTACAAAGGGGGCCTGCGGTTCCATAAATCCGTCAATCAGAGCATCCTGAAGTTTCTTGCTTTCGAGCAGACCTTCAAGAACAGCCTCACCGGCCTGCCCATGGGCGGCGGCAAGGGTGGATCGGATTTCAACCCCAAGGGCAAGTCCGACAACGAAGTGATGCGGTTCTGCCAGTCCTTCATGACGGAACTCTATCGCCATGTGGGCGAGGACACCGATGTCCCCGCCGGCGATATCGGCGTCGGGGCGCGGGAAATCGGCTACATGTTTGGCCAGTACAAACGCATCACCAACAAATATGTGGGCGTCCTCACCGGCAAAGGGCTCGAATTTGGGGGCAGCCTCGTGCGCACCGAAGCGACGGGCTACGGCGCTGTCTATTTCATGGAAGACATGCTGTCCGAAGCCAAGGACGGTTTTGACGGCAAAACGGTTCTCGTCTCCGGCTCGGGCAATGTCGCAACCCATGCGGCTGAAAAGGCCACTCAGCTGGGAGCCAAGGTTGTCACCCTCTCGGATTCCGGTGGCTTCGTCCACGATCCGGATGGCTTCACGCAAGAGAAAATCGACTGGGTCAAAGAACACAAGAACGTTCGCCGAGGCCGCATTTCGGACTATGTGAACGAGTTCAAGGGCGCAGAGTTCCATGAAGGCGCGCGTCCCTGGGCGGTTCCCTGTGACATCGCACTCCCCTGCGCCACCCAGAACGAGATCAGCAAGGAAGAAGCCGAAATGCTGGTCAAGAACGGCATCAAGGCCGTGGCTGAGGGCGCAAACATGCCAACGGTCAATGAGGGCGTGGAGGTCTTCCGTGACGCGAAGGTTCTGTTCGGTCCGGCCAAGGCGGCCAATGCTGGTGGCGTTGCCGTATCCGGTCTCGAAATGAGCCAGAACAGTGCGCGTATTTCATGGAGTGCAGACGAACTACAGAAATTGCTGCGCGACATCATGCGTGACATTCATGGCAACTGCCTTGAATATGCCCGGGACGGCGACGGTTATGTCGACTACGCCAAGGGTGCCAACATCGCCGGCTTCAAGAAAGTCGCAGATGCCATGCTGGCATTCGGCGTCGTCTGAACCGAACACACATCCAAATTATAAAGCCCGGCCCCACTGGCCGGGCTTTTTTTATTGTCTAAAGCGGCGGCACACGCTGCAAGAACGGCTCGATGATGACCGTCTCGAAGATTCCGCCCAGCGTATAGGGATCATTGGCGTGCATGGCTTCTGCTACCGCACGATCAGGAACATCAAGCACCAGCACATTGCCCGTGACCTGCCGTATTCCCTCTTCGCCATAGACGAAATTGTCGACATCCGTTCCGTCTTCAACTAATCCACCGCCGAAGGTAATCACGGGCATAAACGCCTTCTGATATTCGGCATGGGCCGCAAGCAGTTCGGCCCGCTTGTCCCCCATTCCGGGCTTGTCACGTCGGGCAATGACAAAAAGCATTTCGGTTCTCCCGGGCAGCACTGACAGTGTAATTCAGCTTCCCATTGTCTTCGGTTTCAATCAAATCGCCGGCCCGGCGCCTCTAGCTGGTGATGACACGCCGATACCGGCCACTCTGGTGTTGCGTCGGCAACACCCCCAAATCCCCGACCCCATCGTCTTCCAGAGGTGTCGCATCCGTGGCCTCGTGAAGAACCACATGGGAAACACCACCTTCCATCGAAAGATATCGGCGAACGCGGACGGCATCCGACTGTTGCGCAAGCATAGGCGGATATGCCGTGACGAACCAGATGTTGAACGTCTGAATATCGCATGCATGGAGGTCAAACCGTTCGATCTGAATGAACGGTGCCAGAGCCTGACAATCGCCGCCGGAGCCCGCCAATTCGGGGCCTGACCACGCCAGCGTGTAGCGGTCCGGATTTCGGAATTTTTCATGATATGCCGCGTCGCGCGGTCCCCGGCTCCGGCGCAGCGCCTGATAGGGCTCTCCATAGAGATGCCCCAGACTGGGCATTTCATAAAGGGTCAGGAATTGCTGTCCATCGCCTGTGATCCGGTCATAACTCGCGCAGGCGTTAAAGCCGATCGCCTTGCGTGCAGGATACATATCCTCGGCCAGCCAGGGTCGAAAGTCGGCACGATCCGGCGCGTCCAGATCACAGAAGATGGCGAGAAGTCCGCTGCCGCCCTGAGGAGAATCGTGGAGTTTCGACAAAGCGCGCTTTAGGCCGTCTCAAAGACGATATCGTCACCATGCCCCGGATGACCGCCGCGCACGGCACCAGCTCGTATGTCGCGATAGAACGGCGCAAAACCGGGTGAAAGCTCCCGTCCATTGGGCAGGGAGAGCCAGAGGCGCATCAGGTGACGGCGTTTTTCTAGCTCAGGATAGTCCTCGAACTCCGTGCGCATGTGCAGCATCAGATGATTGTTGAGAAACTGGATGTCGCCCGGTTGAAACATCATGGTCAGTTGGAACTCCGGGCGGGCACAGATTTCGTCGAGCAGATCCAGCGCTTCGGCCTGTGCCGGTGCCATTTTCGGAAGATGGTCCATCATTTGTGCCGAGCGCATATGAGTTCGGGTGTACCGTGCCGCAAATTTTCCTTTATGCATGGTGAAAACCGGCTGCGCATAATGGGGGGGCGTGTCCGGCAGTTCATTCCCTTGAAAGCTCCAGTAGTAGGGCTGATAAAGTACCTTCAGCAGGTCCGGACGGGTTCTCAGGATTTCGTTGTGAACGGATGACGTGCTGACAATCCGGCTCAGGCCACCGCGCTTGGCCGGTTGAATACAGAACAGCCCTGTCACATCGGCAGCATCCGCGTGATAGGTCAGCTCCCCCGCACTGGTATAGCCCCGAAACTCGGGACCATCGAGACCGGTTCCCAGGTCGCGCACATCCCCCAGAACGTCGCCGCGCTTGCTCTGGGACACAGCCGTGCCGAGATGCAGGCCAAGCCCCCAGTAAATGAAACGCAGTTCATCCTTGGAATAACGCTCCACCGGAATACCGCGCAACAGGAACAGGCCCCAGCCCTCTTCCAGCTCATGCTGAAGGCGTGCCAGCACCGTCCCGACAGTGGGCAGCGGAAACACATCACGCGTGAGGGTTGCGAGGCTTGCGCCAGCATCGCGCGCATGACGATAGGCGGCGTCGATCTCGGCAAGTTCCGCATCGGAAAATTGATGCACCCAATCTTCGGAATTCTGCGCCGTTTCGCCCATCCAGACATCCGGTCCCACCAATGGTGCAGGTGTAAAATCTTCAACTGCTGACATGCCGGGCTCTCCGAACCTTGAATCCTGATGGGGGATTGGTCTCGGGTGAATTTATCATCCGCCCGCTGATCTTTCCACCAACGGCGGTGCTTGGGGTACCACGCATGGCGATAAAGCCCGATTCGGGCCCAAAATGGCGATCCCGGGATTTGGTGCATCGCAATATGTCAATATTGCAGCGCATGATTCGAGGGATTAGCCTTTCTTCATGAAAATTTTCACACACTCCTATTTTCCTGTGCGTCTGACGCACCGCAGAAGCTGTTTCGGACGCTAGATCGCATGCTGTACCAAAGCTATCAGAACTACACAGATGCCCTTGAACCCATGCGGAGCGCGGCTCGGGGTGCATTGGCAATCGCTGACATGATTCCCGGCTTCCATTTCATGGGCCTGAACCGGAACATGACCGCATTCTGGGAAATGTCCGCCCGCTCACACCTCTCCCACACCCGGCCCGACTACAATATCGACCATGTGCAGGTGGGCAAAAACCATGTTGCGGTGCATGAAGAGGTCGTTCTCAGCCACCCCTTCTGCGATTTGCTACATTTCGCCAGGGATGGCGTGTCGGGGCAGCCGAAAATACTCGTCATCGCGCCGCTATCGGGGCATTTCGCAACCCTGTTGCGTCCCACGATTCAGACCCTCCTGCGCGAACATGACGTCTACATCACCGACTGGAAAAACGCGCGGGATGTGCACCCCTCCGAGGGATTGTTCGGCTTCGATGACCATATCGACCTCGTCATGTCGTGTATCGAAACCCTTGGTCCCGGCACACATGTCTTCGCGGTCTGTCAGCCCAGCGTGCAGGCACTCGCCGCCGTGGCCCTGATGGAAGAGGACGATCACCCCGCTGCCCCGGCCAGCCTGACGCTCATGGCCGGGCCGATCGACGCACGTGTGTCTCCCAACGCAGTCAACAAATTCGCCACCTCCCATCCGATCGAATGGTTCGAAAAGAACGTTGTCAGCCGCGTGCCCTTCCGATTCGAAGGCAGCGGTCGGTCCGTCTATCCGGGCTTTCTGCAGCTTTCCGGCTTCATGTCGATGAACAGTGACAAGCACGCCAAGGCGCACCGCGATCTGTTCGGGCACCTCGTTGAAGGCCGGACCGAGGAAGCGGAAACCATCACCAGCTTCTACGATGAATATTGCTCGGTCCTCGATCTGACAGCAGAGTTCTTTCTCGAAACGATCGAATCCGTGTTCCACGAACAACGCATTGCCAAGGGCAAACTGATCCATCGCGGTCGCAAGGTTGATCCGGCAGCGATCCGGCGCACCATGCTGCTGACCATCGAAGGCGAACGCGATGATATCTGTTCGATTGGCCAGACGGCAGCCGCCCATGGGCTCTGTACAGGGCTGTCGAAAAAGCAGAAACACCATCACCTGCAGGCCGGGGTCGGCCATTACGGCACCTTCAGCGGGCGCCGCTGGAACGGGGAAATCTACCCCCAGATTCAAAAACTCGTGGCGGCAGCGGGTTAACCCCACGCGTCAGACGTCGACAACGCCTCGCCTGCGGGCCCAGACATACAGGGCCGCCATCGCCACAAGCAACAAACCCGCGCTGATCGACAGCGGCAGATTAATGCCGATCAGGCCGCCCCCAAATCCAACCGTAAAGCCGCTGAATGTGCGGCAGCCCAAACTGCCCACATTGAACACGCCAATCGCCCGGCCACGAATTTCAGCCGGTGCGTTGAGTTGCGCCAGCGTTCGGGTCATCGAATTGAATGACAGATCGAAGAACCCGGCCAGCACGAGCAGGCCGAAGGACAACCCATAAAAGGGCGACAGTGCGAACCCGAATATCGCCGCGGCCCAGAGCATCCCGAGAATGAAAGCGGTGCGGGTTCGCGCATTCGACCCCGATATCGACCGGGCCTTCAACATCTTCTTCGGAATGGATGACGTCGATCAGGTGGAACAGTGTTTCGAAGACTGTGCGGCCGGACAGTTCCCCC
>Ga0055584_100000501_pt1 | contig 37193 bp, 31 predicted proteins | sample OSDHelmetaG_FD_58716 | JGI IMG/M metagenome (GOLD analysis project Ga0055584, IMG submission 58716) | Pelagic marine sediment microbial communities from the LTER site Helgoland, North Sea, for post-phytoplankton bloom and carbon turnover... | ecosystem: Environmental > Aquatic > Marine >...
CTCCAGGTATAGATCCAGCTATCGCGCTGTTCTGCCATGTCTGCGCCGAACCACGCCTGCGGCCCTTCGAAACGGGGCGGAAGTGATTCAGTTGGTTGCGTTGCAATACCGGCCATGGAACCACAATAGAGGGGCCGTCAACGGTCCGCCAGATGGGACGTGCCGCGAAAAGGCGTCTAAGCGGCTTTTCGCAAAAACCGCCGGCGTTCGTCAAAATAGAAAATATCATCCTTCCGACGCCGGTCGGGCCCGATATATTTGCCTGTAGCAATGATTGGCCGGGGCGCTTTAACCGCAGCCCTCACATGGCTTTGCAAGGCCTTCGCCGAAAACGGCTTCGCCACCACTTCGGAAACCCCCGCATCGCGGGCTTCGTAAAGCCCGTCTTCGCGCCAGAAGGTCGCCAACAGTACGATGGGCAGATCAGGCCTCGGCGAATGGGCATCGCTCCGAATGTACTTAGTCAGCTTAACGCCGTCGATCGGTTTAATATGGCGGTCCAAAATCGCCATATCCGGCTTTAGCTCCGGGATCGCCTTTAACGCCCGCGAGGCCGTGTCCGCTGTATATGTTTCGTAAATACCTATATCGCCCAGAAAGCCTCGCATAATCGTGCGAAATTCTGGAAAGGCGTTAACAATCAACACCTTCATATCGCTGAATTCGGTTTCAATCCACCGCATGATAACCCCGCTCGGATAGTCCCTGTTGTATCTCTAACTCTAATTCCGGACGGTATTGTTATATTTATTTACCGTTATTTGACGGTTATATTATACACCCATACTTATTTCGCAAGTATTAATAACTAATTTAATTATTTAAGTATTCATCATTAAGTATTAGGAACTCGTTTTAAAACGAGATTTCCCGCCCCTTTCAAAATCCTTATAGGATTGGATGATCGACCACTGCTTGGACGCTTTGAAAAAGCGCAATGCCGAGTAACAGCACGATCAATCCGCCTATCAAGGCCAAGGCATTGAACAGGGTCGCCACACGGACACTACCGTCCGGCAAACGATCCGACAAACGAACCGCCACTTGGCGGGCATAAACCGAAACTGCTGCTAAAAGCGCGACCGTAATGGCCGTTCCGATAGACATGGCAAAGACGGCGGTAATACCGGCGAACCGCAATTGCAAAACATAGGCGAAGATGAGCACGAGGATGGCTCCTGCACAGGGCCGAATGCCGATGGAGAGCACAATCCAGAGCGTTTGGCGAAAAGACATACGCTCGGGCACGTCACCGGGAGCCGGCATATGAGCATGGCCATGATGGTCATGCGCGCCATCCTCGTGTTGATGGTGATGATTATGGTGATGCCCGGACCATAAGCGCCGAGCCGCCGACACCATCAAGAAGCCGCCCAACAAGGCCACCAAAGCATAGCTTACGCTTTCCAACTGAAGGGCTGTTTTATTCGCATCTCCAAGGGAGGAGCCGAGCAACGCGACTGTGGCCTCCACCACAAGTACGGCAGTGCCCCCTTGCACCAAGGCGCTACTTATTGCCAACCAAATCCCCTGCTTCAGACGGCTTTCATGGGTCGCAAGATAAGTCGCGATGATCAGCTTGCCGTGGCCCGGCCCCGCCGCATGAAACACGCCATAGAGAAAACTGAGGCCGATCAACGACCAGGCCGCGACAAACCCTTCGCGCTCCACTGCCCGTACCGCATCGGCGAGACCTCGATGCAAATCACGTTGCAGCGCCTGCATGTCGCCCACCAACGCGCCCCAGCGCCCAAAGAGGTGTGGCATCTCAGAGAGCAGTAACAAAAGCACAATGCCTATCAAGGCCGCTGCGAATGCAAGAATGACGACGATACCGCTAGTATCGCGGTGTTTCATATACTTAGCCTCGCCACGCCGTCCTCATATACCAGTGCTCGATTGCCCAGTGCTCGATTGCCCAGTGCTCGGTTGCCGAATCCTCACTTGCACTGAAGGGTGACCTTTTCGGCAAACAACTGACCGAGCGTATCACCCGCACTTTCAGTTTTATCGAGCGAGGCGGCGAGCGTTTGCGCACCCGCGTCGAGCTTTGGCTTTATGAGATAGGCTTGGCAAACGTCCTTTGCGATCCCCACCAAGGTGTGAGCGGGGGATTTTTCGCGATGCAAAATTTCAATGTAATAGGTCGGGTCGTAAACCGCGTAGGTAAATGTTTGACGCTTCGGATCGACCGGTTCCTTCAACGTTAATTCGAACCGGACCCAAAACCGCCCCTCTTCTTTTCCGCCTTTTATCTGACCCGCCTCGGTCTTCCCATGACCGGCAAAGTCTAGCCTCTTTTTGTCCGCCGTCGCTTCGGTGAAGTAACCATGTTCTTTAATTCGGCTGGCCATATTTTTTGCAAAGGTCGCGTGTGCGACTTTGTCCCCCTTTTTCGCAAGTTCCTTAACCCGCAAATCGAGAAACGACGAATAGAACGGATCGAACACCCAATAGATGCCCAGAGCCCGCACCCGACCGTCCTTATCGAACAGCACTTTGGTCGTCATATCTATCCAAACATGGGGATGGGCCGCCGCCGGGCGCGGCGCAAATTCGAGCGCAAAAAGAAGGGCGGCAAGCCCTACGATTATCGTTAATCGTTTTAGAACCATGCCGCCCTATCTATACGGAATTCGAAATAGACGCTATCCCGAATCCCGCCTATTTCAGCGTTACTGACTTATTTGCAGCCCTTCACGCAGTTGGCGTCGCCATCGAATTCCATGGTGACACCGGAAAGGGTCGAATAGGTTTTGATGTTTTTGTTCACAAGACTGTTGAACTTCGCCAATTTACTGCCCTTTTTAGCTTTACCGCCTTTGGTGGACTCTTCATTGAGATGCACACCAAACGCGACTTTAGGCTTAATGAGCTCGTTGACTGCCCAAGCGGCTTCCTTCGGGCCCATCGTATTGGTACCACCCGCATTCATGAACGCGATCTGAGGCTTATAATAACCACCCACGATGACTTTCATATCGGCCGTGTGGCCGGTATCAGCGGACAAATAGACCGACAAACCATTTGAGAATTTGACGATAAAGCCCGTATCCGGTCCCACATAGGCGGTGAGGCCGTTCTTCTTAAGCACTTTGGCGTAATCCTTATCGATCATAAAGCCGCCGGACGCGCCATTGGAATGCTCAACAGAAACCGGAGAAATAGTGATACCGCCGAATTTCACTTGTCCGCCCGGGCGGGTTCTTTTGACGGATTTCTTAGCCGCCTTTTTGTCCATTCCAGAATTCGCCATACGGGTCGCCAAATAAGCGCGCATCTGACCGCCCCGCAACCATTTTAGCTTTCTTACCAACGGCAATTTCCACACTGTTGGAATTCGGTACGGTTTTCACTGACGTTTTTGGCTTCTTGCACGTTCCTGCATTGGGCGCCGGTATCCGCGAATTTCCTTGATGATCTCCATGGACACTGGAGAGCAAGACCGCCGCCAGTTTTTTCGGTAGGCGCGGGTCATCTGCACCGGCTACCGTGCGCCCAGCATCGAATAGAACGCTGGTGCCATCCGGATCTGTCAGCACCAACGCCCGGTCGCGACGGCATAGCTCGCCGTCATGGCTTCCAAGCGGTGTAATTTTCACATTTTTAGCAGCTGCTGGCGTGGCAATCCCACCTGCCAACAACAATGCGGCACCGGCCGCCATAGATGAAAATAAGACTCTCATGACTAACTCCCTAGAATTGATTGTTATTGCCGTTAGAATACCACCTAAATTGAACTTCCCGAAGTTCAATCCACTTAACTCACTGAAATGTTATAGCTGCAGCAGGCAGGACACAGACCAATTTTAAACCAATTTCTAAATGGGTTGATTTTGGCAGCCCATCGCGCCCCATTGCAGCAGCTGCGTGAATCCATCACAATGGAACGGGGTTTGGGAGCGTAGGTCTTGGATGACATTCTAAAGAGCATCACTGATTTTGCCTGTGGCACTTCGTACGACGATTTGCCCGACAATGCCGTGATTGCAGCTAAGGAAAGATTGGTCGACACGCTCGGCTGCGCGCTTGGCGCCCTCGATTGCGATACAGTAGCGGTTGCGCGCACGCTTGTCGGCGGCCCGCCGCCAAAGGGCCTCGCTGGTCGAATTCTCGGTGAGGACACCGCGTATGCAGCCGACAACGCTGCCTTTGTGAACAGCTGCATGCTGCGCAATCTTGACTTCAATGATACATATCCCGGTTGCCACCCCAGCGACGGATTGGGAGGCCTGTTTACGGTCGCGCCGATAGCTGGCGTTTCCGGCAAGGACCTGATTGTGGCGACGCTCATCAGCCATGAAACCATCATGCGCCACGTTATAGCTGCCAATCCCAACCAACACGGCTTCGATCAGGGTACGGCCATTGGCATGGGGGTCGCGGCGGGTGTATCTCGATTGCTAGGCTTGTCACGTAAGCAGACGGCGCATGCCATCTCGATTACCACCGTCGGAAACATGCAATTGCGTGCAACACGTTCGGGCGAGTTGTCCATGTGGAAAGGCTGCGCCACCGCGCTGGCCACCCGAAATGCGGTCTATGCGGTAGGGTTGGCACGAGCCGGCATGACCGGCCCACCGGAACCGTTTCGCGGCCGCGACGGACTAGCCGATCACTATCCCTCTTTCGAGTGGACACCTTACGGCACTGCCCCGGAGGATTTCCACATCGCCAAGGCGAACCTTAAATTCTGGGCCGTCGCCTATCAGATGCAAGCCGCCGCCTGGTGCGGGATCGAGCTCGGTAAATTAGTAAATGCGGACGATGTCGTCTCCATCAATGTGGAGGCAAACGAGTTCGCCCATTTCGAAAGCGGCAGCGAACCCGCGAAATGGGATCCACAAACGAAAGAAACCGCGGATCACAGCCTACCCTATATTCTCGCTTGGGGCCTCCGGCACGGCGCCATTGGAACAGACGCTTTCGAGCCGGACGCCTATCTCGACCCCACCATCCGCCCATTTCTAAACAACATAAATGTCACGGTGAACGAAGAATTCACCAATGAATATCCTGTCGAAATGCATATGCGGGCAACTGCCACCGATAAAGACGGCAAAAAACATGTGGCAGACATCCGTAATCCCATTGGGCATCGCCTAAACCCCATGTCCTTCAATGAAATTGGTGAGAAATTCGTGCGCCTCGCCGGCCCGGCGCTCGGCATCGAGCAGGCTGCTGACGCTTTAGAGATATGGAAAATAATAGAAAATAGCGAAAATACGGCAGCTGCATTCGACGCGCTAAAAGTGAAAAAATAATGTTGTTGCTTTAATACCGCAGCTTTGCCTATCGCTTGAACGTACTATGGTCCGTCTATGCACAATAACGCTTATAACTACTTGCTTTATTTACAGAAAGGCACAATAATATTTGGTTAGAAGTGCAGCAATGACAATAATAAATAGTTGCACCCTGTGGGGAGGCTAAGTTTGTCGTATGAATAGTACTGCCAACACAGCCGGTGGGGCGCGAAAGCCACGCCGGTAGGAGATGCTACTCGACATTTCTCAGGAGATGTCCACCATTGCATCTCTCGACGATGCCCTCGCCACCCTCTTGTCTATCACGACGCGGGAAATGGGTGTCGACCGCTGCTCCCTCTTCCTCAACGATACCCGGAGCGATGAGTTATACTCGCGTGTGGCGGAAAACATTCACGACGAGATCCGCTTTCCTAACAATGCGGGTATTGCCGGCCATGTATTTACCAGCGGCGACGGCATTATTGTGCTCGATGCCTATGCGGATAAGCGCTTTAACACCGATGTGGACAAAGCGACCGGTTACAAAACCGATAGTATCCTGTGCGCGCCTGTCAAAACACCAACCGGTGAAATTATCGGTGTCGCTCAAGCGTTAAATAAACTCGACGGTTCATTCGGTCAGGACGATATGGAATTGCTTGAGGCAATGACGAGACGCGCCTCGAACGTCCTACTATCGACCCAAGCCCAAGACATGGCCGTCCCCGGGTTTATGCGAAAACTGCAAAGCTCCGTAAAAGATTGCTTTGCCGCAATCCTCCCGCGCTCATCGAAAAAGCCCGTCCCCGAAGCGTCGACCGACGTTGCCACAGAAATGGCGACAGTCGCCGGTCAGGGAACAGAAACCGAGCAGATATCGGCGGAACTTTCAAAAGAGCCGGCCTTTCAAGGTTGCGCCAGCGATTCCCTTGCGCGATTCCTTGCCCATGTATCCATGCGGGAAATCAAACGCGGCGAGTTAGTCCACCAAATCGACGCGCAGGCGAACGATACTTACTTAATCGTCAATGGCGAATTCGAAATTGTCAGCAATGGCGGCAAGCCGATCACCGTTGTCTCAGGCTTTCTCGGAGAAGAGGCCGGCATTGGCCTGGACTCCTATGTCTCCGAATGCAAGGCCACGCAACGATCCCGTATTTTGGTGATGCCAGCCCATGCCATAAAGTCGCTGGCCGCCACCGGACCGCTGCGTGATCGCTTGATTGCCTCCTTCAGTGGGCGATTCCGGTGCGCGCGGCTATGGCGAAAGAACGGCCTTTTCGGAAGTTCTGGAATCGCCAAGACTAGCCATTGGCTGGGTGTTGGCGCTCGTAGTCCCGATCCTCGTCTATATGTTTTCGCTGGATATGCAGGACTTTCCGGGAACACAAGCGCGGTATCTCCTCTGCGCTATTTCCGTCACCGTGGTCATGTGGATTTTCAGTCTATTGCCCGAATTCGTCCCGGCCCTATTCGTCGTATTGGTGTGTATCCTCTTAGGGGTAGTGCCGCCTGAAGTGGCGCTCGCCGGCTTCGGCTCGAAGAGTTTCTTTATGGCCCTTAGCATCTTAGGGCTGAGCGTCGTTATTACTGTATCGGGTCTGAGTTACAGGGTTCTCCTCATGCTACTCAGGATCGGACCAGCCAATAAGATTTGGTACAATATTTGTCTGTTTGCGACCGGTTTTGCACTGACGCCGGTCGTACCGACCGCGAACGGTCGCATCTCCATCGTCACGCCTTTCATGGTCGATTTGCTGGGCGCCTTTGATGCCAAATCCGCCAAGGAAGAAGCCCCCCGGCTAACAGCGAGTGTGATTACCGGTATTTCCATGATGTCGGCGGTATTCCTCAGTTCAAAATCCGTCAACTTTATCGTTTTCGGCATGTTACCTACCCAGGAACAAGCTCAATTCCAGTTCCTCAATTGGATGTTGGCCGCCGCGGTTGTCGCGTTAATTATGTTACTGCTCTTCACGATTTGTAGCTGGATCATCTTCCGTAACGAAAGCAAGCCGTCTATCCCGAAATCCCTGGTGTCCGCGCAAGCCAAAATGCTTGGTCCCATGCGACCGGCCGAGTGGGCCGGCATGTTAGGCCTCGGCATTTTACTGGTCAGTTTCCTCACTGCCGCCCTGCATCGCATTGAAGTGCCTTGGGTCGCCATGGCGATCCTATTTTCCTTGTTGATGTTCGGCTTTATCCGAGACAAGCAATTCCGCGAGAAAATCGACTGGAACTTCCTAATTTTCCTGGGTGCCTTGATCGGTATCGTTTCCAGCATGAAGCATACCGGGCTCGACGCTTGGCTTGCCAGTCAACTCGCCTTCTTGAACGATTACATGGCAAACGAATTTGAGTGGTTTGTTCTAATGCTGACGGTCGCCATCTTCATCGTCCGACTGGCCCTGCCCATCAATGCGGTGGTGGTGATCTTCGCGGCCCTCCTGATTCCGACAGCGGTTAGCATCGGCGTTAATCCGTGGCTCGTCGGCTTCATCATTCTACTGATGTCTGAGAGCTTTATTTGGCCTTACCAAGCATCCTATTATGTGGGTTTCATGTCGATTGCTGGCCCAAAAGCTCGTTCAGACGATCCCCGTTTAACGGTGATGAATTTTGCTATTATTGGCATTAAACTATTGGCTATTTACGCATCCATTCCCTATTGGAAAGCGTTGGGACTACTATGACCAGAAACACACTCAAAATCATTTTCATGGCAACGTTTTCCGTCACGTTGTTCGTTGCCGTCTTGTGGGTAAGCTATGCCAAACCGCGCATTTTGGTTTTGCATAGTTACAGCACCGACTATGTCTGGACGCACAATATCGACATCGGCTTGGAGCGTGTTCTGGAAGGCCAAAGCTGGGTCGAAATCCACCGCCACTACATGAAAACCAAGAAACGCTCCGACAAGCGTTATCTACAGCGCGCCGGCATTGCCGCCCGCAACGCCATCGATCAAATTCGGCCCGATGTGGTCATCGCCATTGACGATTATGCGCAAAAGTTAGCGGCTAAGTTTTACGTGGACCAGCCGGGCATCGATATCGTATTCGCCGGCGTCAATGGTAGCTCCAAGCCTTACGGCTATGACGGAGCCAAAAACGTTACGGGCATTTACGAACGCAAACCCGTCGCTGCCCTCCGTGAAGTCGTCCAAGTCATGGATAAAAAAGGCGAGCCGCGCGTGTTGTTCCTCTCGGACGCCTCACATTCGGCTAAACGCGACGCAGGCTACCTCGCCCAATATAGCTGGTCCCCTGTTGAGTATAAGGGCCACCTTCCCGTTAAGACCTACGCGGAATGGCAGAAAGAAGTTCTCGGCATCAAAAAGAAAGCCGACTATTTGTTCGTCGGCGCTTACCGCAAGCTCTACAAGCCCGACGGCAAAGGCAAAGTCCCTCATAAAGAAGTCATGCAATGGACGGTGAAAAACTCACCGGTGCCGGTGATCGGCATGAACGATTTCGTGACCTTGGACGGAGCAATTTTTTCGGTCGGCGTATCGCCTTATGAACAAGGCGAAGTATCCGCCAAAATGGCATTGCAAATACTGCGTGAAAAGATTCCCGCAAGCGACATCCCTCGCGTCCATTCAGCGCAATATGTCGTGGCCCTTCGGCGGTCTGCATTGAAAGCCGCGGGCATTCGCATTCCCGCCGTCTACGAAGCCCTCGCTCAGGTTACCGGCAACTACTTCGACTAAGCCGCCATCTTCCAATTTGTCCTCGTCTAAGGCAGGGTGGGCCGCGTTTCATACGCGCCTGCAATTAAGCAATTGAGGACCTCATGACCAGACCAAGCGATATCCCGGAAAACTGGGACATGGAAACCGATGTCGTTATCGTCGGTTTCGGTGCTGCCGGATTTGCTGCCTCCGTGACCGCACACGATCTCGGCGCAGATGTTATCCTGCTCGAAAAAGCACCGGACGGCGCACAAGGCGGCAACACACGTGTCGCCGGCCAGGGATATCTCAACTTGGAAGGCGCGGACGATGCCCACGCCTATCTGACAGCACTTTGCGGTCATTTCGAAGTGCCGGACAAAATGATCCGCGTTTGGGCCGACGAGATGGGCAAAAACAACGACTGGCTCACGAGCCTTGGCGGAGACCCCCAAGAACATCAACACCAACCCGTGGGCATTGAGTTTCCACATCTGCCCGGCGCAAAATGTGTCCACAAATTCCACGATGGGGAAACGTACGGTTACGGCAACACGTGGAAACTCTTCGAACGGCTGACCAAGGATCGAGAAAAAGAGGATCGCCCGATGCGTATCCTTTACGAAACGCCGGGCAAGGAACTCGTCCAGAATGGCGTCACCGGTGAAATCCTTGGCGTACGCGCCGTGCAAAAAGGCAAGCAAATCACCATCAAGGCTCGCAAAGGCGTCGTGTTGACGTGCGGTGGCTTTGAAAATAATCAGGAAATGATCCGCGATTATCTGCCCGGCATGCCCTACTGCTACACCACCGGCTCGCCTTACCTTGAAGGCGACGGCGTCACGATGGGGCTGTCCGTCGGCGCGGACCTTTGGCACATGAATAATTTCGCCGGCCCTGCCTTGCAGTTAAAGGTCCCCGATCACCCAACCACTTTTTCCATGCAGCCGCTTCATTTCTCCAAAGAAATTCCGGGCGGCATGGTGGTCGTTGGCGCAGACGCGCAGCGCTTTGCCGATGAGAAATACAAGACCTGCCACGGCAAGATCCCCCGCAACGGCGTCTACCAGCCACTGCCGACGCCGTGTCCCATGCACATGATTTTCGATCACGCACTGTTTTCGTCCGGTCCCCTTTTCGATACCCATCCGCGCAGCGGTTGGACGACGATGATGGTGCGTTACGACTGGAGCGATGATAATTCGGTGGAGCTCGAGAAGGGCTGGATCAAGAAAGCCGATACGATGGCCAAACTTGCAGAGATCATCGGCCTCAATGGAGATGCACTTTCGGGAAGTGTGGAGCGTTGGAACGGAATGGTCGCCAGCGGTGGCGATGATGATTTCGGGCGCAGCTTGATGATGACGCCTCTAACGGATGGCCCCTACTACGCGGTGCAACTCTCACCCACCATGTTGAACACGCAAGGCGGGCCCCGGCGGAATGAGAAGGCAGAAATCCTTCGGCCCGACGGCGAGCCAATCCCGCGCCTTTATAGTTCGGGTGAGTTAGGATCCATCTACAGCAATCTCTATCAAGGGGCGGGCAATATCGGCGAGTGTTTGGCTTTCGGACGCATCGCTGGTCGTAACGTGGTCGCCCAAAGTCCTTGGGAATAAATTTTAGTCAGGAGCAACAACTATGAAATTGATCGGTCTTTACCGCTCGCCTTACGTACGCCGCGTTGCGGTCAGCCTCAACCTTTTGGGTATGTCTTACGAAAATGAGGCTATCACCCCCTTCGATAACCCGGAATTGGTTAGCCCCCATAACCCATTGGTGCGCATTCCGACGCTGGTCCTGGGTGACGGCGAAGTCCTCGTCGAGAGCTACGCTATTCTCGACACGCTCGACGATATGAGCCCAGCTGACAAGCGCCTGATGCCTGCTTCCGGCGATGCCCGCAAACACGCAATGAAGTTAACCGCGATCGCCACCGGCACCATGGATAAGGCTGTCTGGGCGGTCTACGAAGGTCGCTTCCACCCGAAAGAAAAGTTCCACAAACCTTGGGTCGAGCATAACGAAGCGCAAGCCGAAGGTGGCCTCGCCTATTTGAACGATGCGGTGGAAGCAGCTGATGCAGTTAATGACGGCTGGCTCGCCGGCGGTGACCGCATCAGCCAAGCCGACGTAAGTGCCACGATTGCCTACAGCTTCGCCGCCATGGCCCGCCCGAAACTCGGCGTCGCTGAAAAATTTCCGTCCCTCGCGGATTACGCCGAACGGATGGAAGCGATGAAGGCTTTTTCCTCCGTCGCGCCCTAAGCCGGCCGCGTTGTCGCAGCCATCGTTACGCCTTCTGGGCGGTCGGATTGATTTTCCGGAGCGGCTTCTTTGAACGCCGGATAGGCAAGGCAGTTCGCCTCGATCCTGAGCAGCGTCGGATAGGCCGAGAGATCATGCCCACGTCGGCGAGCCGCCATCAACTGCGGCACTATAAAGATATCGGCAAAGCCCGGTGTATCCCCATGGCAGAAATCGCCCGCAGCATCGCCCTCTGCCACATAGGCTTCGAGTGCGGTGAAACCTTGCCCAGCGAAATGATCATGCCAGCCAATGGCATCCGGGTCGGGGAAATTACTCTCTGCAAAGAAGCGCACACGATTGGACAAGCGAGGCCCTATTTCACAGGCGCAAATCTGCGCGATGGCGCGAACCCGCGCACGCGCCAATGGGTCGGCGGGGTAAAATGAAGGTTCAGGCTGGATGTCTTCGAGATAGTCCAAAATCGCGGCGGACTGCAAGATTTGCTGACCATCCACCTCAAGGGTCGGCACCATCGATTGCGGGTTGACCGCAACATAACTCTCTTCCCATTGCTTCTTATCGGTAATGTCGACGGGAATTTTCTCAACATCGATCCCCTTGAGCGCAAGTCCGATACGCACCCGGTATGACGCTGACGACACCCACCAATGATAAAGTTTCATAGAATCCCATCCCTCGAATTTCGGAATACCAGTTTCTTTAAAACTGATTCCCGCTTAAAACTCAGACAAGATAAAGCACAAAAGCGGGGAAGCGTAAAATGGCTGACAAAAAACCAAACATTATCATAATTCTTGCCGACAATCTGGGCTGGGGGGAACTCGGCTGTTATGGCGGCGGCGCATTACGCGGCGCGCCAACACCGCGCATCGATGATCTCGCAACCCAGGGGCTTAAATTCCTGAATTTCAACGTGGAAAGCGACTGTGTGCCGACGCGCTCCGCGCTGATGACCGGTCGACACCCTATTCGCACTGGCGCCTTTCAATCGGTTCCCGCAGGTCTGCCACAAGGCCTGACCCGCTACGAGCGCATGCTACCGGAACTCCTCACCGAGGCGGGCTATGCGTGCTGTCATTTCGGCAAATGGCATCTGGGCGATCAACCGGGGCGCCTACCCCACGACCGGGGCTTCGAGGAATGGTACGGCATCCCGCGCACGATGAACGAAGCCATGTTCACCTCCTATCCTGAATTCGAGCCGGACCTTGTGGACATCCCTTACATTTGGGAAGGCACGGCAGGCTCGGAATCCACCAAGGTCAAAGAGCTTAACGAAGATACGCGGCGCACCATCGACCGGGAATGTATCGAAAAAGGCATCCAATTCATGAAGGATAAACATGAAGCGGACACGCCGTTCTTTTGCTACCTGCCCATCACGCAAGTGCATTTCCCCAGCCTCGCCCATCCCGACTTTAAGGGGAAGACCGGCCATGGCGAAATGGCCGACAGTATGGTTGAGATGGACCACAATGTCGGGCTTATCGTGGATGCGCTCGACGAGATCGGTATCGCCGATGACACGCTCCTGATCTTTGGCTCGGACAATGGCCCGGAATTCCGCGAACCGTGGCGCGGCACTGCGGGTTATTGGCGCGGTAGCTATCACACCGCCATGGAAGGCAGCCTGCGCGTTCCCTTCATGATGCGTTGGCCCGGCAAGATCGCTGAAGACTTCGTCTCCGACGAAATTGTCCACATTGTGGATCTCTACAACTCACTGCTGAACCTCGCCGGATGCAACGTGCCCGATGATCGCCCCGTCGACGGCGTCGACCAGCTCGACTTTTTCTTTGGCAAACAGGAGAAGTCCAATCGCGAGGGATTCCTTTTTTACATCAAGGACGAGATGCGGGCAGTCAAATGGCGGCAATGGAAAATGCATTTCATCTGGGAACCGGAAGTCTATGACGGCCCCTATCATCTGGAAGCGCCCTATTTGTTCAACCTGCTTTGGGACCCCAAAGAGCAAACCAACGTCATGATGAAAGCGAATTGGGTCCGTAACGTGGTCATGAAAATGATCTATGACTTTCGCCAAAGCCTAAAAGACCACAAACCCATTCCACCGGGCGTGCCTGATCCGTATGAGCCTGGCAAACCTTCATGATTTCAGGGGTGCTGGCCTTGGCCATAGCAGCTCTTTTCACAGGTGCGGCTGTTTACATCAATATCGCGGAACATCCCGCTCGCCTCGGCCTCGACGACAAGGGCCTCCTCAACCAATGGCAGCCAAGCTATAAGCGCGGCTTTGCTATGCAGGCTTCCCTCGCGGTTATCGGCTTCATTTTCGGCGCGTGGGCCTGGACGACGACCGATGATTGGCGCTGGCTTGCGGGCGCCTTGGTTTTGCTCTCTAATTGGCCTTTCACCTTGTTCGTGATCATGCCAACCAACAAAGTACTGATGGCAATGTCGCCGGACGCACCAGATGCTCAATTGCGCCCCTTGATGCAGCGGTGGGGTAGATTGCACGGGGTCCGGAGCGTGTTGGGTAGCATGGCGACTTTGGTTTTCGTTTGGGCGTTGTGTAACAAAATATAACGTAAAAACAAGACCTTAAGCGCATTATTAATTTATTGTTAACTAATTGAAGCTATCCTATTACCCGTCGGCAAATTCGACTTCCGGGTCGCAAAGATCGACCGTATTAATAAAAATTGGCCGCCATGAATTTTAAAATACGCTTTAGAATCAGTATTGTAACCGCAATTTTACTGATCATTTTGGCCATAACAGCGGTAACACTCGGCAACGTCTGGGTCATTAGTTCGAAAACGGCCGATAAGACCGCCGCAACCTTATTCCAAACGGCCACTCAAACCGCCAGCGAACGGCTAAACCGATTCCGGGCCGAAACACAGCTTTTGGTCAATATGGGCGCACAGCTCGAGGAGGATCACACACTGACCACCGATAGTATCGGTGATTCGCATTGGTCGGTCCTCTTCAGCGCGTTGCAGGACAATCCATCTCTCTATTCGGTTTACTATGGAATGGACGACGGCACATTTTCCCAGTTGATCCACGTCCGCTACGATGAACGGATTAACCTCGCGCACAATGCCCCCAAGCTGACGCGATGGATATTGCGCGCAATTACGACCTCGGATGCAAAAGACAAACAACCCGGCGCGAAACCAGAACGTGTTCAAATATGGACCTATCTGGACGCTCAACGGTTAGCAATTGGGAAAAAGGTCGAAAAATCCCCTAAATACGATCCGCGTGAAAGGCCGTGGTTCGAAAATGCCATGCGCGGCGGCGCGCGCCTATCCGTTCCCTACGAATTTTTCTCTCTTAAAGCGCCTGGCATCACATCATCGAGACGAACCTCCGCCAACAAAGCAGTCTTCGGCGTCGATATCACGCTGACGGCGCTTTCCAATTTTATTGCCGAACTCAAGATTTCAGATAATGGCGGTATCATACTCATCGACGAGAAAGATCGAATTTTGAGTATTTCGCCGAGTTTTGGCAAATTTCCTCCTTTAACACCCGTTTCCAAAATCGATTCAGCTGCTGTAAAAGCGGCAATTACCGCAAGCAAAGACACTGCGGCCAAGGGGCCAAAGACCATACACCAAAATGGCGTAGATTATGTTGTCCAGGTTACGAACTGGGAAGGAGACGGACGGCGCATACGCATTGTAGCCGTCGCCCCGAGCAGCGACTTCGTCGGCCATATTCACACGATGCAGAACCAAATCATTTTGTATGTGTTCTTGAGCTTACTTCTCATCGTGCCGTGCATGATCATTTTTTCTAACCGCGTCGCCCGCAATCTCTCCGATCTCGTGTCCGATACAGAGCGCGTCCGAAAACTTGATTTCTCCGGCGACGAGCCGCGTAACACCCATATCCTCGAGTTTCACCAACTGCGCGGCGCCTTCTTGCTTATGAAGGACGACCTCTCCGACCAAACCGATGCCTTGTCGCTTTCGGAAAAGAAACTGAGCCGCATTGTTGAACTCGGTATTGCTATGGCCGCAGAACGCGACAGTGACCGCCTCATGGAAATGGTTCTGAACGGTGCAAAAGATTTGGCAAATGCCGATGGCGGCACGCTCTACACGATTAGCGAAGACAAGATGCTGGAGTTTAAAATTGTCCAGAATGACAGTTTGGGTATTTCCTTAGGCGGGACCTCCGGCAACGAAGTCAACTTACCGCCGGTAGCGATGCTCGATGATGGCGGGGAGCCTAACCATAAAAACGTGGTGAGCCATACAGTCCATGCAGGCGAAGCCATTAACATTGCCGATGCCTACGAAGTCGGCGAGTTCGATTTCCAGGGAACCCGCGCCTTCGATGAACGCAATGGGTACCGGTCGAAATCATTCATGACCGTGCCGCTGCGGCCGCGCGGCGGGGAATGCATCGGTGCGCTGCAGCTCGTTAATGCACTCGACGAAGAAACAAAAGAGCCCGTGCCGTTTTCCAACGAAATTCAAACTTTTGTCGAGGCCTTGGCGGCACAGGCAGCAACGTCCCTTTACAACCGCGACCTAATCAATGCCCAGGAACGGTTGATGGACGCCCTTATTCAGCTCATTGCCGGTGCCATCGATATCAAGAGCCCCTATACGGGCGGCCACTGCGAACGGGTGTCCGAACTCGCGATCATGCTTGCCGAGGAAGCCAGCCAGGTTTCAACCGGCCCCCTTGGCGAATTCAAATTTGAGACCGATCAGGAATGGCGGGAGTTTCGCATCGGCGCGTGGCTGCATGATTGCGGCAAGGTAGTGACGCCGGAATATGTGGTCGATAAAGCGACCAAACTGGAAACGATCTACAATCGGATCGGCGAAATTCGCATGCGCTTCGAAGTGCTCTTGCGCGACGCGGATATAGAACGCCTGGAATCAATCGTTGCGGGCACGGATATCGATGCCGCGCAAAAAGCCCTTGATGCGCGCAAGGCGGAACTCCTTGATGATTTCGCCTTCGTTGCGGAATGCAATGTCGGCGGCGAATTCATGGCACCCGAAAAGTTGGAGCGTCTCAAATCCATCGCCCAGAATATTTGGCTTCGTCATTTCGATGATCGCTTGGGCTTGTCTCGCGATGAAAGCGAGCGCCATAGCGGTCCTACAGTAGAATTGCCGGCGACTGAAAAACTACTCGACGATAAGCCAGAACATGTAATTCCGCGCCGGCGCGGGGTCCATAAGATGTATGACGACCTCGACTTCAAGGTGGACATCCCCGAGCATCTCTACAATCTCGGCGAAATGCATAATCTTTCGATTAGTCGCGGCACGTTGACCGACGAAGAACGTTTCAAAATTAACGAGCATATTATGCAGACCATCGTGATGCTGGAGCACTTGCCGCTGCCCAAACATTTACGGCGTGTGCCCGAGTACGCGGGCACACATCATGAAGCCCTTACCGGCACGGGCTATCCTCGAAAATTGGGCCAAGAGGATTTATCCGTTCCCGCACGCATTATGGCCATCGCCGACATATTTGAAGCACTCACCGCGGCGGATCGACCGTATAAAGAACCGAAATCTCTATCTGAAGCAGTAAAGATCCTGAATTTCTTCAAAAAAGACGGCCATATAGATCCGGACTTGTTCGACCTGTTCCTGACCACAGGAACGTACAAACGCTACGCCGATCATTACCTCACCCCAGAGCAAATGGACGAGGTCGACATAGATCAATACCTCGGCCCTGTAGACGCATAAGCCAACAGACCCGCCTTCAGATTTTAAGCTGACGTTAAGGAAAGTATTCGCCACAAACACGACGCTCCGTCAGGGACGACCCAATAAGGAACCTAAACCCTTAACTGAAGCGGTCAGAATACTGACCCACTTTAAGGCCAAGGGCCATATCGGCCCTGAACTGTTCGATCCCTTACTTATCAGTGGTGCCGTTAAACGCTATGCGAAGCGCTTTTTGCTACAAGAACAGATCGAAGGCGTGGATAGCGACCCTTATTTCACCCTACAAGCCGAGGCCGTTGAGTAAATAACCGCATTGCCGGTGCAGAACTTAATATCCATCAAAAGCTGTTTTTGAGCCCGAGGCAAGCGTAGACAAGCACTGCTTCTTCGCACATACTATTGTCATTTCGTTTAATATTCTCATAATAATTATTAATACAATGAATACTATAATAATGATACTATGAGTAAATATAGAACTATAAATAAGTAGTATTTACTATTATTATGAGTGTTAATAATTATATTATAAATACTCAGACATATTATTGTAAATTACTGAAAAATAACTATATTTAGTCTGATATTTATTCATCGCATCTACAATCATCGACCGCCCTTATTGCGCGACATCGGCAACACTTTATCCATGCGGTGAAACGGTCGCGGCTAAAAAACAAATCCCTTTCGCAGCAAACCGAGGAATGAATTATGGCACCTGATTACAGATCGAGACGTTTCTTATTTTCTCTCCTCATTCCGCTCACTTTCATAATGGCGACTCTAGGAGACGCCGGCGCACAGCTTGCCGCTGCCACCCCCGAAAATGCAAAAGCAAAAAGCTATGGCAGTGGCTGGGAATGCAATTTTGGATATCGCGAAACTAATGGCGCTTGCATCGCTATTGTTGTTCCGGCAAACGGGTTCGCCACGACCTCCACGTTCGGACGTGGCTGGGAATGCAAACGCGGGTTTAAAGATGCCAACAAAAAATGTACGGCGTTCCCCGTCCCTAAGAACGCTTATTTAAATGCCTCCGGAGACAGATGGGCCTGTAACCGCGGATATTACGCTGTAGGCACTCGCTGTAACGCGATTAAAGTGCCCGCCAACGGCTACTTATCTGAATCCGGATATGGTGGCGAGGGGTGGGACTGCGATCGTGGTTATAGGAAAGGAAAATCCACCTGTACCGCCATCAAAGTGCCTCGCAATGCTTATTTGGCAGACGCATCATACGGCTCGGGCTGGAAGTGTAACCGAGGTTACCAGGCGATCAACAGTGCTTGCCAGAAAGTAGATGTGCCAGAAAATGGATATTTCGTATCCACGTCTTATGGCCCTGGCTGGAAATGTGATCGCGGATTTCGACAAAGCAGCCAGGCATGCGTGTCGGTCGATTTACCAAAAGGCGCCCATCTCGACTATTCCGGAAACGATTGGGAATGCGACCGGCCGCTTCGGAAAAGTCGGAACGGTTGCAGACAACCATAACAACACAAGGCGCAATGACTATTGAGGCAGGAGGCCCCTATGACTGAGAGCATACCGGCAGAAAAATCCGATTCTCAAGCCACTGAGAAGACGGCGAAACAACGGCAGTGTCTTAGATGCGATACCATCTTTACCAGTGAATGGGCGGGAGAGCGCATCTGTTCTCACTGCAAAGGCAGCTCTGCGTGGCGCAAGGGCAGCCCTCTCGGCAGCCACCCTCTAATCAAAAAACGCTAACGCCTTGTGGCAAGGCGGTACGACACGCAAACCGCCTACCGGCCCGCGGCGTAAGTCTGCATATAGCGCGCGCTGGCCCCGGCCTTCAGAAATTCACCGTCTTTAGCCACAGCCGTCATGCGGCCTTGGCTCCAATCCTCTCCGTGGACCACCTCATGCCCACGGGATTCCAGGTCCGCCACGGTTTCTTTCGAGAACCGACCCTCCACATTAAGTGAGCGCAGTTTCGCTTGTTTTGGGTAGAACGAACCGGGGAAATGATCAGTATTGAAGGTCGGCGCATCGATGGCTTTTTGCAGATTTTGACCGTGATGCGCATGGCGTAAAAAGAACTGCAACGCCCACTGATCCTGGCGGTCCGCACCAGGGGTGCCAAATGCCATATAGGGCTTACCGTCACGGTTGGCAAAACCCGGGCTAAGTGTGGTGCGAGGTCGTTTACCGGGCTCAATTGCGCCGGGCGACCCCTCATCAAGAGTAAATATTTGCCCACGGTTCGACAACTGAAAGCCGAGCGAGGGAATAACCGGTGAGCTTCTAAGCCACCCACCTGACGGCGTTACCGAAATCATATTGCCGTCCTTATCCGCTATATCCAGATGCACCGTATCGCCTGTGGCAATGGCCACCGCTTTGGAGAGCCCAACCGGCGCGGTACCCCCATCGTCTTCGACCATCACCCGGCTCCCATCGGGCAATCCATAAATCACCGGACCGCCATAACCCGGGATCGATCCTGGCCGAATACCCCCTGAGGACTCATGGCCGATCAAGGCAGCTCGGTCCTTGCCATACGCGTCCGATAACAGCCTATCCATCGGCACATCGACGAACTTCGGGTCGCCGTAGAATTTCTCCCGGTCAGCAAAAGCGAGCTTGGTCGCCTCTGCCACCGTATGAACAAACTCCGCCCCATCCGGGTCCATCACCGCAATGTCGAAGTTTTTTAGGATCGACAGTTGTTGCAACAATGTTGGCCCCTGACTCCACGGACCCATTTTAAATACAGTGTAGTCGCCATACTCGAGGCTGACCGGCGCCTCAACAGAGGTTTCAAAACTCGCAAGGTCGTCGCCCCGCATGAACCCGCCATGACGTTCGCCCGAGGTATCAAGGAATTCGTTATTGCTGGCAAAATCGTCAATCGCATCCGCCACAAAGCCTCGATAGAACGCATCGCGCGCCGCATCGATCTGGGCTTCTCTATTGCCAGCAGATGCTTCGGCTTCTTTCACAAGGCGTTCAAATGTGTCGGCCAGGGTCTGATTCGTAAAGCGCGACCGCGCAGCAGGCGCATTCCCGCCCGGCAGATAAACTGCTCCGGAACTCGGCCAATGATCGGTGAATAGTTCCTGAAGGCCCGCAATGGTCGCACACACACGCCCCGAAATAGGATAGCCATTGCGTGCATAATCGATCGCCGGCGCCAAAACCTGGGCAACGCTCATGGTTCCCCAATCGCGCAACAACGTCATTAGACCGTCAAATGCCCCCGGCACCACCGCCGGCAACAGCCCCGCGCCCGGCACGATATCCACGCCTAGGTTTTGATACGCATCGATGCTCGCCAAGCCGGGCGCTGTGCCCTGCCCGCTGATGACATGAATTTTATCAGTCTTGCCGTCACAGAAGATCATCGGCGCTTCGCCACCAACACCGCACATGGTGGGCTCAATGACATGGAGTGCAAAACTCACCGCCACCGCCGCGTCGAAGGCATTCCCGCCTTTTTCCAAAATCGCCATACCCGATGCCGTCGCCAACCAATGGCTGGACGTCACCATACCGAAAGTTCCGATCAATTCCGGCCGGGTCGAAAAGGGCGGTTCTCCCGCAAGGGCCACTGTCGGCGCGGTACCGCTTGCCTTGAAAATACGTGCTACGTCGGCGGTTTCCATGATTGTCCCCTTTAACCTTCTATTGATCGTCCTTTACCTGATCCACAAAGCGCTCAAGGCTGGATTTTTGCTCCTGCTCTCCTTGCGCTTCTGTCTTCCGCTGACGGTGGTGGTCATCGTAACCGGTCAGTAATTGGTGGAACTCTTCGATGATACGCTTTTCATCGAGCGGCCCTTGCGTGCCGTGCGCATAAGAGAACGCGGAAAAGTTAGCCGCCGCATGCACCATGGCAGCACTGATTGCCAGCGGGTGGATGCCACTTTCCAACTTTTCGTTCGCCACATGAATAAAGGCATCGGCGATCTCTATATCGGCGTTAAGAATGTCGGCTTCATCGGCCATGATTTTCTCCTCCTACTAGGTTTTCGGCAGAATGGCACATGGATGAAAAGGAACCAAGGATTTGAGCGTTTGAGGCAACACGATCCAAATGGTAAGTCTAACCGATAGCAACAAGCGCCAACGCCGAGGGAGAAAACCATGATCGTCGAACAGGTATGGACCGGGAACAATTACCGCAATTTCAACTATCTTATCGCGTGCCCTGAAACCGGCGAGGCCATGGCTATCGATCCGCTTGATTATCAGAAATGCCTCGCTAAAGCTGAAGAAATGGGTTGGCGCATCACTCAGGTGCTCAACACCCATGAACACGGTGATCATATCGGTGGCAATCAAGACGTCATTGCCGTGACCGGTGCGAAATTGCTGGCCCATAAGAACGCCAAGGACAAAATTCCTGATATCGATATAGGGCTCGATGCGGGCGATATCATTAAAGTCGGCACGAGTGTGGAGCTGGAAGCACTCGACACACCTGGCCACACGATGAGCCATGTCTGCCTCCGCTCCCACACGGATATTCCAGCCCTTTTTTGCGGTGATACATTGTTCAATGCGGGCGCAGGGAATTGCCATGGCGGCGGTCATCCGGTCGAGCTGTACCAAACCTTCGCGACTCAACTCGCCAACCTACCGGACGAAACACGTGTCTATCCGGGCCATGATTATATAGCAGGCAACCTCAAGTTCACCCTCGACCGGGAGCCGGACAACGCCAAGGCAAAATCGCTATTGAGCCAGATAGAAGACCAAGACCCAGCGGCGGCAATGGTTTCCACCATAGGCCTAGAGAAGGAAATCAATACCTTCTTCCGGCTGCACAGCCCGTCGGTGATTAACACACTGCGCGAGGCTTTCCCGGACTTACCGGAAAACCCAGACCCGCAAACGGTGTTCATAAAATTGAGGGAACTTCGGAACGATTGGTAGGGTCGTTATTCGCCTATTGCTCTCTTAATAACCGAGATTTCTGCCTGTTCCAGTCACGCTCCTTCTGGACCTGGCGCTTGTCATATTTCTTTTTACCCTTACCCAACCCCAACTGCAGCTTCGCAAGGCCGCGGTCATTGAAGTAAATTTTCATGGGCACCAGCGTATAGCCGTCGCGCTGCATGGAGCCCAATAATCGGTCTCGTTCACGACGATGCACCAATAATTTTCTCGGACGTCGGGGTTCGTGACTAAATCGGTTCGCCTGCGTGTATTCCTCGATGTTGCAGTTCTGCAGATATAGCTCGCCATTTTTCGGCCCTGCGAAGGCACGCGATAGGCTTGCGCGACCGGACCGCAACGCTTTAACCTCGCTTCCGAGCAACATGATGCCCGCCTCCACAGTTTCGTCGATAAAATAGTCGAAACGCGCCCGCCTGTTTCGAATTTCCGGCTGCGAGGCAATGACTTGCTTTTTCGCCATTGTCTAGTTTATCAGCCCCACATGCACCATAGCGTCGCGCATCTGGGCCTGACCGGCCTCCGTGATAGGAGCAACGGGCAATCGCGCATCAGGCAGGCATTTGCCCAGAAGATGCACACCGTATTTGGCGGGTGTCGGGTTCGGCTCGCAGAACATTGCATCATGCAACGGCATTAAAAGATCGCGGAGATGAGTAAACGTCGCCATATCCCCTTCTTGCCAGGCAGTGTGCAAGTCAGCGCATTGCTTCGGCGCAACGTTGGACGTGACCGATATACAGCCGTGCCCACCTTGGGCCAAGAAGGCGGCCACCGTCGCATCCTCACCGGACAATTGGCAAAAATCATCGCCCATGGCCACACGCCCCGCAAGTGGACGCGCCAAATCTGCGGTCGCATCCTTAACACCGACGATATTTGTTATTTTGGAAAGTCGCGCCATGGTTTCCACCGACATATCGACAATCGACCGTCCGGGAATATTGTAAATGACAATTGGAATATCCACCGCTTCGGCAATGGCTTTGAAGTGGAGATACATCCCCTCCTGTGAGGGCTTATTGTAATAGGGGCACACGCTGAGCGCCGCATCCGCGCCGGCTTCCTTGGCATGACGGGTAAATTCGATGGCTTCGTCCGTTGAGTTTGAACCAGCGCCTGCAATCACCGGCACGCGGCCAGCAGCGGCTTCAATGCACAATTCCACGACGCGTTTATGCTCTTCATGGCTCAATGTTGGCGACTCGCCTGTCGTTCCAACCGGCACCAACACGTCTGTGCCCTGCTCGATCTGCCATTCGGCAAATGCCTGGAAAGCCTCTTCGTCCACTTTACCGTCGCGAAACGGCGTTACCAACGCCGTCATGGATCCCTTAAACATACCTACACCCAGTGTTTTCCCTGTTTGAACGCTACATTAGCGCTGTTCTTTAAGAAACGGCAACTATTCCTGAAATAGCGTCCGTATATCGCTCTAAACCAATGCCGCATTTGAAACTTTCTTTTTGTTGAGGTTGCCAAATATTGCGCAAGTAATATGATACAGGACGCTCCGGCAAACAAATCAGCGAGACGTCCGTGTTGCAAAACACATTACTGCGACTGCTGACATTAGGGCTTCTATTTTCCCCGATTTATGCGTCGACCGGCGCATTTGCCGACGCGCAACCGCTATCTAATAGCGACCTCAAAATTTATGAAAAAGCCTTCAAATCAGCCCACCGCTTCCGGTTCGATGAAGCGCTGAAAGCTGCAGCAGCCGCCGAGAACCCGTTGCCGGCGAAGGTCATCCGATGGATGTATCTGAAAACCCATAAAAGTAGCGCCACCTTCGACGCCATCAATGCGTTTCTGGCAAAAAACCCGGACTGGCCACACCGCCGTTCCTTGCGCCGCCGGGCCGAGGAAACCATGCCAAAAGACTGGCCCGAGGACGCCGTCCTTCAATGGTTTGAGCAAAACCCACCCTTGACCGGTACAGGAGCAGTACGGCACGGCGAAGCGATGCTTGCCAAAGGCGACACAGAAGCTGCCAACAACGCTATCCGTAAAGCCTGGATTGATCGAAATTTCGGCTACACCGCAGCGCGGGCATTTCGTAAAAAACATCAAAAGGTTATTCGCCAAGAAGACCACGTCGCCCGCCTGAACCGTCTGTTGTGGGACGATAAAGTCAGCGCGGCTCAACACCAACTGCAACTGGTCGGCAAGGACCAGCAACGGTTAGCCCTGGCCCGAATTCAGCTAATCGCGCGCGGGCCCGGCGTGGATTATGCGGTGTCGCGGGTACCCCATCACCTTTCCGACGATATTGGCCTCCTCTATGACCGCATTCGATGGCGCCGACGCCGGGGATTGATCGAAAAAGCCTACGAATTAATGGAAAAAGCCCCAACCGATGACTTACCCCGGGCAGACAAATGGGGGATCGAACGCCGTATCCTCGCCCGCTGGGCGTTGCGTGAAGGCGATGTTTCAGTGGCTTACCGATTAGCCAAAGATCATGGGCAAACCGGTCGTGTGGAACGGGCAGAAGCAGAATGGTTGGCCGGATGGATAGCCTTACGTTTCGTGCATCAATATGAAGATGCATTCGACCATTTCAAATTGCTCTTTGACGAAGTCCGATATCCAATTAGTCGATCGCGCGCTGCCTATTGGGCCGGGCGCGCGGCAGATGCCGCCAACCTCACCGACATCGCCACCCAATGGTATAGGGTCGCTGCCGCCCATAACACGCGGTTCTACGGTCAATTGGCGGCAACGCACTTGCCCAAAAATGAACGGCAAGCACTCCCCCCTCAGCCGCAGCCAATCGAAGCCAAGGCGGAGGCTTTCCACAACAGCGAAATCGTTAAAACCCTCGTAATGCTTGGCCAGCTTGACCAAAAAAAACTGGTCAAACAGTTTATCAGCAACATGATCCGTCACAATGAAGACCCGGGTAATTGGGTAATGGTCGGGCAGTTAGCGAGCACGGTAGGACGGGGCGATTATGCCATTCATGCCGCCCGCTATGCGCTACGCCAAGGTATCGTTTTGACCGATCTCGGTTATCCCAATCTCAAAGCAGCGACCGATCCCGAGCTCGATCCAGCCTTGGTGCACGGTTTGGTGCGCCAAGAAAGCGCCTTTCACCAACAAGCCGTCAGCCGTGCAGGTGCACGCGGCCTAATGCAATTGATGCCGCGCACCGCACAACTAGTGTCACGGAAACTGAAAATCCGATACTCTCGGGCAAGGCTATTGCTCGACCCCGCCTATAATATTCGGCTCGGTCAATCCTATTTGAAACGCATGCTCGACCGCTTCGATGGCTCGATTATCATGGCCTTGGCCGCCTACAACGCCGGCCCGCACCGTGTGAAACGGTGGGTCCAAACTTTCGGCCACCCTGGCCCGTCGGCACTCGACATGGTGGATTGGATCGAACAGATTCCCTACACCGAAACCCGCAACTATGTGCAGCGAGTTCTCGAAAACCGCGCTGTTTACCATAGCCGTAACAACGGCATACGCGTGGCAATTGCCCTCGGCGACCAATTCGAAATCGCCAAGGTCGAAGAAGAAGAGAAACCGAATGTGACCCCTGTACCGCCAGAGAAAAGCACGCCGGTGCAGGACGTCGCCCCTAACGCTGAAGACATTTTGGAAAAGGTGACCGAAACACCACCGGACGCCGAAGCCGAAATTGAGCCAGACCCCGAGAACGAGGACGCGTTTTAACAGCGGATAAACAGCCTCTGGCTCCCTCCTCCCGTTAGGGAACGTCCAGTGTCCACCGCCAAACACGCGCGCAGCAGCATGCCCCATTTCATCGAGAGAACCTTCACCGCACAGGACGGAATGAGCCTGTATTATCGCGACTACGGCAGCGCTTCCTCGCCTAAGGCACCCATTCTCTGTCTACCTGGTTTAACCAGGAACTCGATGGATTTTCATCGGGTCGCCCTTCGCCTCAGTGCCGAACGACGGGTGCTTTGTCCGGATTACCGTGGCCGCGGCAAGTCCGACTATGATCCTAATCCAAACAACTATATCCCGCCTACCTATCTCAACGATTTGCGCCATCTCCTCACGCTCAGCGGTGTTCACCACGTCGTCATAATCGGCACCTCACTTGGTGGCTTAATCGCAATGGCAATGTCGCTCATGATGCCATCGGCCATCAAAGGGGTGGTCCTAAATGATATCGGCCCTGAAATTGCCAGCAACGGGCGCGACCGAATTTTAAACTATATCGGCATCGACAGTTCGCCGCCAAACTGGGATGCCGCGGTCAACGAACTCAAATCGTTGTTTCCAAATCTATCTCTAAACACCGACGATGAATGGCTGGAGGTGGCTCAAGCCACTTACCGGCTCGATGACAAGGGTGTCTTCCACCCTAATTGGGATATCAAAATTGTTAAGCCGTTACGGCGCCCCGCTTCGATACCGGACCTATGGCCAATCTTCCATGCGCTGGATCATGTGCCTGTTCTTGGTATACGCGGCGCGTTATCAGATCTACTCTTACCCGAAACCTTTGAGCAGATGGCCGCCACTCACCCGGAATTCACAGCGGTAACGATACCTGACACTGGACATGTACCCTCCCTTTGGGAACCGGAATCGGAGCGTGCAATTGATACGTTCCTCGATAGGCTATAGCACGCGCTGGAATTCTTTTCCGGACCTGCCCCAGGAACCTGATTAGGCTTTTTTACCACCCATGGCGGCTTTGGCTTCCTCGGCGCCTCTCGGTTGAACTGCGGTTTTTGCCGCTTCCCCAGACTTCTCGGCAACCACGAGATTGGGTTTGGCGGATTCCGTCAATCTCGCCATCGGCTTTGACTCGGCTAATTCCACGTGTCGACATAAGCCCTGCACATACGCCCCAGCCTCAATCATCAAACTCGTGTGATTGATATCACCGGTTACTTTGGCCGTGCGGGTCAACTCGACATTGCGGGCCGAAATTTCGCCATTCACGGTGCCTAAAACGCGAACCCGGTTGCCTTCAATCGAGCCGTTTATAACCGCCGATTCACCGAGGGTTAAATCTTCACTGGTCACATCGCCATCAACGATCCCGTCGAGTTGGATAACACCATCGGTGACCAAATTGCCGGTAATGCGCAAATTTGCGCTGATAATGGACGGCGTGTGGTTCTTGTTCGCCCCCGCCGGTACGACTTGGGTGCTGCTTTTATTGCTAGCCTTTGAAAACATACCTACCTGCCATAATAAATTTACGAGGGTTCAGGGGCTTCCCTTCAAATCGCACTTCATAGTGTACATGCGGCCCCGTGCTGCGACCGGAACTGCCGAGCACGCCGATCTTCTGGCGATGAACAAGTTGTTGTCCGGTCTTTACCGAGATTTTGCGAAGGTGGGCGTAACGCGTGCGCAGACCGAAACCATGATCTATTTCAACCAATTTGCCATAACGGCCTTTTCGCCCGGCGAAGACGACCTTACCGGGCGCGGTGGTGTAGACCGCGGCATTCGTCCAGCCTGCTAAATCAACGCCGTAGTGCATGGCGCGTTTCTTGTTAAACGGATCGCGCCTGAGGCCGAACTTGCTCGCTAAATGATAGAAGTCCAGCGGGGCCATCAACGGCAGAATACCTAGTACTTGGCGGAGTGCAGCCCAGCGGCCTAACTTGCTGTCCACATTCAACACCGTGCTGCTCAGGCCTTCGCCTAATTGTCCCGGCCCTGATGCCGGTACCAACGGGCCACCCTGATTAGCGGTCGAAGAGCGCACATATTTAACGATATTCGCGACCTTAATACCTGTCATCGCAATGAGCTTTTCAGCTTCGTCGATATTACCGACAGCGCGTTCAGATACCTGTTCCAAGACATTCTCATGTGCCGAATGAAGAACGGAGAGGCGGTTTAATAATGCGACGGTTTGCTCGCGGAGCGGTTTTTGCTTCACTTCGGAATTTTTTGGCTCGCCTGCGGCTTTTGCCAAATGACCAAGCACATTCGTCAAATCTTTTTCCGCAGCCTGCTTATATTCTTTCGCTTTCGCCAAGCCCTCTTCTAATGCTTCGACCTTGCCGATTAGTTTTTCGCGCTGGTTTTGAACTTCAGTGTATTTGGTTTTGGACCGGGACAAATCCGTCGATAGCGACGCGACTTCCTTATCCAGTTTGGTGGCCACCGTGCGTGTGCCTTTAAGCTGATTCTCCAACTCGGACACCCGGTCGCGCAAAGCTGCGCGCGTGGCAATGATCTGCGTACGCTGATCTTCCGCCATGGCAAATTCGAATTTAATTTTATCCAATGACTTCGCAAGCACCGACTTTGCCTGCTTCATCTTTTGGGCCTTTGCTTCAAGCTCAGACAATTTGGACTTCAACGGCTCCCCAGTCTCCCCCGCGGGGCCGTTTTCCAGACGCGATACCAATACTTCCTGATTGCTCTTAATGGACTGGGTGATTTTCTCTAATTGACCGAGCGAACCAAGCGCTTCTTTGAACAAATTTTCGTAGCCAACCCGAGCTTCGCGGATCTCATCATTCTTAATACCGATGACACCACCTTGCACGATGGACGCGATTGTCATGCCGGTACCCCAAAGGACGACACCGCCAACAAAAAGGATGCAAAAGACCTGAAGCCCAGACGTTAGTCGGAGAAAATATACTCGGCCTTGCGACCGTAATATGAGTTCCCGTTCCCGAAAAACCGTAGAAAGAAAACGTAGCATTAAATAAGCAATCCCGCGTTAGTCACATTCCGGCGAGGAACAGCCGCGTTGGGATACACCAGGACAATTTATTTTAGACGATCATCTTGTTTTTAACGAACTTTCCGATGCCTTATGGGCTCGTTCGTTTTGCGACCGTCTGCTGTCTTCCGGCGTCCGCGATTTGCCCCTCAAATCGTTTTCGTTTTTGCCACCAGTAGCTTTTACCAATAGCGCTTAATTACCAGGGACGTTATCGGCTCAAACTAACGAAAACAAGTATCTTATCCAAGATGCGCCAAAATGCCCGAATCCCGCGCCCTACAGCCGTTATCGCCATTTTCCGCATCACGCCCGCAAAGCTCTGGATTTGAGACTCGATGAATCCTCTATTTCGTCATCCAACATACTATCGAGACAATATATAGCGTTATATAGCGTTGAATTGGATCTCCCGCTTTGTAACGTTAATTTTGCGTCCAAGGCAAAGCGCCTACTTTCCAGCCGCCGATGCCCCCTCTTCGACCATCGTCGTCTTTGTCCCCCTCGAAACCTTCCAAAATATTAAACGCTTTGCCGTAGCCCTTTTCTGTTAACGCGACGGCGGCAGAAATGGACCGTTGCCCGGACCTGCACAGTAATAAAACCGTTTGATCCGGCCCGACTCCAGCTGCTGCCACTTGGTCCGCGAACGATTCGTTCGGCGTATTTCCGGGGAAATTTAACCACGAGATACAAACAGTCTCTTTTCCGATGGGGTGCAAATTCGGAATTCCCACGTAATTCCACTCCGCGTCGGTACGAACATCCACTAATACGCAATTCTCATCTGCTTCCAGTAAATCCCACGCTTCCGCCGGACTCACATCACCTGCATAATCTTTATCACCCGCCATTTGGTTCCTTCTTTCTAAAATACCGTCGTGCCCAGAGCGAAAACCCAAAAGAAACAGCACCACAAACCTATGGCGGATTATGCCAGAAGCCGGTAAAACCAGCACACTATTTCCTACTTATCGGCCATTGTCCTTAAGCACTTGCTGATGCGGGTTCTTAACGAACACAACCGCTGCGATGGCTGACCGGGTGTCTTTACTATAAAGCCTCTGCGGGACTATAAAGCCTCCGCGGGATAAATCTGGCCCCATGGATCATTTTGAAAATATCCTGTGGTTTGGCGGCGACAACTAGAGGACTGCTGATGGCAAGCGTATCGAGAATTTTCGGCGGGTTGAAAAGCCCTTTCCTAATTCGACTGTTTTTATTATCTCTGGGACCGGTCGTGTTGCTTCTAATCGGCGGGTATTACTATGCGACCGGTGGACGCTATATCTCGACCGAAAACGCCTACGTCAAAGCGGATAAAATTGCCATCAGCACAGACGTTTCAGGCCGTGTCTCGAACATCCACGTGAACGAAAATCAATACGTGGCCAAAGAGCAACTGCTGTTCAGCCTCGACAAATCCATACTTCTTATAGAGCGGCAGGGAATTACCGCCGAACTCTCAATTATTCGCGCCGACATCAACACCTTGCAAAAGCTATATGCTGCGAAATTGACCGCGCTGGAAGAAGGTGAAAAATCGGCTGCTTTCTTCAAAAAAGAATTTGATCGCCGTGTTCGATTAATGAAACGAGGCGTTGTAACGCAAAACCGCTTCGATGCTGCGGGCAGTAACATGGAACGCGCCCGAAGCCGCGCCGATGGCATCCGCCAAGAACTGGGCGAAATGCTCGCCAAGCTGGGCGGTGACCCCAAGATGGAAGTAGAATCTCACCCACGGGTGCTTGAGGCAAAAGCGCGTCTAGAGCGGGTCACACTCAACCTTACGGATACCGAAATTCGTGCGCCGGTTTCCGGTTATATCACTAAACACGATCTACAAAGCGGTGAGTATGTCGTCGCCGGCAAACCCGTCTTCAGCATCGTCAGGGGCGATAGAGTCTGGGTCGAAGCCAATCTGAAAGAGACGGAGCTCACCTTTGTGCGCGTCCGCCAAGAAGCCAAAATCACTGTGGATGCCTATCCCGACAGAGCTTGGAAAGCCGAAGTCGCGAGCATCGCCCCGGCCACTGGCGCCGAGTTTTCGATCCTGCCACCGCAAAACGCAACAGGTAACTGGGTCAAGGTCGTACAGCGGATACCAGTTCGCCTCGCCATAATTCAGCCAAAGGGCGAGCCGAAACTACGCGCGGGGATGAGCGTGGTTGTCGAAATCGATACCAAACATCAGCGTGCGGTACCCAGTTTCGTCAAAAAAGCACTGAGCCTTTTCCAAGACTAAATCGCTCTGCTATCAGATCATCGGACCTAATTTACTGGGAATTTTCCCTACAGGGTACGCTGAATTTCCAGAGCTTTACCATGTTCCAACGCGCGCACCTGATCGCTTACATCGAGCATAAGCTGATGTTGCCCACGTTGATAGGGCCGGCTCTGGATGACAAAAATTGACGTCTGGAGGCCGCTAACGCCCGCAGCCGCAACATTCCCCCAATGATCGGATTGCACCTGGTCTTCGATGTGCCAAGCATCATTGTGCCAACGCAATCGCCGCAAAAAACGAAACGGTGCGAGCCTCTTATGGGTGATCAACATACCCTGGAGTAAGCGCCGCACAAGATTGGGGCAAAATCGGCCCACCAAAAACATAAAGCTTCGCAATATCAAATTGTCGAGCGGTGCCATAAGTTTCTGCTTGGCCCAACCCGCATCTCCGGCCACCGAAATTTCATCTTGTGCCACCGTCACCGCATAATCATCGATCATATGACAGACAGCAGTCGCGCCGTTCTTCATCTTAAAGGACAACTGCGTGTCGGAAGTTACCTGCCTGCCGTCGCGGAAAAGCTTGAAGACGCCGCCCTTATTAAGGGCCAAATAGAGTTCCGTCTCCCCGCGCCTATCCACCAATAACCCAGCTCCGGGAAAGTAGGCGCGCTCCGAACGAAACTCGCCCTCAGGCGTGCGGTCTGTCATGTAATGCTTCGCCGCCAGTAAATAGCTCCACAAATGATGCGCCACCATATGGTCGTCACTGTAACAAGGAGCAAGCCCGGCCTTGATTGCACCGATAAATCGATCATTCAACGCCAGCGCCTTGGGAAGCCAACGGCCCACGATTTCAAAGCCGTGGGGACAAAAGTTGTAGGTGTTTCGGCTGCTATACTCGCCACCGAAACTGCCGTCCGGGTGCATGAATTCCGCTGTCATCGCTATCGCGCGCGACAACGGCTCTTTCAACGCCTCGTCGCCTGTTCCATCATAGAGTTGGGCCAGCAAGGCAATGGTCAGCGTCTGATAGCCAAGGTCGCAGCCGTCATACTCCTGGAACCAGCCCTCTTCATGCTGCCATGACAGGAGACGGACCAACCGCGTACGATAGGCCTCTGCCAGATCCTCGACCCCGAACCTGTTGACCAGCAAAAAAAGGCAATACACGATCAACGCTTCATGATTGCTTAATCGACCGCTCTCCTCATGGCTGGCGAGCCACCGTCCCCTTTTTTCAAAAAAGGCGACAAGCCCGGAATCCTTCAAGCCGAGCAGCGTATAACTTTCCATGCAGGCATAGAGAGAGAAGGCGGCTGCCCCTGCGGCGCGCTCAAACGGGAAGAAATCGTCACAGGAGCCATCCTTATGCGCGCTCGATGAAGCGAAGCGCATGCCCGCAATAATCCATTCACGCAGCGCTGGGTCCCCTGCAAAGCGATTACCAGGCAGTTCCATGGAATAGGCGAGCGCCAACGGATAAACGAATTCTTGCGCCATCCCCGAGGGAAAATCGACGATACGATATTGCCAATAATTTCGGTCGAAACACCCATAGGCCGGGCTGTGGGGATTCCGGTCCTGAAGCATTAACAGCTTCGGAATTTCTTTGAGAGCATGGCTCGCTAAAGCGTCGGCAGACATACTCCTTATTAACCCGCTGACGAGGCCAAGTCTAACCTAGCGCGCCTTTTCCAGCTCCAACGTCGTATAGGCAAGGCGCTCTGAGAGCAATTCGATGACTTTCTGGTTTACGCTCTTATCGCTGTCGATCAAACCTGTAAACACATCGCGCGTCAGCAGAAGCGCCGACGCCCCCTTTTCGCTTGCGGTAACGGTCGCGGTTCTGGGTACATTAGACAATACACCCACTTCGCCAACGATATCGCCAACCTCAACCGCGCCGACGACGAACTTCGAACCGTCCGCGTCCACACTCACCTCCATTCGACCGGACAGCAAAATATAGGCGCCATTGCTTTTGTCACCGGCGTGAAACACCTCTTCGCCAGGATCAAACGTATGACGTTCGCTGGAATAAGCGACCAGTTTCAATGTCTCCGGTGATAGGCTGGCCAATAAAGGAACGGACCGCAGCACGTTGATCTCGTCACCAAGGTTGGTATCCGCGTCTTTCGGGCCAACACTGTCTGCGGCTTGCACAATCGCGCCGCTCTTTGTCCGCTGCTCGGCGATCCGTCCGCCTTTCATCACGATCACCTGATCGAACTCGGAAACGTCTTGATCCTCTCTGTCGATCCAGATCAACGCCTCTCCCTGCCTTAATTTCATGATAGCGCCGCGAATGTGGGATTGTTCTTCCCCATCAAGTGCGGATAAGGCTTCATTGACAATCAGGAGTTCCGGTTTTTTGATTAAACAGCGTGCCAAGCCGAGTTTTTGGCGCTGCGCCGGGGTCAACCGTCCCCCGGCCTCCCCAACGCTTGATTCTAAACCGAGTCCGGTGAGCTCATCACACAATCCGACTTCCTCAATCACCTCCGCCATAAGCTCGTTAACCTTACCTCGATGACGTCGTTGGGCAATTCTGCCGAACAGCAAGTTGCATTGCACCGTAATGCCACCACACACGGCATCTTTACTGAAGACTTCTAGTTTCGGCCGGAGATTCTCGGGCATACCGGCGAGAAATTTCCTTCGAGCATCCAAGATCATTCCCTGAATAGGCGCATCGAGCAGGCCGAAACGCTGATGCGCCGGTGCCAACATAAAGGCGATAGAGAACAACATGTTCTTCTCCTCATCATCGAGGGTATGCATGCCTTCATTGTTAATTTTCCAAATTAGAGATTCATATTTCGGCAATTCTTCCGATCCGATCAAGCTGAGTTGATCTATCCGCCGATCGCCGACCGCCATGTCACCGAACATGTCGAGCATATGCATCGTTGCCCGACGGCCAATATCAAGCAGACAATCGTAGAGCCCCACTTCTCGCAACACACTCAAGACGTATTCATTCTTGCCAAGATGATAAACGTCGAAGGTCTCGTCGCGGTGGCGGCCGAAGAGGAAGTTCTCCGACAACGTTGCATTGCAATTGTAAACGTCCTCGCCGAACAATTCAGCCGCGTCGGCAAAATCGGTTTTGGGCAGCCGCTCGGCAAACAAATGGCGCGCTTGTAAAATTTTCGCAGCAACTTCCGGCTTTTCCTCAGGCCGCACCAGTTGTTGCACGCCGCGTAGCAACAGGTCGTCCACTAAGCCAACTTTCTTCACAATCTCGAGAACGTTTTGCTCCAACGCCTCTGCACCAGTAAGATTGAGCGCGCTGTAATCAATCCACTCCGCCGCCAAGTCATGACTGACGTTGCCGGCAGATTCCGCCTCCGCAATCCACCTATCGCGCTCTTTGCGAGCGGCCCCTTCATAGACCGCCTCCGTCACCGGACGATGCTTCAGGCCGTAATACAGATTATCGCGCCAGCTCCCTGTGAAAATGTGGGCGTCCTGATCCACATAACCGACGCTCCGGCCGATGGCGCTGGTGCCCAATTCGCCTAACGATAAGTCACCAAAACGGATACCGCCGGCATTTGGGAAACGAAGTTTGCAAAATAACTCGGCGAGTTCCACTTTGCCGCTTCCCGCAGGACCCAAAATCGCGATGTGACCTGGCAATACAGATTCAAAGCTCACGTCCTCCAACAGCCTTGCATCCCCATCATTCACCGTAACATCGGAAACAGAGAGCAATCCTTCGAGACGAACTTTGGCCTCTTCTTCGCTTATGACAGGTTGCTCTGCCCCTTCCCCCTCAATTGTGAAAGCCTCAACCAGGGCTTGATACTTGACGCTATTTTCCGCGAACTTTTGATAGTTCTCGATCAGCTTCGTCCAAGGCCGCACGGTCTCCTTATAAGCGCCGATAACCGCGACTAAGGCCCCCAAAGACAAATCATCCATAATCACGAGCCATCCGCCGATGGCATAGAACAGAAACGGCGTGATCTGCGTCAAAAAAGCATTGACCAGTTTGATGAAGTTTTCCCGCTGATACATTTCGCGACGAATTCGGAAGAGCTCACCCAAACGCTCAGACGCGCGGCTGAGCTCAAATATCGACGTATCGTGCGTATGAATATCCCGCACGCCCTGCAACGTTTCGCTGACCTGGCCAGCAAACTTCCGAACGGTGACGACCCGTTGGCGCCCAACTTCGTTCAAGCGTTTTTGTAATTTGGGAATGATGTAGGTTTGCACCGGAAAGAACGCGACCGCCGCCAGCCCCAGCATCCAGTCTTGCGCAAATAGAAACACCATTGCGGTGATCATCGTGCCCGCATTCAATGCCGGGTCGACAAAGGCGACTCCCATATATCGACCGATGGGCTCTACTTCCGCCGTCGTCATGGTTACGATTTCACCGGAATTCACTTTGCGGAAATGGCTGACCGGAAACCGCAAAATGCGATGATACAAATCGTACCTAAGACGCCTCAAGAGCGTTTCGGACAAGATGCCTTTGCAAACGCTGGAATGGTACAGCGTGGCAAACATCGCCAGTACAAGTCCCAGAAAGATGAAACAAAGCATCAACAGATAGTCGACCTGGTCCAATTCATAAGACAGAACCATGCGCGGGAAAGTCGATGCATCCATCGAGATGGCATCGTTGATAATAATTTTTGGAAGCTCAAAAGTAAGATAAAGTAATGGAAGAAAACATGCCGCAATAAAAACCAAATATATTTGCTGATATTTCCCATTCTGCCATGCGTATGAAAATATACTTTTTGGAATTACTTGTATCCTTTGTATAGTAACTCAATAAGTATTAACGCAGTGATATTATTCTGTGCAGATACTATCTCTCAATCGGCTCGCCGCTCTTATGGCAGCCAAGCAATCATAGCGTCATTTCCGCTTTCCGGGAAATGACGCGCCTTCAAGTTCCAGTTAGTAGTCGTTACCGCCACAATTCCTATAGGGAGACAGCTCCTATAGGGAGACAGGAAGGCTTTCCCGGTCCACATCAGCGCTCGGCGGCAATTGGGCAAGCCTGTTAATGCCGTTAAAAGCCGCCACTTTGTAACATTCAGCGAGTGTCGGGTAGTTGAAGACAGTTTTGATAAAATGATCAATTTTACCGCCGGTGCCCATTACTGCCTGGCCGATATGCACCAACTCACTGGCCCCTTCACCAATAATATGCACGCCAAGCAATTCACGTGTTCGCTTATGGAACAATAGCTTCAAAAAGCCATGTTCGTCGCCAATGATATGACCGCGTGAAATCTCCCGATAGGTCGCTTTACCAATCTCATAGGGCACGCCGGCTTCGGTAAGCTCCTCTTCGGTCTTACCGCAAACCGAAATTTCCGGGATCGTATAAATGCCGTAAGGGAAAAGCGAGGGCATGCTCTCCGCCTCAAAATCGAAAGCGTTGCAGACCGCCAAACGCCCTTGCTCGCGCGATGTGGATGCAAGGCTCGGAAAGCCGATGACGTCGCCGACCGCGTAGATATGGTCCACCTCGGTTTGAAATCTCTCATTGACCTTAAGCCGGCCACGATCATCGGCGGTAACACCGGTTGTCTCTAATCCAAGGTCACCGGTGGCGCCCATACGTCCGACAGATACGAGTGCCTTTTCCGTTGCGAATTCCTTACCGCTCTCTAGCGAGACCTTAACGCGCTTACGATCGCCATCTACGAAAGTCTCAACCGCCGCAACAGATTCGCCCAAGCGAATGGTCACGCGATTCTGCCGCATTTGATAGACCAACGTGTCAATAACTTCTGAGTCAATGAAGTCTAGCAATCGTGGGCGTGCATCCACCAAAGTCACCCTCGTGCCGATGGCCGCATAAATGGTGGCATATTCCAGTCCAATAACACCGGCACCAATAACTGTAATAGAAGAGGGAATTTTGTTGACGTCGAGCAATTCGTCGGACGTATAGATATATTCGCCGTCAAATTGAATTTTGCTATCTTTTGCGGTAGCGGTCCCGGTCGCGATAACGATTTTATCGGCTGTTACCGTTCGGCTACTGCCACCATCCTCACCGCCCACCTTTACAGTATGTGGATCGATAAAAGCCGCGGCACCCGCTAAGATATCAACACCATTTCGCCGGAGTTAATGGCATAGAACATCTTGTTCGTGGTTAATCACATAATGTGCTCGTTGCATTAAATCGGACATGGTGATGTCATCTTTTACCGTATAAGAAGCACCGTATATGGCGCGCTCTCTATAGCCGGTCAGATGCAATGCCGCTTCGCGCAACGTCTTCGACGGGATCGTACCGGTATGGACGCAAACACCGCCCATAAGGACATTTTTCTCTGCAAGAGCCACACGCTTACCGAGTTTGGACCCTTGAATAGCAGCGCGGTGCCCGCCAGGCCCCGAACCGATAATCAGCAAGTCATAATCATATGATGCCGCGTCCATTGCAGGTTTCGACTTGGTTTTTGCTTTTGCTTTTGATTTTGATTTTGATTTTG